>Ga0209709_10000050_pt1 | contig 104989 bp, 82 predicted proteins | sample ArcticOcean_MG_C_2_FD_187435 | JGI IMG/M metagenome (GOLD analysis project Ga0209709, IMG submission 187435) | Marine microbial communities from western Arctic Ocean - ArcticOcean_MG_CB4_136 (SPAdes) (version 2) | ecosystem: Environmental > Aquatic > Marine > Oceanic | place: Arctic Ocean...
TATGTAAAATTTGTTCAATCATGTTTTTTAATCAAATTCAAATTTAATGATTCTTATTCAATATAATTAGATTTAATAAAATAGTTGACTATTGCATCTTTCATTAAAATGGATTGTTCACCAGCTTTAAGATTTGGGAGTTCCTTCAAACATTTATAATGTGGCCACCCTTGCTCATCCACGTAGTCAAATTCATAATAACCATAGTCACTCAATAATTTGCATATTGCTATATGCATCAAATCAAGTTTTTGATTCTTGCTGAATTTCGAATGTAATTGTTGTAGTTCTTGGACTCCTATCAAATAAATTACAGAGTCTAAATCTATCTTATCCCCATCTCGAAAATCAATTGATAACTTATGAGTTAGCAAATTCCATCTTTCTTTAAGTTTTGAATTAATCATTATTATATTTATTAAACGAAGTTAGTATTATCATTTATGTTATTCAATAAATAAAATTTCTTTTATTTGTAAAAATATTATGATGAGTTACATTGACATTTTTATTTCAGTTTTTCTTTTATATGGGTTTATCAAAGGTATATATAAAGGTTTTATCGGTGAGATAGCTTCTGTAATTGGATTAATATTAGGAATTTATTTAGCTTCTAATTTTAGTAGCAAGCTATCTTATTATTTAGAGGGGTTTATTGACTGGCAAGATAATTATCTTCTCTCTTTATCATTTTTCATCTTACTAATATTAACTATACTTATAGTTTCAGTAACTGGAAAGCTGATTACTAAACTTGCAAAATTAATAGCTTTAGGAATATTTAATAATTTACTAGGTGGTGTTTTTGGACTTTTAAAAAACGCGTTAATATTAGTTGTAATAGCTATTATATTCAATATGATAAACGATTCTTTAAAGTTAATACAAGAGGATAAGCTTGAGTTATCAATATATTACAAGCCCTTTATCAAAGTAAATGAGTTAATATCTCCTTATATGATACAAAAAAACAATTAGTTTAAAATTTTAACTTTTCCTGACTCTAAGTTATACATAGCTCCTACTAATATTATTTCATTGTTCTTTTCAAGATTTAATATAGATACACTTTTTGATCGAATTCGATCTAATGTTAAAAGAATACTTTTTTCTGAAACTAATGAAATAAATTGGCTTCTATCTTCAGAAAGGTTTATACTTTTTGAAACTTCATTAATAGCAGGAGAAATATGTGGTTTCAAATCTGCAAAAAGTTCAGTGTGATTATCACAAACCGCAGTTATAGCGCCACAGTCTTCATGACCCAGTATTAATAATACTTTACACCCTTTATAATTACAAGCAAATTCAAGGGCATTCATTATGTCTTTATTTTCTATGTTTCCAGCTATTCTAGATACATATAAATCTCCTATACCTTGGTCAAAGATTACTTCAGGAATTACCCTGGAATCTATACATGACAGTATAATCGCTTTTGGATCATTACTTAAAACCTCTTTGTTATTAATAATGGTGGTGCTCTGGTTCTTTTGAAATCTTAAATTACCTTGAATTAATTCTTCAAGAATAAGCTTACCTGAATGTATATCCATTATATAACTTTAATTTGATTTTTAATTATCCAACCTTCCTGACCATTGGATAATTTAATTTTAATCCAATCTTTATCAAAATCTTCTAATATTTCAATTTTTGTTCCTTCATGGAGTTCAAATAAAACTTCACTGTTATTGTTTGGTTCTAAATTAACCTCAACTGTTTCGTCAAATACAATTGCATATTGAAAATTATTTTGCGCAGTGTAATTACCATAACTCACAAGTAGTAAACAAAATGTTAGTATTAAAGATAAAACAAATAATATGAATGATGTTCTTTTAATTCTTGTCGAGTTTGATAAATAATAAAAAAGAAATAGGAAAGAAGAAATTACTCCTAAAATAACACAAAGTATTGACCAAGTATGTAGTGAAAAATAGTTAAAAATATAATCAGTTTGTTTACTTACAATATCAGAAGGAAGGGGTTCTATATCATCAATAGTAAGGTTATTTAAGTATTCTAGGTTTTGAGATAAATTAAAATCATTAGGAAAGTATTTCAATCCAATTTCATAATAATAAATGCCTAATGCTAGGCTATCTAACTTATAATATGCATTTCCCAAGTTAAAATACACTTCTGGAGAATGGTCTCCGTTAATTATAATTTCATTGTACTTTTCAATTGCTGTAACAAAATCACCGGAATTATACTTTTCGTTTGCAGTGACAAAAATGTCTTTTTGTTGAGAATAAATAAGATTAGTAAATAATACAAATAGTAAAAAATTCCTCATAGTTATTTAAGTTCTTTGTCAATTTTTGAAATAATTTCAACGGCTTTATTATAATCAGAATTCATTTCAAAATCTGTAATTGGGGTATACCTGGCCATTTCGCAATTGCTAAATAATTTATTTAAAGATGTAATGATTTCTTTATCAACTTCTCTTTTATTTAATTCAAATTCAATATTACTTTTAGTATAATTCCTGTTTTCAAATAAAATAATAGATTTTAAGTAGTTGTGTAAAGCTCTATCTAGAGATTCATAAAACTTTTCTTTGCTGCTTAAGTTAGACATAGCTTCAGTCAGATATATTTTTGCTAATTTTTTTGCTTGTATTGACGTATTTGTGTTTAAAAATTTATTTCGATTAGTGAAATACCTTGTTATAAATATTATTAATAAAATAATGACAAAAGGAGATACAAGTAAAATCCAAAAAGTAGATGAATTAAAAAAGAAGTTAGTTTTAATTTTAGTAAGCTTAGTCTTAGTTTTAAAAGGAAGAAAATTAACTGTCTTTTCTTTAAGTTTAATTTTAGAATCGTTGCTTCTTGCTTCTTCAGTATTCCATTGCTCTCCATCAACATCAATATTAATCTCATTAGAGCTAATTGTTCGGTATTTTTCTGATTTTAAATCAAAATAAGAAAATAATATTTTTGGGATTTTATATCTACCTGGTTTTGAGGGTACGATTGTGTATAAGTCCGTAACAGCTCCTTTCATCCCATATATGCTTGTAGTGATAATCTCATCTCTTTCTGGCTCGTAAACTTCTAATGAGGCTGGTAAAGTAAGTTTGGGAAGCTGAACTAATTTTAGATTTCCTGTACCTTTTAGTTCCAGTTCTAGTTCTAAAGCTTCAGAAACCGAAAGTTGCTTTTTTGAACTATTAACTACGAAATTAAAAGAACCAACTGCGCCACTAAAGTTTTTCGGTTTATTATTAAGAGGTAAAGGCTTTACATTAATTATTTTATCCCCAGAAGTAACTATTTTTTGAGAAGATTTCATAATTCTCTGCCCAAAAAAGTCTCGTCTATTTGTTGGTAACTGTAAAGTTAAATCTAAGGAATAAGGTTCAATTATAAGCTCACCTTCTTTTTGAGGGTAAAGGACTGTTTTTTTAAGTGTAACAAATCTATAAGATTTACCATTATAAAATCCATTTTCTAACTTGTAGTTATCAATTTTTATGTTTTGACTCCAAAAATTATCATATCTAGGAGAAGACAATTCTCTCCAATTATTAATTCCAATATCTGAAGAAACATAAAGCTTGTAAACCACTGAAAACCCTTCGTTTATATAAGGAGAACTATTTGAAATTTCAGAAACCAAATATATTTCACCTTCAGAAATATAATTTGGATCGTCTTCCTTGTTAGGGTTATTAACTGCAGGAACTACTTTAACTTCAATAGGTGATGTTTTATAAATTTTTCCTTCTATTTCAATTTCAGCTTGACCAATACTGTAAGTACCAATTTTTATCGGAGACAAGAAATAGGTAAAAGTTCTACTAAAAGATTGAATTACTCCATTAAGCTCATACCCTGTTTGATATTGACTTGGACCACTTAATACTCTAAAATTTTTAAAGTTAGGAGGAGAAAAATTATCACCATCTGCATTCATTACAAAATCTACTTTCAATCTTTCATTAATTCCTAAAGTACTTTTACTTAGTTTCGTATCAAAATTAATTTGAGAAACAACACTTAAGTGAATAAAAAACAGAGCGATATTTAAAAAATATTTATAATTCATTACCAGTCTTTTTCATTTTTCAATTTAATTCCTTTTAACTTTTTAGCGTTAATCTTTTGCTGAACTTTGTTTTCTTCTTGGCTCATCGCTTCTAACAAATTTTTAATTTGTTGGGGAGATAATTTGCTCTTTCTAGGATTATTTTTTGAGTTATTTTTTTCTTCATTTTGATCATTTTCTTTTTGATCTTCGTTATTATTTTTGTTATCGTTCTTATCTTCGTCTCCTTTTTGATCCTTATCATCTTTCTGATCTTCATTATCATCCTTGTCTTTATCTTTCTCTTTATTTTCATCCTCATCTTCTCCTTCACTCTCTTTTTCATTTTCATCCTCTTTAGCACACTCTTTAGCCAATGCTAAATTATATCTGGACTCATCATCACTAGGTTCGTTTCTTAATGCGTTTTTATATGCTTCAACGGCCTCTTTACACATCTTTTTCTTCATTAGTACGTTTCCCATATTATGAAATATTTTATGCTTATCACTACTTGATTCTGCATAATTTGAAGCCTCTATTAAACCCAGTAAGGCTTCATCATAATACTCGTTTTCATAGAGATTATTACTAAAATTATATTGACCCTTTACAGTTTCTGGACTTACCGAAATTGCTTTTCTATAATTTTGTTCAGAAAGAGCAAGACTGTCTTCATATGAGTAATTTCCTTTTTTAATTAGAGACTCATACTCATTTTGCTGAGACATTATACTTCCCATTGATAAATAAATCAATAGGATATAATTTAATAATATTTTATTATTCTTAATTTGCAGCATTGTTATCGTTAAATAAGTTTAGTTTTTTTATCCAGCTTGTTTTAGAATCAAACAGAAATATATCCAAAAATAAGAATATTAGTGCTATTAAGATAAATAGTTGAAATTGATCCTTGAAATCAGAAAATTGTTTGCTTTCAAATTCACCTTTTTCTGCGTCAAGTAAAATTTTATCTATTGCATCGATTACAAAAGATGTGTTTTCTCCACTAATGAAAGACCCTCCTGAGATTTCAGCTATATCAGTTAAAACTTTTTTATTAAGCTTTGTTATAACAACTTCATTATTATTATCTCTTTTATAGTTTTGCATGATTCCATTTTTTTTAATAGGAATTGGAGATCCTTTCTCTTTGCCCACGCCAACAGTGTATATTTTAATTCCCTTGGAAGCTGCCAATTTAGCAATATCAAGTGAGGAATTGTTGTGATCTTCGCCATCAGAAATTATAATTAATAACTTAGAAGTATTAATTTCTTCATCAAAAAACGTAGTAGATAATTGAATAGCATCATCAATTGCAGTTCCTTGAGATGAAATCATATCAGTATTAATGTTTTGTAAAAACATTTTTGCTGAAGAGTAGTCATTAGTGATTGGTAATTGAGGAAAAGCTTTGCCTGCATAAACGACGATCCCAACTCTATCACTTGTAAGCTTATTGATGATTTGATTAACAATCTGTTTAGACTTCTCTAATCTATTTGGAGCAATATCTTCAGCCAGCATACTTTTTGATACATCAATTGCAAAAACTATATCAACTCCAAACATTTTATAGGTTTCAATTTTACTTCCTATCTTTAAATTAACCATTGCAAGTATCAAGGATATTAATGATAATATAGTAATGACCATTTTTAAGTATGGCTTGAATCTTGAATAATTAGGGCTTAACTTTAATAGAGAAGATTGAGTAATAAATTTTTTTTGTGAACGAGTTTTCCAATATTCATTAATAAAAAAGAAGATAACTGCCAATATTGGGAGAATCATTAACCAAAACCATATTTTTTCTTCTAATTGATACATTATATAAAGCTTCTAAAAAGTGTGTATTTTAAGGTTAGTTCAGTTGTCAAAAATATAATAGCCAATAAAACATAAAATCTATATTTTTCTTCACGATTATAATATTTAAATTCTTCAATATCTGATTTTTCCAATTTATTTATTTCATTATAAATTTCTTCAAGCTTTTCATTATTAGTTGCTCTAAAATATTTTCCTCCAGTCATATCTGCTATTTCGATAAGCAAATTTTCATCAATTTCAACTTGGATATTTGCATAGCTAAATTTTCCATTATTATCTAAACCTACGGGGGAAAGTGCCATACCGTTAGTCCCAATACCAATTGTGTAAATTTTTATTCCATATTCAATTGCTAATTCAGCAGCTGTATTTGGATCAATAAACCCAGAATTGTTAACTCCATCAGTTAGTAAGATTATAATTTTACTTTTAGCCTTACTGTCCTTAATCCTGTTGACAGATGTTGCTAACCCCATCCCTATTGCAGTTCCTCCTTCAATTATAGTATTGTATTTGATTTCATTCAGAGAGTTAATTATAATGTTTTTGTCACTAGTAATTGGAGTTTTAGTATAACTCTCGCCTGCATACTCTACTAGACCTATTCGGTCATTTGTTCGATTTAAAATAAAATTAGATGCTACTTTCTTTAAAGCTTCTAACCTATTTGGGTTTAAATCTTTTGCTAGCATACTAGCCGATACATCAATGGCCATAACAATGTCAATACCTTGATTATTTTTGACTTTGGTTGACACATCAATTATTTGAGGTCTTGCTAATGCAATTATTATAAAAATCAATGATAAAACCCTAAGGATATTCAAATAAGGTTTAAGTTTAGGTAGTATAGAAGAGTGAGATAATAGAGCTCTAGTGTTAGGAATAGATATCGTATTATTTAACTTGTTTTTTTTCAAAATAAACCAAATACAGGCAATTGGGACAACTAAAAGTATCCAAAAATACTCAGGGTTTAAAAATTGTATTTTGAAAATCATAAACTTGTTTTATTTTTTACTAGTTCAATAGAGCTTATAATCCTATCAATAATTTCAACAATATAATTATCGTTTTCATGCCATGAAATAAAGATCTGTTTGTAGTCTTGTTCATTAATAAAACCAATTAATTTATATTTATATCTATTAGGTTGATTAGGCTTGTCAGTTGGAAAATCAGCAGAGCCATAGATCATTAACCCTTGTGCTCCATTTGGGGTTTGAAATGTCTCGGGTTTAGTGATGATGTTTGTAACCCCTAATTTTTCTATAGCTCCAATAGATTTATCCAATACATCTTGTAAATTTATATTAGAACTATTTTCAGCTAGACTAACATTAGTAATCGTAATATGTAAAGGAGCCTTAATATTTTCATAAGTAAATTCAGATTTTACAGAAGATTCATCAATACCAAATATATAACTAACAGTATTTCTATTTAAAACCTTAGGAGTTGTAATTGTGATAGCTGGAGCTCCATAACTAGAACTAACCCATTCATTAGATTCAAGAAATATCAAGTTTTGGTTTCTAAGTATCTTATCATTTACGTAAGTAAATCCATACAAGATTGATGAGGTTAAATAAATTAATAATATAGATAAAAATGAATATATTATAATTTTATTATTTCTGTTTTTCAATCTCTTTCTTCTGAGATCTTCTTGAATTATTAAGTTTTTTTCTAAATCTTCTTGACTTGGTTCAGGTAAGATTGATTTAATATTATCAATTTCCTTAGTAAGTATATCTAGATCTTTTTCTGCGATATGAATGTCTGGCTCATATTTTGCAAACTTAACGAGATCCGCTCTAGAAAACACATCCTCAATATTTTTTAAAGTTGAGTTAGAGAAATTCAGTTTTTTAGATGTTTTTAACAAAGAAAGCTTCTGAATTAATTCTTTTGTTGTACACTCTAATGCATTATTTATTACTTTTTCCTCTATAAAATTTCTAATAATAAATGTTAAATTGGAATAATAATTTTTAACATCTATGTTGGGCAAATATATAAGTTTTTTAATCTTCAATAATTCAATAACCGCTTTTTCATAAGGGGTAAAATACTCTACTTTTATTTTTTGAATTCTAAAGAATAAGAAAATTTGTTTATTAAAATAAATAAGTACTCCTGCAACAATAATAAGAATTAAAATATAAAACCAAAAAATAAAATCAATTTGAGTATTTGATTTCATAATCGGTTTAATATCAAAAAGTCCTTGCTTGGTCGTGTCTATTTCTACAGGGTTAATTTTTATCTTGAAAGAGTCTAGCTCAATTTCTTTATTTATAAAAGTAATTTTTTGAGAAGGGATGTAAAAAACTCCAGGATCAAAATAAGTTAAAATAAACTGCTTACTTATTATAAATTTTTTGTCTAAATAATTAGTATCTACTTTAGATTCATTAATAAGTTCAAATGGTAAAAAATCTTTAGTTCTGGGGAAATTAATCTCCTCTAATGAATCTGTTTTTACATTAATTTTGTAATTAATTTGTTCTCCAATTACAATACTTGTTGTATCAACATAGCTTGAAACCTCTTGTGCATTTGATTTTGTACAAAGAATAAGTAATATTACTATTAAGGCTTTTAACCTTCCAAAATTATATGTTAAAAAACTAATTTGCATTTAACTTCTGTTTTTAAAATACCCAAGTAACTTTTTAACATAACTGTCCTCTGTTCCACAATTTATAACTCCTGCGCCTGATCGCTTAAAGTTATTTTCAAATGTTTTAACATTAAATAAATATTGTTTTTCATAAGAAGATCTAACTTTTGGTGAACTAGTGTTAATTGTAAAAAGACCACCTGATTCACTATCTATAACCTCAATTATGCCCAAATTTGGAATGGACTCTTCGCATTTATCAAAAATTCTAATCCCTGTAATATCATGTCTTGAAGAGCTGATTTTTAAACTTTTAAAATAGTCTGAAGAAATAAAATCTGAAATTATAAATACAATTGATTTGTTTTTTTGAATATTAGACAAAAATTTAAATGCCTTTTGGATATCTGTTTTTTTGTTTTTAGGCTTAAATTCTAATAACTCTCTAATTATTCTTAGTATATGTGTCTTGCCTTTTTTTGGTGGAATATATAACTCAATAATATCTGTAAATAATATTAAGCCTATCTTATCATTATTTTGATTAGCAGAGAAAGATAAAGTAGCCGCAATTTCTGTTACATATTCATTTTTAAATATATCGTTAGTACCAAAAAATTTTGACCCCGATACATCTACCATTAACATTAAGGTTTGCTCTCTTTCTTCTTCAAATATCTTTACAAATGGTTCGTTATATCTAGCCGTAACATTCCAATCGATAGATCTTACATCATCTCCAATTTGATACTGTCTAACTTCACTAAAAGTCATTCCCTTTCCCTTAAAAGTAGAATGGTACTCACCACCAAAAATATGATCAGATAACTTTCTAGTTTTTATTTCAATCTTTCTAACTTTTTTTAAGAGATCTTTCGTATCCATAAATCAAAAAATTATTTTAAAAATTAAGGTACCTCAATTTGATTAACAATTTTATTAATGATATCTACAGAAGTTAAGTTTTCAGCCTCAGCTTCATAAGTAATCCCTATTCTGTGCCTTAAAACATCATGAACAACAGCTCTAACATCCTCTGGAATGACATAACCTCTTCTTTTAATAAATGCATAGCATTTCGAAGCTAAAGCAAGATTAATACTTCCTCTTGGTGATGCACCAAAAGATATTAACGGTTCAAGTTCAGGCAATTTATACTTTGAAGGTTCTCTTGTAGCAAATATTATATCTAAGATGTATGATTCAATCTTTTCATCCATATAGACCTCGTTAATTGTATTTTGAGCTTTTATAATTTCTTTTACGGTAACTACTGGGTTGATTTTTTCAAAACTATTAGATAGATTAGCTCTAATAATTAACTTTTCATCATCCATAGTGGGGTAATCAACTACAGTTTTTAGCATAAATCTATCAACCTGAGCTTCAGGTAAAGTATAAGTTCCTTCTTGTTCTATAGGGTTTTGAGTTGCCATCACTAGAAAAGGCTTGTCTAGTTTAAAAGTTTCATCTCCAATAGTTACTTGTTTTTCTTGCATGGCTTCAAGTAATGCTGATTGTACTTTTGCAGGAGCTCTATTTATTTCATCTGCTAAAACAAAATTTGCGAAAATAGGTCCTTTCTTTACTGAGAAACTAGTTTCTTTAATATTATAAATTTGAGTTCCTACTACATCCGCTGGCAATAAGTCTGGTGTAAATTGGATTCTACTAAAAGATCCTTTAATCGCTTGAGACAATGAATTAATAACTAAAGTTTTCGCTAAACCCGGAACACCCTCTAATAGAATATGCCCTTTACCAAGAAGCCCGATTAATAATCTTTCGATCATAGATTTTTGACCAACAATTGTTTTATTAAGTTCAAATAAAAGCAAATCAATAAAAGCACTTTCCTTTTCAATTTTCTCATTAATTTTCTTAATGTTTATTTTATTTTCCATTATTTAAATTTTAATATTATACAGTTAAACTAATAACACAACTGCAATTTGTTAAAAATTATAGTTCTACCCTGTTAATTATTGGTTAAAAAAACAAAAATTAACAATAATTTTAACATATTTTTAAATAATCTTAAAGAGATGCATATATTTATACAATGGGTAAAATAGCATTAATTACAGGAGCAACTAGCGGAATTGGTAAAGCCACCGCATACGAATTAGCTAAAATTGGATTTAAAATTATTATTTGTGGAAGAAGAAAAACAGTTCTAGAAAACATTGAAAAAGACCTAAATAAAATTACTTCGGCAGTATCCTTGTGTTTTGATGTGTCAAATAATTCTGAAGTTAATTTAGCTATTAACAGTTTACCAAAAGAATGGGCTAATATAGATGTGTTAATTAATAATGCAGGTAACGCTCATGGAATGGACTTTTTTCAAGAAGGTAATATTGATGATTGGGATAAAATGATAGACATCAATGTTAAAGGCTTAATGTATGTTACAAAGTCTATTATTAATAATATGATTAAAAATTCAAATGGTCACGTTATTAATATTGGATCTCTTGCCGGGAGAGAGGTTTATCCGAAAGGAAATGTTTACAGTGCAAGTAAATTTGCCGTCAAAGCTATCAGTCAAAGCCTAAGACTAGATTTAAGTAAGTATAACATTAAAGTTTCAGAAATTAACCCAGGGCTAGTAGAAACCTCTTTTTCTGAAGTAAGGTTTAAAGGCGATCTTAAAAAAGCAAAATCAGTTTACAAAGGTTACAAAGCATTACAAGCAGAAGATGTAGCAGAGATAATCTCTTTTGTTATAACTAGACCTTACCATGTAAATATTGCCGATTTACTTGTCTTACCTTCAGCTCAAGCTAGCAGTACGGTTATTAATAAAAGTTTATAAATCAAACTTTATCCCCTGCGCTAGTGGAAGATCCGTTGTGTAATTTATAGTATTAGTTTGCCTTCTCATGTATACTTTCCAAGCATCAGAACCAGACTCTCTACCACCACCTGTATCTTTTTCTCCACCAAATGCTCCACCAATTTCAGCTCCCGAGGTGCCAATATTTACATTTGCAATACCACAGTCAGATCCATTAACAGAAAGGAATAATTCAGCTTCTCTAAGATTATTTGTCATAATAGATGACGATAACCCTTGTTTTACATCGTTTTGAATTTTTATAGCATTTTCAACAGAGCCAGTATATTTTAAAAGGTATAAAACTGGGGCAAATGTTTCATGCTGAACAATATTAAAATTAGCTTCAGCTTCTGCAATGGCTGGTTTTACATAACAACCACTTTCATAGCCATCTCCAGATAAAACACCACCTTCAATAATAATTTTTCCTCCTTCTTTGACAACTTCATTTAATGCTTTGTTATAAGAATCAACAGCTTCAGTATCAATCAGTGGGCCAACATGGTTAGATTCATCTAAAGGATTTCCGATTTTTAACTGTTTATACGCTTCAACCAATGCGTTTTTTACTTCATTATATATTGTTTCATGAATAATTAATCTTCTAGTACTAGTGCATCTTTGTCCAGCAGTTCCGACAGCTCCAAAAACAGAACCTATTACAGTCATTTTAAGATCTGAGTCGGGAGATACAATTATTGCATTATTTCCGCCAAGTTCTAAAAGCGATTTTCCTAATCTACCAGCAACTTCGCTTGCAACAATTTTACCCATTCTAGTAGATCCTGTTGCTGAAATTAAAGGGACCCTTGTGTCTTTACTCATAAATTCACCTACTTTAAAATCTCCATTTACCAAACAGGAAACTCCCTCTGGAACGTTATTTTCCTTTAACACTGATGCTATAATGTTTTGACAAGCAATCCCACACAAAGGAGTTTTTTCACTAGGTTTCCAAACACAAACATCTCCACAAACCCATGCCAATGCAGAGTTCCAAGCCCAAACTGCAACTGGAAAATTAAAGGCTGATATAATACCTACTATTCCCAATGAGTGATATTGTTCATACATTCTATGGCCAGGTCTTTCACTATGCATTGTTAGCCCATGAAGCTGTCTTGATAATCCAACAGCAAAATCACATATATCAATCATTTCCTGAACTTCACCAAGTCCTTCCTGGTAGCTCTTCCCCATTTCATAAGAAACTAACTTACCTAAAGGCTCTTTAAATTCTCTAAGTTTATTTCCAAACTGTCGAACTAATTCTCCTCTTTCTGGTGCAGTTCTACTTTTCCATTGGATAAAAGCACCTGATGCCGTTTTAATAATTTTTTCGTAATCCTCATTGGTAGTTGAAGAAACACTACCTATTAGTTTCCCATCAACAGGTGAAAAACTATCTATGTTTTTGCCAGAAGAAAAAAAGGTTGATCCAGTTGATGAACCTAAGTTGTTTTTCTTAACTCCAAGAGTTTCTAATGCTTTATTAATACCGAATTCAGAAATATTCATATTTGATGTTTTTATTTGTGAGTACGAAGATAATCATTTAGCAATATTAAATCTGCCAACTTTTAAATGGATTACTAATTAAATTTAAGTTATAATATTTATTATCTCCTGTTATTTCTTTTCCAATCCAAGTTGGCAATACTAATTTTTGTTCAATAGTTTTTAATTCAACTTCAGCAATTACTAGCCCTAAATTGTTGTCAAGGAATTCATCTACCTCAATAATTACTTCATTATGTTTAACAAAATATCTGTTTTTTAAAATCACTTCGCCTTCACAAAGATTCATTAATTCTGAAGCTTCTTCAATTGGAATTTTTTTTTCCCACTCAAATCTACTTATTCCGCTATTTTTAGAAATTCCTTTAATTGTAATAAAACCTTCATTTTCAATAATTCTTATTCTTACAGATTTTGCTGGATTTTTATTAAGATATGCTTGGGTGAATAATTTCACTTTAAAGGCTAGAGATTTATACTCTTCAGAATTAACTAAGAATTTTCTTTCTATTTCAATCAAAACAATTTCAACTTACTTGATTTACTCTTAAGGTGTTTACCATGCCTTTTTCTTTTATTGGCATAGCGGCTAAGCTAATAGTAAAATCTCCTTTAGAGAAATAAGCCTTAGACTTAGCTATATCACTAATTTCCTGAATGGTTGTGTCGGTACTACTAAATTTATCATAGAAAAAAGCTCTAACTCCCCATAACAAGCTTAATCTATTTAAAATTCTTTTATTCGAAGTAAATACTAAAATATTTGAGTGAGGTCTCCAGGCGGATATTTGAAAGGCTGTATACCCACTATTAGTTAGAGTCATAATAGCTTTTGCATTAATTTCATCAGCCATGTGAGATGCGTGATAACAGACAGATTTTGTTATGTATCTATTTGTTTTTATTGCTGGGGGTGCTTCAGGTACTCTTATTAAATTAGAATACTCGACAGATTCTATTATTTTAGATATTTGTTTTACGACTTCAACCGGAAACTTGCCTACTGATGTTTCACCACTCAACATAACAGCGTCTGCTCCATCAATTATAGAATTTGCAACATCATTTACTTCTGCTCTAGATGGGGTTAAACTTTCCATCATACTCTCCATCATCTGAGTTGCAATAATTATAGGAATTCTACCCTCTTTCGCTTTAAGAACTAATTTTTTTTGTATTAATGGAACTTCTTCACAAGGAACTTCAACCCCTAAGTCACCTCTAGCTACCATCAGGCCATCACAATTTTGAATTATTTCATCAATTGCCTTAACTGCCTCGGGCTTTTCAATTTTAGCTATTACAGGGATCTTTACATCAGAGTGCTTCTCAATTAATTTATTTAAGTCAATCAAATCTTGGGCATGTCTAACAAAAGATAACGCAAACCAATCAACTTCTTGAGAAATAGCAAAAACAGCATCTGCTTTATCTTTTGGCGTTAGCGCAGGTAGAGAAACTTTGGTGTTTGGCAAGTTGACTCCCTTATTAGATTTTATAACTCCATCCAATATAGCTCTTGCTTCAACAATGTTTTTGTTATTAGTACTAACTATTTCACAAATTAGCTTTCCATCATCAATTAATATCATTTCTCCTACCTTTACATCCTTAGCAAAATTCACATAACTCATGTAAAATTCATTCTTAGTAGCAATAAATTTATCTCCAGTTTTAAAAGATATTAATTCTCCTTTTTTAACTTTGTATTCATTCTCTACTTCTCCAATTCTAATTTTTGGGCCTTGTAGATCTGCTAGAATAGCCGCATTATAATTATATTCTTTGTTTAACTCTCTGATTATAGCAATTGTTTTTTCAACTTCAGTATGTTCTGAGTGAGAGAAGTTAATTCTAAACACATCAACCCCTTCGTCTAGCAATTGTTTTAGAACCTTTTTTGAATTAATTGCCGGCCCTAGAGTTGCTACTATTTTAGTTTTTTTATTATGATTCATTACGAAAAATTTAAATTCTCTTTATTTTTTATTTTATTTAAATTCAATTTATAAACTGAAATTATATTTGGGATTTTATTAATTGAATTTATAATTTTAGTGGTGTTTAGTGAATTGATATTGTAATCTATTTTTAGAAAAAAATCTACTTGACTTAATTCATTTATTAATTTATTTTTTTTAAAATCAATCTCCGTGTCTTTAAAAAGAAGATATCCCTTAATTTCATTCTTGGTGTTTGAAAAAGAACTATTTGAAATTAAATTCCAATTTAATAAATTATCTTCATCTTCATATTCAAAAATTGAGTAAAATCCATTTTGTTCAGAAATATCTAAATCTTTTGACATTCTTTTAAGGTCAATATTTAAGCATTTGTTCAAAAAGAAAGCAAGTCTATAATCTATTAAAACTGTATGTATAGCTAATAAATAATATTGAAGAAATTCTTGCTCTGGAAAAATAAATTTTCTAATAGCCATAATCAATATATATAATTAGTAAATATAATTCTAATTATATATCTAAAAGAACATTAATTGTTATTTGTCAATTTGTTTTTGATTAATATAAAATGCTCTTTGAGAAACTTTTTCCTCTGCCTTTTTTTTAGAAGTTGATCTAGCTCTAACAGCTTGAAAATTTGAAATGTTTAAACTAGACGTAAAATGCTTAACGGAATCATTTCCAGAATCTTCATAGGTTTCATAAGAATATTTTAATTTTTTTTTCTGGCACCACTCAATAATTAAGGTTTTATAGCTTAATATTTTTCCATCCAATTTTTCTATATTAACATGGGGATTGATAACGCTTTGAAAAATAAATTTTTTCGCATACTTGTACCCTTTATCTAAGAAAATTGCTCCAATTAAAGACTCAAATAGATTGCCATCTATGTTTTCTCCAAAATTATCAATATTTGAATTAGAGTTTAGGTAATTAGTTAAATTTAATTCTTGACCTAATTCATTTAAATGTTTTCTACTAACAATTTTGGATCTCATTTTTGTTAAGTATCCTTCTGACCCTTCTGGAATCTGATTAAATAAATAGGTTGAGATTATTGTACTTAGTATAGAATCTCCTAAAAATTCTAACCTTTCATAGTTTACAGCAATTCCATTTATATCTTTCTCATTTAAAGATCTGTGAGTAAATGCTCGTTTATAATAATCAATTGAATTAGGAGAGAAGTTTAGAAGTTTTTTAATCTGAAAATAGAATTCGTCTTTTTTATTAAATAAGTTGAGATTATTTAATATAGATTTTTGCATTAATTAAGGAATTTTTTGAAAATAACGCATGCATTATGACCTCCAAAGCCAAAAGTATTACTCATCGCGATATTTATATCTCTTTTTTGTGCTTTATTTAAAGTTAGATTTAAAGATGAATTAATATTCTCATCTGCATTTTTATGGTTTATAGTTGGAGGAACAATACTGTTTTTTATAGATAGAATAACAGAGATAGCTTCTATTGCTCCAGCAGCTCCTAACAAGTGCCCTGTCATAGATTTTGTTGAATTTATATTAATATTTTTGGCGTGGTCTCCAAAAACTTCTGATATTGCTTTTAATTCAGCCACGTCTCCTAAAGGAGTTGATGTTCCGTGAGTATTTATTGCATCTACTTCTTCGTGTGAAACACCAGCATTACTTAAACAGTTTTTAATAACTGCTTTTACTCCAAGTCCATCCGGATGTGGTGAAGTAATATGATAAGCATCTGAAGATAATCCCCCACCTATAAGTTCCGCATATATTTTCGCTCCTCTTGATTTTGCATGCTCATATTCTTCCAGTATAATTGCTCCTGCTCCTTCTCCTAAAACAAAACCATCTCTAGTTGAATCAAATGGTCTAGATGCAGTCGTTGGATCTTCATTTCTAGTTGACAATGCATGCATGGCATTAAAGCCCCCCATCCCTGCTTTATTAACCCCAGCTTCACTACCTCCTGTGATTATTATATCACAATGACCAAGTCTAATATAATTTAAAGCGTCTACCATTGCATTTGCTGAAGAAGCGCATGCAGAAACTGTCGTATAACTAGGGCCCATGAAACGATATTTCATCGAAATATGTCCTGGAGCTATATCACCAATCATTTTAGGGATAAAAAATGGGTTAAATCTAGGGGTTCCGTCTCCTAAAGCAAAATCAATAACTTCATTTTGAAATGTTTCAATTCCTCCAATTCCACTACCCCAAATTACCCCAGCTCTATAATTATCAATAGATTGTAAGTCAATTTTTGAATCTTCAATTGCTTGTTGAGCAACAACCATAGCGTATTGAGTAAATCTATCCATTTTACGGGATTCTTTTCTATCAAGAAAGTCTAAGACATTAAAACCTTTTAACTCGCACGCAAATTTTGTTTTAAATTTTTCAGTATCAAAGTAGGTTATAGGTGCTGCTCCACTCTTGCCGGTAATTAAATTACCCCAATACTCTTCTATGTTATTACCAATAGGTGTAAGAGCTCCGAGTCCTGTAACAACAACCCTTTTTAATTCCATAAAGATTTATTTATACCTTTTCAATATAAGAAACTGCTTGGCCTACAGTAGAAATATTTTCTGCTTGGTCGTCAGGTATTTGAATATCAAATTCTTTTTCAAATTCCATAATTAATTCTACAGTATCTAGAGAGTCTGCCCCAAGGTCATTGGTGAAGCTTGCTTCAGTTACAACTTCATTTTCATCTACTCCTAATTTATCAACAATAATAGCTTTAACTCTTGATGCAATGTCTGACATAATTTTAAGTTTTAGTTAATTTAATATTTAGTTATAAATGGTAAAAATAAAAAACTTTATTTTATTTTAACTATTTAGAATAGAAATGTGCAATTAATTTAATTTATTTAGTTAATATTAAAAGGAATTTTACAAGATTTACAGATATAAATGAAAAGAATAATAATTTTTGCTTCCGGGTCAGGTTCAAATGCCGAAAATTTAATTTTAAAATTATCAAATGGCAATTTTAAAATTAATTGGCATGTTTTTACAAATAATTCAAAAGCAGGTGTGGTAAAACGTTGTGAAAACCTAAATATAAAATGTAATATTTTTGACAAACAGACATTTACAAATACATTAATTATTCATAATGAAATTTTAAAAATTAATCCTGACATAATTGTTTTAGCAGGTTTTTTACTTAAAATTCCTGCCAACTTTATTAATTTGAAATTCCCAATAATTAATATTCACCCATCTTTACTACCTAAATATGGTGGCAAAGGAATGTATGGTATAAATATTCATAATGCAGTAATTGAGGATAACGAGAAAGTTAGTGGGATTACAGTGCACATGGTTAATAACAATTATGATGAAGGGGAAATAATTTTTCAAAAATTAATTAATCTGCACGAAAATGAAAATGCAACTAGCTTAGGCGTAAAAATTCATAATTTAGAAATGAAATATTTCCCGGAAGTTATCACTAGACTTATAAGTTAATATGCAAAAAAAAGTAAAATATTATGTAGTATGGGAAGGATATAAATCTGGGGTTTATAATTCTTGGGAAGAATGCAAAAAACAAATTAAAAATTATAAAGGAGCTAAGTACAAATCATTTATAAATAAAGAAGAGGCTAAAGTTGCGTTCACTAAAAACTACAAAGATTATTTCACGAAATATAGTATAATAAACAGCACAGAACTCCCAAACTATAATTCTATTTCGGTTGACGCGGCTTCTAGTGGAAATCCTGGAATAATGGAATATCAAGGAGTTGACACTAAAACTAAAAAATTATTGTTCCATCATGGACCTTTTAAACAAGGGACAAACAATATTGGGGAGTTTTTAGCATTAGTTCATGGTTTGGCAGAATTAAAAAAACACAATAGCGATAAGTCCATATATACAGACTCTATTACTGCTATAAGCTGGGTTAAGAAAAAAAAATGCAATACTAAGTTAGAGAAAACTAAAGACAATGAGAGGTTGTTTTCTTTAGTTGATAGAGCTTTAATATGGTTAAATATTAATTCTTATAGTACAAATATTTTAAAATGGAAAACAAAAATTTGGGGAGAAATCCCTGCAGATTTTGGTAGAAAATAATTTATATTTGCAATCAAAATAAAATAATAATGAGCAAATTATTAATTGTTGGAACTGTTGCCTTTGATTCTATAGAAACTCCATTTGGAAAAGTAGATAAGATACTAGGAGGCTCTGCTATGTATATTGGAATTTCGTCTTCTGTTTTTGATATTGACAACTCAATTGTCTCAGTTGTTGGAAAGGATTTCCCAAAAAAATATTTGTCTCTTTTAAAAGAAAAAAAAATTAATATTTCTGGAATTGAAATAATTAGTGGTGGAAAAACATTTTTTTGGGAAGGAGTCTATCATGATGACATGAACCATAGGGACACGATTACTACCGAGCTTAATGTATTGGCAGATTTCAAACCAATAGTCCCAGAAAATTATAAAAAAGCGGAAATAGTGCTATTAGGTAATTTACACCCAGCCATTCAATTAAGTGTTTTAGAGCAAATGAGTTCTAAACCTAAGCTGGTTATATTAGATACTATGAATTATTGGATGGATAACACGCTTAATGAATTAATTAAAGTTATTTCTAAAGTTGATCTTTTATGCATTAATGATCAAGAAGCTGAACAATTAACCGGTGAAACTGATTTAAAGTTAGCTGCAGAAAAAATATCTAAACTTGGCCCTAAATTTTTGATAATAAAAAAAGGAGAGTTTGGATCAGTCTTGTTTTCAAAAGATAACTATTACAATTGCCCTATCTACCCAACAAAAGAGGTTAAGGACCCTACTGGGGCTGGAGATACCTTTGCCGGGGGTTTAGCTGGGTATTTGGCCAGTTGTGATAAAGTTTCATTTGAAGAGGTTAAAAAAGGGGTTTTATACGGAACATCCCTAGCTTCATATTGTATCGAAGGCTTTGGCCCTAACAATATTATGAATTTAAACATTAATTTAATCGAAGAAAGAATTTCTGAAATTAAAAAAATAAATTAACTCTATTTTTTTAGATTTTTGTAAAAATTGATTCTATTTTTGTTATTTAACAAGATCATACTATATCTTAATGAGTGATGCTTTAAAACACGAATGTGGAATTGCCCACATTAGACTTCTCAAACCTTTAGAATATTACAAAAAAAAGTACGGAACAGCATTTTATGGAATAAATAAAATGTATCTTCTAATGGAAAAGCAACACAACAGGGGTCAAGATGGTGCTGGTTTTGCAAGTATTAAGTTTGATGTTGAGCCAGGTGAAAGATACATAAGTAGAGTCAGATCCATTGAGCAACAGCCTATTCAAGATGTTTTTTCGCAAATAAACAACCGAATAAATGAAGCTCTAGAAAACAACCCTTCATTAAAGGAGGATGTTTCTCTTCAAAAAAAACAAATTCCTTATGTTGGAGAAGTTATGCTTGGGCATGTTAGGTACGGAACTTTTGGGAAAAATAGTGTTGAAAGCGTACATCCATTTTTAAGACAAAACAACTGGAAGCATAGAAATTTAATTTTGGCTGGAAATTTTAACATGACCAATGTTAAAGATTTATTTAATAACCTTATAGAATTAGGTCAGCACCCAAAAGAATATACGGATACGATTACAATAATGGAAAAAATCGGTCATTTTTTAGATGCTCAAGTAAGAAAAATATACAAAGATTTAAAAAAAGAAGGTTATACAAAAGCCGAGTGTTCTCCATTAATTACCGAAAGGCTAAAGGTTGCTAAAATATTAAAAAAATCTTCAAAAGATTGGGATGGTGGATATGTGATTAGCGGAATGATAGGTCATGGAGATTCTTTTGTTCTTAGAGATCCTGCGGGTATCAGACCTGCATTTTACTATAAAGATGAAGAGGTAATAGTGGTAGCATCTGAAAGGCCTGCTATTCAAACTGCATTTAAATTAAATTTAGATGACATAAAAGAAGTGCCTCCTGGAAATGCACTAATAATAAATAAAGCTGGTGAACTAAACATAAAAGAAATCATTAAACCAACAGAAAGAAAATCATGTTCATTTGAAAGAATTTATTTTTCTAGAGGTAGTGATGCTGATATTTATAAGGAACGTAAAGAATTAGGGAAATTAATTATGCCTACGATTCTAAAAGAAATTAATTATGATATAAATAACTCTGTGTTTTCTTATATCCCTAATACTGCAGAAACTTCATTTTACGGAATGGTTGAAAGTATTGATAATTATTTAATAAATAAAAAAACTAAAGAAATATTAAAAGATAAAAATATTTCTAAAGAAAAAATAATAGAGGTTCTAAGTGAAAGAGCTAGAATTGAAAAAATTGCTATAAAAGATGTTAAGCTAAGAACCTTTATAACGGAAGATAGCAGTAGGGATGACCTTGTTGAGCATGTTTATGATATCACCTATGGAGTAATAAAGAAAACTGATACATTAATTATTATAGACGATAGTATTGTGAGAGGAACTACTCTTAAAAAGAGTATTTTAAAAATGCTAGATCGACTAGGTCCAAAAAAAATAGTGGTAGTTTCTTCAGCTCCTCAAATTAGATATCCAGACTGTTATGGTATTGATATGGCGAATCTAGAGAGCTTAATAGCTTTTAAAGCTCTTTTATCTCTACTTAAGGATACAAACCAATATTCTATAATTGAGAAAACTTACAAGAGGTGTAAAAGTCAAGAAGATCTCCCCGATTCAGAATTGACAAATTATGTAAAGGAATTGTATTCTTTGTTTTCTGCTGATGAAATCTCAAATAAAATTACAGAACTATTGAGTACTGATGTGGTTAATTCTAAAGTTAAGATTATTTTTCAATCCATTGAAAATCTTCATATAGCATGTCCGGAACATTTAGGAGATTGGTATTTTACAGGAAACTACCCAACAAATGGCGGAAATAGAGTGGTAAACAATGCGTTTATTAATTTTTACGAAGGAAATAAGAGAAGAGCTTATTAAGTAAAAAATGCCTATTTATTAATAACTAAACATTTTCCTCTAATAATTAAACAAATTATGTTTAAAATACAAGAGCATTTTTAAAGCCGTATATATATTTATACTTTCACTTTATAGTTTCTTATTAAGTGATTTGATTTGGGGGAAAAAGGCGGACAGTGTTCGCCTTTTTTATTTATCTAGCTAAATAATTTTCTTCCACTACTTTCCAATTTATCAAATCAATAAACGCAGATATGTAATCAACTCTTCTGTTTTGATAATTTAAGTAATAAGCATGTTCCCATACATCAACCCCCAAAATCGGTGTCCCTCCACATCCTATAGATGGCATAAGAGGATTGTCTTGATTTGCTGTCGCGCATAAATCTAACTTTCCGTTAGGCATAACACAAAGCCAAGCCCACCCAGATCCAAATTGAGTAGCTGCTGCTTTAGAAAACTGTTCTTTAAAAGCATCAAATGAACCAAAAGAATCATTAATTGCATCTAGCAGATTACCAGAAAGTTCTTTACTATCTACAGGTGACATTACATTCCAAAACAACTTGTGATTGTAATAACCGCCAGCGTTATTTCTTAATGCCTTGTTATTCATGTCAAGATCAACTAAAATAGTTTCAATTGAAGCTGAATCAAGATCAGTACCCTCGATTGCATTATTTAAATTGTTTGTGTAGCCATTATGATGTTTAGAGTGATGAATCTCCATTGTTCTTGCGTCTATCGCAGGCTCTAAAGCATCGTATGAAAAGTTAAGTTCCGGTAATTTAAATCCCATTATATTGTTTTTTAAAATTAATAACTATTTAATTAACGAATTTACAAAAAGGATAATTAATAAGTTATATAGATTACTTAATTTGCTTAGATAACATATTTTTAATTGGAACATTTTTATAACATATATAATGCATCAGCTGGAAGTGGCAAAACTTTCAACCTAGTTAAGGAGTATTTAAAAATATTACTTACTAGCGATAGCTTAGATTCATATAAAAAAATTCTTTCAATAACATTTACAAATAAGGCTGTAAATGAAATGAAGGGAAGGATAATTGAAGGGTTGAATGATCTAACTAAATTAGATTCTGCACTAGAGATAAATCCGCTTTTAGAGTTAATTAAAAAAGAAACGGGCTTGTCTAACGAACAAATTCAACTAAGGTCTATATCAATATTAAAGTCAATATTAATCAACTACGCATCATTTGAGGTTTCCACCATTGATAAGTTTACCCAAAAAATTATTAGGAGTTTTGCATATGAAATAAAATTACCTGTGAATTATGAAGTGGAAATTAAAGCTCAAGATTTACTCGAAGAAGCTGCTACTAAATTGATTTCTCAAGCTGGAAAAGATAAAGAGCTTACAAGGGTGCTAATTAATTTTTCATTTGAAAAATCTGCTAATGATAAAAGCTGGGATATTGAATATGATTTAAATAACATCTCTAAACTGTTATTAAATGAAAATCACTTCAAACAAATAAATGGATTACATGAAAAAAGTTTAGTTGATTTTGAAAGCCTAAAAAAAGAAATTGATAGTTCAAAGTTCAAAATTGAATCGGATATTATAAACGCAGCTGAAACTTGCTTAGAGTTAATATATTCAAAAAACTTAGATGACGCTGATTTTTTAAGTCAAGCATTACCAAAACATTTAAAAAAAATAAAAAATAAAAATTTCAATTCGTTATATTCTAGCCAACTAGAAATAAATATAAAAAATGGTTATCTGTATAAAAAAAGCTTAGATGAAGATAAAAAAAACCTAATAGATTCAATAAAAAACGAACTTCTAACCCATTTTATTGGGATTAAGAAAAATGTATATAAATTGAAATTTTATCAAAATATTGAAGCTAACAATAGACCTTTATCAATTCTTAAATATATAAACTCTGAATTAGACATTATAAAAAAAGAAAGGAATGTTATTCTCATTTCTGAATTCAATAAAATAGTAAATGATCAAATAAAAAATCAGCCAGCTCTTTTTGTTTATGAAAAAATAGGCGTTAAGTATAAACATTTTTTCATAGATGAGTTTCAAGATACATCAATGTTGCAGTGGGACAATTTGATTCCACTAATTGAAAATTCTCTTTCATCAGAGGAATCTTCATTAACAATTTCTGGAGATATTAAACAAGCAATATATAGGTGGAGAGGTGGAGAGCCCGAGCAGTTATTGAAACTTTGCAATAATAGTACTGTGTTTTTTATACAGAGTAATGTAATCCCTTTAGAAACTAATTATCGAAGTAAGGATGAAATTATAAAATTCAATAACTCTTTTTTTAATCATATTGGGGAGTGTATTCTTAAATCAGAGAATCATAAAAGTATTTACACAAACTGCTTGCAAGAAACTAATAATAATATTGGTGGTTATGTTGGATTAAATATACTAAACCCCTCAGACACCTTAAGTAAAGAAAAATCCTATAATTTAAAAATTAAACAAATTATTGAGGATAGTTTAAAGAGTGATTACAGTCTGAAAGATATCTGTATTCTTGTCAGAACCAATAGTCAAGGGATAGAAATTTCAGATTATTTGAATAGTGAAAACATAGAAATTATTTCTTCAGAAACATTATTAATGTGTAGGTCTGCAGAGGTAAAGTTTATAGTTGAAGTATTAAAGTTTTGTTCTAACACAAATCTTAAAAATTCAAAATTAGATATTATAAATTTTCTTCACGAAAAGCATAATTTAACTAGCTCGAAGCATGATTTTATAAAAAGTCTAATCTTAAAAAATAAAATTGATTTTTTTAAAGAGCTTAATAATTATAAAATATATTTTGATTATAATCTTTTGACAAAATCATCTTTATATGAAGCTATTGAATATATCGTCTTTTCTTTTAATTTATGTAATAAGTCAAACAGTTATATTCAATATTTTTTAGATTTCGCATATGATTACTCAAATAAAAACTTTGCTAACATTTTGGATTTTGTAAATTATTACGAATCTAAAAAAGATAGTTTAAGCATAGTAGCACCTGTAGGGAGCAATGCTGTTAATGTAATGACAATTCATAAAGCAAAGGGATTAGAGTTTCCAGTTCTAATTTATGCATATGCAGATATAGACATTTATAAGGAAAAAGATGCTAAAGAATGGTACCCAACAGCTGGTGATGAGTTTAATGGATTTAACAGTCTTCTATTAAATTTTAATAAAGATTTTGAATATTTTGGAAGTATTGGTAAATCTATTTATGAAAAGCATTTAAATGATCAAGAGTTAGACAATATTAATTTACTTTATGTTGCATTAACAAGGGCACAAAATGAACTTCATGTGATTTGCACCAATTCAAGTAACGCTAAAGACGAAGAAAATATTAACAAATATTCAGGAATATTTATTAATTATTTAAAAAAGAATAATTACTGGGATTCTGATAAAGAGCTTTTTGAATTTGGATTAAAAGGAAAAAATAATGCTATAAATAAAAAAATAAGCACATTGTTAATTGAAGATATTATTATCAACCCAAAAGAAATTCATCAAATTAATATTGATGCAAAATCAGCAAGAGTTTGGGGTACAAGCGTAGAGAAAGCTACAAATGACGGTAATTTATTACATGAAATCATGTCACACATAAACTCTAAGCTAGACTTGGACATTGTTTTACAAAACCTTTGTGAAAATGGAACTTTAGATTTAAAATTAAAAGAAAAATACAACAAATTAATCGATGATATTGTAGAGCATAAAGAATTAAAGCAATATTATTCTTCAAATTTTAAATCATTTAACGAAAAGGATATTCTTATAAAAAATGGGGACTCCATTAGAGTTGACCGATTAGTCTTTACTTCAGACAGTGAGGTTTGCATAATTGATTACAAAACTGGTAGGGTAAAAAAAGAGGATTATAATCAACTCAATAACTATGAAAAAATTCTATCAGAAATGGGCTATCAGGTTAAAAAGAAAATTATAATTAACACGATAAATAAATTAGAAGTAATTGCATTTTGAACATTTATTTACAGGCATTCTGAATTCAAGAAATAATCCTAGTAATTATAATTTCACTTAAAAAAAAGAACTAACTTCTTATTAATTTATATATTTAAGTGATCTTTAAAAAAAACTATGAAAAATTTTAGCAAACTATTGTTAATGCTTTTAGTAACTATAAGTTACACAAACATTCAATCTCAAGACAATAACAACCCTTGGCAGTTCACTTTTGGCGTTCATGCAGTTGATTTAAATGCAGATACGGAAACTCAGTTCGGAGACTATTTTAATGTTGATGAAGAATGGAACGTTTCTCCTGGCTTATCAATGTTTACACTCTCGAAGTATTTGGGAGATAATTTATCTCTTGGATTTAATGGAGCCATGAACTCAATTTCAAATTTTGCAGATGATCATCAATTTGTAAATGAGGTTACTTACTTCTCCTTTGATGGAATGCTTAAGTATAGCTTAAGCGAGGTATTAAACACTGAAAAAGTAGAGCCTTATGTTGGTGTTGGGTTAGGAAACACATGGATGGATTCTCAATCATGGATGACTACAAATGCAAGTTTAGGAATGAACTATTGGTTCTCTGATGTATGGGGTTTAACAGCACAAGTTGATTACAAACAAAATATGGGTGATAGCGGAAGAGGAAATACAGTGATGTTAGATGAAGGTGGATCAATGAGATACTCAGTTGGGTTTTCTGTGAAATTTGGCGGTAGTGATAAAGAATAAATTATCTAAATCTTTTATTTATATAGTTTCCTGATTATCTGTGTATTAGAAAATAAATAATTATATATTACATTACAATTTACTCTGTAAAATAAGACCTTTCGTGTAAAATTTTAATTAAAAATTAAAAAAACTGCGTTTTTTTGTTTCTATATGCTGATAAATATTGGGAAAAACCATATTTTTGCAATAACTAAGAAAACTTAATTAAAATATTATGAAAAATTTTAGCAAACTATTGTTAATGCTTTTAGTAACTATAAGTTACACAAACATTCAATCTCAAGACAATAACAACCCTTGGCAGTTCACTTTTGGCGTTCATGCAGTTGATTTAAATGCAGATACGGAAACTCAGTTCGGAGACTATTTTAATGTTGATGAAGAATGGAACGTTTCTCCTGGCTTATCAATGTTTACACTCTCGAAGTATTTGGGAGATAATTTATCTCTTGGATTTAATGGAGCCATGAACTCAATTTCAAATTTTGCAGATGATCATCAATTTGTAAATGAGGTTACTTACTTCTCCTTTGATGGAATGCTTAAGTATAGCTTAAGCGAGGTATTAAACACTGAAAAAGTAGAGCCTTATGTTGGTGTTGGGTTAGGAAACACATGGATGGATTCTCAATCATGGATGACTACAAATGCAAGTTTAGGAATGAACTATTGGTTCTCTGATGTATGGGGTTTAACAGCACAAGTTGATTACAAACAAAATATGGGTGATAGCGGAAGAGGAAATACAGTGATGTTAGATGAAGGTGGATCAATGAGATACTCAGTTGGGTTTTCTGTGAAATTTGGCGGTACAGATACTGATGGTGATGGAGTTTATGATAAACACGATGCTTGTCCTGATGTAGCTGGTTTGGAAGAGTTTAACGGTTGTCCAGATTCTGATGGTGATGGAATTACAGATAGTGAAGATACTTGTCCTTTATTAGCAGGGTCTTTAGAATTTGAAGGTTGTCCTGATTCTGATGGTGATGGTATTTCTGATAATAAAGATGGTTGTCCTAATAAAGCTGGTTTAGCTTCTTTAGATGGTTGTCCTGATGGTGATGGTGATAAAATTACTGACTCTAGAGATAGATGTCCAAACGTTGCTGGTCCTAAAGAAAATGGCGGATGTCCATGGCCTGATAGTGATGGAGATAGCGTTTTAGATAAAGATGATGACTGTCCTTCTGAGGCAGGTACTGTTGCAAACAATGGTTGTCCTGAAGTAATATATCCAAGTGACGAAGCTCTTGCGCAACTAGTAGAGTACTCTAGAACAATAAACTTTGCATTTGACTCTGCAAAATTTACTGATGGAACTCCTCCAGTATTAGATGCGATTGTTGAAATATTAATAGCTTACCCTAAAGCAAATTTTACTGTTGAAGGGCACTGCGATAGCAAAGGATCTACTAAAGTAAATCAAAAGATCTCTGATAAAAGAGCTAATGCTGTAGTAGATTACTTAACTAAAAATGGAATTGCTGCTTCTAGATTAACGGCAACTGGATTTGGAGAGTCTAAACCAATCGATACAAACAATACTATGGCTGGAAGAGCTAACAATAGAAGAGTAGAAATCCTCCTAGTTAAATAAAATTATTGTTTTTAAAATTCTTTTAGAATTATATATTAAAAAACGCTTCTTATTTAAGAAGCGTTTTTTATTTTTATACAATGGAGAGTTTTATAAAAAGTGTTTTATTAGATCTTAAAAATAAAAATACAGATTTCTCTAAGTGTGTGTTTATTCTTCCGAATAAAAGATCTGGTTATCATTTAAAAAAAAACCTTTCTCAAATAATTTCTAAAACAATTTTTTCTCCTGAAATTGTAAGTATAGAAGAATTCATAGAAGATTTATCTCAGTTAAAACTTCTCTCAAAGACAGAATTGATATTTGAATTCTATAGCGTGTATTTAAAAAATACTCCCAAAAAAAAACAGGAAGATTTTGAAGACTTTATTAAATGGAGTAGAACATTAATTCAGGATTTTAATATAATTGATAAAGAAATAACAGATACAAATCAAGTCTTCGATTATTTAAAGGCAGTTAAAGAAATGGATCACTGGTCATTAGATCCAAACCCTAGTGAGCTTGTAAAAAGGCATTTATACTTTTGGAGTAATATTAAAGTTTACTATAATAAATTTTCTGAGCATCTGTTAAACATCAGTTCAGGGTACCAAGGAATTTTAGAAAAAAGAGCATTAAATAATGTTTCGAATTATATTCAAAACAACAATGGAAAAAGCTATATTTTTATTGGATTCAATGCGCTAAATAGAATTGAATCCTTAATTATTGAAGCATTTTTAAAAAATAAAGTAAGTGAAATTTACTGGGACATAGATAAAATTTCTATAAACTCCTCTTTTAATAATTCTGCATTTTTCATAAATAAATATAGAAATAAATGGCCTTATTATAAGAACAGTGAAATAACTTGGATTAATGATAACTACTCTTCTAAAAAAAATATTCATGCAATAGGGGTGTCAAAAAATATAGGTCAAGCAAAATATATCGGGGAGATAATTCAAGAAAATATTAAGACATTAAAAAATACAGCAATTGTATTAGGTGATGAGTCTTTATTAATTCCAATGCTTAACTCATTACCAAAGGGCATAGAAGATGTGAATATAACTATGGGGTTCCCGCTTTTCTCTAGCCCTGTAAGCTCATTGCTTTATAAAGTATTTAAGCTCCATATAAATGCTAAAACCACTTTTTATTATAAAGAGGTAGTGTCAATTTTATCTCATGAATTAATTAAACCCTTGTTCGACCATAAAGAAATTAATTATTCAGATAAAATTATTGAAAAGATAAATAATAACAATATTATAAATGTAGACTTAGAGTTTTTGACTACGAATGTAAAGGTTAATAGAGATTTGATCTTTCTTCTTTTTAAAGACTGGTCTAATAGTGGTGAAAAGGCCATAATTAATTGTAAAGAGTTAATAATAATAATTAGGGACAATCTTTTAGTTGAAAACAAAGATGAAATACTAACTGTAGAACATTTATATAGATTTAACGAGGTATTTAACGAGCTACATGTTCTTAAAAAGAGATTTAAGTTTATTAATTCAATTAAACTATTATTTGATCTATTTCAGGACATTGTGAAAAATGAAAGATTAAAATTTAATAGTGAGTCCTTTTCAAAAATACAAATAATGGGACTATTAGAATCTAGGGTTTTAGATTTTGAAACGGTTATAATTAGCTCGGTAAATGAAGGCATACTACCTTCTGGAAATATTGAAAATTCGTTTATACCTTTTGATGTTAAAGTAGATAACAACATCCCTACTTTCAAAGAACAAGATGCTATTTATTCCTATCACTTTTATAGGTTAATTCAACGAGCAAAAAACGTATACTTACTTTACAATACAGAGCCCGACTCGCTAAATGGTGGAGAGAAAAGTAGATTTATAAGGCAGATAGAATTTGAGGGAATTCATGAAATTAATCATCAAATAGTAAGCTCACATACTCCAAAAAATGAAGAGAAATTAATTGAAGTATCTAAAAATAAGGATGTTATTAATGAATTACTCCTTTTATCAAAGGATGGTTTTTCTGCATCCTCAGTTTTATTATATATTAGAGATCCTTTAACCTTTTACTATAAAAAAATATTAAAAATAAAAGATGAAAAAAAAGTAGAAGAAACTATTGAATCTAACACTCTTGGATCAGTGATACATGAATCCTTGAAATACATATACAAACCATTAAAAAACAAAATGCTATCAATTGATTATTTAGAAAATCAATTGAAAAGACTTAAAAAAACTGTTAAATTACAATTCGAATTAAATTATAAAAACGGGCAATTCAAAACAGGTAAAAATTTAATAATTCTTGAAGTTGCTATAAAATATGTTTCAGAATTTATTAAAACTGAAATTGAATCCATTAAACAAGGAGATAGTATCCGAATTATTGGGGTTGAAGAAGATTTTAATATAAAATTTGAGAGTGAGAAGTTTGAAAATGAAATTAACTTAAAAGGTCAAATTGACAGGATTGACATATTAAATGGAACATTACGAATAATTGATTACAAGACTGGTAAAAAAACAGAGAAAAGAGAATTAAACATCTCTGCATGGGATGATTTGAAGTTTGATTATGAGAAAATAAAGAGCTGGTTTCAATTGCTTTTTTACGCATACGCATACCAAAAAATAAATAAACTAGATTTGCCAGTTGAAGCAGGTATTATTTCATTCAAAAACTTAAGGTCTGGATTATTAAAATTTAACTTTGGTACAAGGTTTGATAATGATACAACTATATCTGAGGATTTGTTAAATAATTATAAAGTAGTATTAGAAGATATCTTTTCAGAGATCATGAATCCAAATTTAAATTTTGTTGAAAAAAATTACCCTAAATAGTCATTATGTACAAGATTATACTCTTTTTTATTTCTCTCTCTAGCTCATATGCCCAAATAAATCCTCTTGATATTGAAATTGTTAGAGATCCATATGGTGTCCCACATATATACGGCAAAACTGATGCAGATACAGCTTATGGGCTAGCTTGGGTACACAGTGAAGATGACTTTATGACCATTCAAAAAGCATATTTAGCTGGAAATCAATTACTAAGTAGACACCTACATAATGACGGTGTAATAGTAGATTTTTTAACTCAGTTCATAGAGTCTGAAAAAACAGTAGATAGACTGTTTAACACTCTTTCTGAAGATTTTATAAAAATACTTGAAGCGTATAGTCAAGGAATTAATCGATATGCAGAACTAAACCCAGAAAAGATTTTAGTTAAAGAATTATTTCCAATTACTCCAAGAAAAATGCTTCACTATTCTTTTTTACAACTTTTCATTTCTAATGGTGCAGATAAACTAGTAAGTAAAATCATTTCAAATAATACCATGGATTTATCAAATCTTGGGATTAATGAAGATATTCAAGGCTCTAATACTTTTGCGTTTAATAATAATAAAACGAAAAATGGAGAAACTTACCTAGCGATAAATACCCATCAACCTTTGGACGGGCCAAATTCTTGGTATGAAGTACATTTAAATAGCGAAGAGGGTACGAATATTTTAGGAGCAACATTTGCTGGGGCTCCATGTGTGTTAACAGGAGTAAATGAAAATTTAGCTTGGACGCATACAGTGAATTATCCAGATAAAGCAGATCTGTTTAAATTAAAAATGCATGACTCCAAAAAGAATGTGTATTTAGTAGATGGTAAAGAATATCCACTAGAAGTATATAAAGCAAAATTAAAATATAGAATTCTAGGCGTAAATATCAATATTAACAAGAAATATTATAAAAGTATTTTTGGGCCTACATTAAAAAATAAATCAGGATATTATTCAGTTAGAACTCCAAGCTTATATAATATTAGAGCATTAGAGCAATGGTGGAAGATGAATAAAGCAAAGTCATTTGATGAATTTTATAGTGTGTTAAACATGAAGTCAATTCCTGGATACAATATCGGATATGCAGATAAAAATGATACAATCTTTTATATATCAAATGGAATAATCCCTATTCGTAATGAAAAGAACGATTGGACAAAAATTGTAGATGGAAGTAAAAGTGAAAATTTATGGGAAGAATACTATGACATAAAAGATCTTCCGCAGGTTGTTAACCCGAAGTCTGGTTTTATATATAACGCAAACCATTCTCCATTTAAATCTACTGGGAATTCTGAAAATCCTAAAGAAGAAGATTTTTCTAAGACAATGAATTACGAGACATATGACAATAATAGAAGTACTAGGATTAGAAACTTAATAAACTTAAACGAATCAATTAATTATGAGAAGTTTAAGGAGATAAAATACGACAATAAACTTCCTAGGCCATTAAATTATAGTTTTTTAGATGTGAATTCTTTATGGAAAATTAATGATGAAAAATATCCAGAAATATCTGATGTAATATTAAATATTCAAAAATGGGATATGGCAACAAATTCCAACTCTATAGGGGCTGCTAACTATGCAGTTTTGTACTATATACTGATAAATAAATTTAAGGGTATAAAAGATAAAAAAATATTTTCTGAAATTGAAATAATTGAATTACTATCAGAAACTAAAACATATTTATTAAAATATTTTGACTCCATTGATATTGAATTAGGCGATTTTCAAAAACTTGTGAGAGGTGAAAAGGAAATTGGAATATTTGGGTTGCCTGATGTGGTAACTGCCATGAAGGGTACTGCTTATGAAGATGGTAAAATTAAAATTACACATGGCGAATCCTATATTTCACTAGTTAAATTTAAAAATGGAGAGGTAGATATTGAGACTGTTGTTTCTTATGGAGCTAGTGATAACCCAAATTCAAAGCACTATAACGATCAAATGGATTTATATTCTAAATTTAAAACTAAAAAAATGAGTTTAGATAAAGGGGAGGTTTATAAAAAAGGAGTGAAAGTATATAACCCTAAATAAGGCTGCAGTATTAACACAAATAAAAAAGTCCAAACAATATGTTTGGACTTTTTAATTTAATTAATTTATTAAAACTCATCTAATGAAGCTAAAGACCCAGTCCAGTCAGAATACCATTGAGCATACAGTATCTTTCCTTCTTCATTGAAATCAAAAGATTCATAAATAGACACTACAACAGATTTTTCCTGTGAGGTTTCAGTTGCTGGAAGAATTACTTCCATGTCATAATACAATCTAACCGATCCATCAGTTACACCTGACTCTGCATTAACTCCTGTTAAAAAATTGAGAGGAGTAGTTAAAATTTTTGCATTGTATTTAGCAAAAAACTTTTTGTGTTCTGATTTGATGTCATCTAAACGTAGTGAATCTACAGAACCAACAAGAGTTCCCTTGAAAACTACGTCGTCAGCAAAGTGTGAGTAATCAACAGATTCGTTTCCAAAACCAGCAAAAAGTGCAGCAATAGTTTTGGAGTTTTGTTCAAAAGTGTTCATCGCTTCATCATTTGAATTACAAGAATATAAAACAAATGACAAAAACGTAAAGTAAATAAGATTTTTCATAATATAGTTTTTAAAATTATATATCAATTTAATTAAATTTTTAACAAAATATTTTAAATATCGATTAATAATTTTGTGATATTTGTTTTTTATTAAACTTTTCGATGAAAAATATTTTCTCACATAAATTTATTTTGTTACTATTGGTTAATTCCTCCTTGTTTTCACAAGATAGAAAAGTTGCATTAGTAGAAAGAGTGTCTTCACCTCCTGTTATTGATGGGGTTCTTGATGACAAAGTATGGAATGAAGCAGAAATCAATACAGATTTTTTTATGTTTAGGCCGTCCAATAATGGTTCTGCGAGAGAAACATATGCAACTCAGGTAAAAGTTATATATGATGATGAAGCAGTATATTTTGGAGCAAAAATGTTAGATCCAGACTATAAAAATATAGCAAAAGAGATTAGTCAAAGAGATGAATTTTACATGAATAAGACTGATTTTATAATGGTAAGTATTAGTCCTTACGATGACGGCCTCAATTATGTAAGCTTTGTAATCACCAGCGCAGGAACTATAGCGGATATGAAAACCGTTGGAGATTTTGATGACAATGACGGAGATTACGATGTAGTATTTGATGCAAAAATTTCATTTGACAAATTTGGATGGAATGCAGAATTCAAAATTCCGTATAGTGCTTTAAGATTTCCTAAAAAAGATATACAAAACTGGGGCATAAACTTCTTTAGAAGGGTTTTTAACTTAAATGAGAGTTATGTGTGGAACTACATAGATAGGTCTGTGGGTAGAATGAGTGAATACATGGGGGTTTTAGAAGGGATACAAAATATAGATCCACCAACTAGATTATTCTTCTATCCTTATAGTCAATTTAATTCAGAAATATATGAAGGGAATACTGGTACAGGGATTTCTGCTGGTATGGATATTAAATATGGTATAAACGAAGCATTTACAATCGACGCAACTTTAATCCCAGATTTTGGACAAGTTAAATTTGATGAAGTAGAATTAAATTTAAGTCCCTTTGAACAACAATTTGATGAAAAGAGAGCATTTTTTACGGAAGGAACAGAGTTATTTAACAGAGCTGGAATCTTCTACAGTAGACGTATTGGTGGTGATTTAAGTAATAGCGGTGAGGATTTTATACAAGAAAACGAAAAAGTATCAGCTTCGGATAACTCAATAGATTTAATCAATGCAATTAAGATTTCTGGAAGAACAGATAATAAGCTAGGAATTGGATTTTTCAATGCGATAACCAAAAAATCAACAGCTACTTTGCAAGACACATTAAATCAAAGTACTAGAGAAGTTATACTAGAGCCCCTAACAAACTACAATGTTCTAGTCTTAGATCAACAAATAAAAAATAATTCCTCCATTACATTTCTAAATACAAATGTTAAAAGAGCAAAAGAATATAGAATTGCAAATGTATCTGCCCTGTTATTAGATTTGAAGACTAAGCAAAACAACTACAGATTCGAAGGTTCTGTTCTAAGAAGTGAGATATTAGAAAATGGAACAAAAGATGACGGGTATAAAACTTCATTTAAAATAAATAAGACAAAAGGTAATTTTAGATGGATGACCGGAGTATGGACGACAGATGACACATATAATCAAGACGATTTGGGAATTTCAAGATGGTATAATAACCAAAGTTTATTTGCTAACATATCTTATGAAATCTTTACCCCTATTAATTATTTTAATCAACTAAAAATAAAACTAGGGTTAAGGCATGGAAGAAGGTATAGACCTAGTGTTAAGAGGAATAACAATTATGAGTTAGAAGTATTTTTTGAGACTAAAAAACTTTATAAACATAGATTTGAAATTGAGTATACTACTTTAAACAAAGATTATTTTGAACCTAGAGTAGAAGGATTGTTTGTTTTAAAGCCAGAATTAGTAGGTCTTAGATACGATTTTGACACAAATAATACTAAAAATTTAGTCTTTGGCGCAGAAATAGATGCACAAAAAAATATGGATGAGTTTTATGATGAAAAGAACCATAAAATAAGTTCTAACGTGGGAGTGGATTACAAAGTTTCGGATAGGTTAAACTTAAGTACTGGGTTAGGAATATCATTTGAAAAAGATGATTTAGGATATGCTGGAAGTGAAAATGGGGATGTTATCTTAGGGATAAGGGATGTTAAGGTAAATCAGGCAATGTTTGAGATGAATTATAATTTAGACTCATATAAAGGGCTTGCACTTGAAATCAGAAATTACTGGAGTACCGTAGACTATAAAAGTTATTATTCATTACAAGAAAATGGAATGGGGGTACTTGTTAATGATTATCCACTAGAAGATAATCCAAATACTAATTTTAACATATGGAACCTAGATTTATCCTATAATTGGAGATTCGCTCCTGGAAGTGCAGCAACTTTTCAATATAGAAATCAAATATTTAATAATGATGATAATTCAATGATATCGTATACCGAAAGTTTAGATAATTTATTTAAAAATAATATAGGTCATCAATTATCGATTAGAATAAATTATTTCATAGATTACAATAGATTAAAAAGAAAAGATTAATTATTAAATAAAAAAGTATGGAAACTTATAAATGTGAAAGTTGTGGAATGGCGGTTAACGCTAGTTGTGCTAAATGTAATGAACCATTAATAAATGGACACATAGCTTTAGATAACGGAGATAAAGTACAAGTTTCAAGCTGCCCTAAGTGCGAAGGGAAGATCAAGTCGCCGCAATGTTGTGGGAGTGACATGAATTGTAGCTTATAGAACTTAATTATGACGCACATTATAAACTGTGCGTTATTTTTTATACATTGTGATCACTTTACTATAATTAATATTTAAGGGCATATTAATTTTTGTATAAAGATGATAATAGTATTTAAAAATGATATTTATATTAATTAATTAGTGTATTAAATGAATATAAAATTAAAAATATCAACTTATCAAGATAAAAACAACTTGTCTAATATTTATTTTAATTTAATAGACACTAATTACAGGAAAAAAATAAAATCTGATCTATATATAAACAGGGCAAACTACACGAAAAACAAAGTACAGGAAAGAGATACAAATCATATTTCTAAAAACATACTGCTAGAAAAACTTAAAAAACAAAGAGTTCTTGCAATAGATAATTTTAAATTAGGCAAATGGCAGTTACCAGATTGTGAAAATTACTTAAAAAAAGGAGTTGAAATAAAGTCAATAATAGATTTTATAAAGGAAAACTTCGAGAACATTTCAATATTTACTAAAAATGATTATTTAAATACCGTAGGGGTTTATAAAAAACACCTTAAAATCTTAAGGACCATATACCTTAGGGATTTAAATACAGAAAACTTACACACATTTAAAACTAACACTCTTTTTAACGGTCTAAAGGTATCTTCAATAAACTCTTATTTAAAAAAATTAAAAGTTATTGTAAACAAAGCCCATTCAAAAAATTTAATTATAAATAAAAACATATTCTCAGAGAATTTAATTGAAAAGGGAGAGCCTAAGGAAGTTAAAAAAAAGAAAATAGACCTCTCTACCATTGAAGAGGGTGTCTTTAAAGCAGAAAGCATTTACGATATCCAAGCGATCGCGTTTTTCATTACAATGATAGTGTTTAAGGGGATGAAGCCAATAGAAATGGTTAAATACAAGCATTTAGACATTTCTAATAAGACAAATGGAAAAGATAAATACGTGACTTATAATTCTAAAGGAGTTAATAGGTATATTAAACTTAGTGAGAATACATTTAAGCTAATTAGAGTACTTAAGATATCTTTGCATTTTACTCATTTCGAAAAGAGTCCAGAAATATTGGCTCCTTACAACAATGCATATGAAGTTTTTAACCAAAGTGTTTCAGAGAAAATTAAGAGGCATAAAAACCTATGGAATATATACCAAAAGAAAATTAAAAAATTAATTGGGTGTAACTATACAATGGCAAATACAATTTATATAAACTATATAAATAGTTTAGAGATTTCAAATAACGCAAGAGAAATACTGATAGGTAATAAAGACGGTAAAAATATAATATTTGATCAAAATAGTCTACTAAGAGATCAAATTAAAAGTGCAGAAAATAAATTAATGGAAGATTTTCAACTAGGAAAATTAGTGGCATTAATAGAAAATAAAATGAACTTACTTGGTATCGTTAATACAGAAAAAACAAAATGGGAAAGGCCAATAGATTTTATAAAAACCCTCTCTAATAGTTAATAAGTATCATACAAACTAAGAAGTTTAATGTTCTTTTTGATATCAACAAGGTTAAGGTTTGTGTCTTTTTTTATAGATATTACATACTTCTTCCCAGGAATCATATCAAAGTAATTATCAGAAAAATTATTCTCTGAATCTATGTCTACAAAAATATTCTTTACCAGATTTTTAGATTTCAAACTTATTTCAAAAACATCATGAAGTTCTGTAATTTCATATTCTATAATTGGTTTCTTTAATTTCAAATCCTTAAAGGTTGACATATAGTATATACTACTAGAGATTTCTTTTTTATCCTTAAACAAAGAGGCAGATACCAAACTATTATTAATATCAAAATTATTATTTACCCAATCCATAGACAGACTGTCTATTTTTATAGTTGAATCTGAATCAAGAATATAATCTTTGTTTTTCTGAAATAATATTTCTCCGTCAAGACTTAAGATTGTGAGATTTAAAGTTACTTCTTGAGTCTCATAAAGGTCAGATATTACGTGCAATTCAAGTTGGTTTTCTGTCTTATAAAAACTAATCAAAATCGGCTGAAATGATTTTTTTGTAGAGTAGTGAAGAGCTTTCCATTTGCCGTAATAATCAATACTTGACCAAGATGCAACTGGCCAACAATCATTTAATTGCCAGTATAAACTCCCCATAGAGTATCCTTTATTTCTTCTATGGGACTCCATTCCTATAGATACTCCATAGGACTGAAGTATTTGACTTACATATAAATAGTCTGAGAAGGTATTTGGTTTTTTATAATGTCTAAGCATATAATCTTCAATGGTTTTATTTCCTATGCTAGATCTTTGATGAGATTTCATTACTTCAGAATAAATATTATAATCAGTTTCATTTGTGTATTTATCAACACTTGAAAACTCTGGAAAAGACTGAAAGCCATACTCAGACATGAATCTAGGAACTTTTTTATTGTACGATTCAAAATCTTCTTGACCCCACCAAACACCCCAATAATGCACATCTCCACTTGTGTAATTTTCTGGCTGTCCAAAAGAACTTCCAGGTGATGATGGCCAATAATCAGTGCTACTATCTAATTTCTTTACAGCATTAGGTAGTAATTTATGAAAAACATCATCGTATGCTTTGCTAATCTTATTTGCGACCTCTAAAGATTGATTTTTAATTACATCTTCTTCCCAGCCCCATCTTTTCCATGCGGATAACACCTCGTTATTACCACACCATAAAGCGATTGATGGGTGTGATCGCAATCTTTTAATATTATATTCTGCTTCTTCTTTAACAGAACTTAAAAATTCTTCATCACCAGGATACATCGCGCAGGCAAACATAAAATCTTGCCAAACTAATAGTCCTTTTTCATCACACAGATTATAGAATATTTCTTTTTCATAAATTCCGCCACCCCAAACTCTTATCATATTCATATTAGCGTCTACTGCAGATTCTAATATGTCTTCATACTTTTGATCGGTGACTCTTGTAAGAAAAATATCTTGTGGGATATAATTAACTCCCTTCATGAAAACTTTTTTATTATTAACCTTGAAATAAAAAGAATCTCCAATAGTGTCTTTTGATGTTATTAATTCAATGTTTCTCAAGCCAATTCGTTTTTCACTTGAAACAAAATTTTCTTCAGACTTTAAAATTACTTTAATCTTATACATGGTCTGATCTCCCATTCCATTAGGCCACCATAATTCATGATTTTTTATTGTAAATGGTATTTTTATCTCATTTAACCCTTTAGTAACATAGACTAAATCTGTAGATATTTTTTGATTATTTACATAGATCTCTGAAATCATTGCATCTATTTCTAAAGAAGATTCTAATTCAATTTCAGCAACTAAATTTGCATTTTCTTTTAGACTGATTTGTCTAACATACAAGTCTTGAATATTGAAATGATTCCATGTTTTTAAATTAATTGGCTGCCAAATACCACTAGTTACTAATCTAGGGCCCCAGTCCCAACCATAATGATAAGGAGCTTTCCTTGTAAAAACACTAACCCTCTTATTCCCTTCTACCTTTCCTATTTCTGCTAAATCATTGGCGTTAAAAGAAGAAATATCATACCCAAGGCTATCATGAAGTATAACTCCCTGGTTAATAGGGGATTTTAACTTTATTAATAGATTATTATCGCCAATTTTTGAAAACTTTTTTATATCCACAGTTTTTGCCACAAACATATTATCCGTACTAATTAATAAAGAATCATTTAAGTAAATGGACGAATAGGTGTCAATCCCTAAAAATTCTAGTCCAATAAAGTCACTGTTAAATTGTTTGTGAGAGATTTCAAAGTTAGTTTTATAGTCCCAGTCTGCTTTGTCGATCCATTGAAGGTTATGCTCATTAAGCCTATAAAAAGGGTCTTCAATTAAGCTATTACTAATTAAATCAGTGTGAACTGTCCCAGGCACAGTAGCTTTTAACCATGTAGAGTCTACAGAATTTTTAAATTGCCAGTTTTCACTAATTTCAACTGTATGGTAATTTTGATTACTACAATTATAAAATAGTAACGAAATCATTAATGAAAATTTACATATATAACTCATAATACAAAGTTTTTTTAAACGGTTTTCTAATGGATTAAGGATGATTTTATGAGTGACTAATTGTTTTTTGATTCTATTATTTCTCTAGAAACATCGTCCGACAAAAAGAAAGAAATTATTAATCTATTGATGTGTATAAAATTTTAATATTATTAAATTTACAAAATCTATTATGTATGTAATATTAAAAACAAAGAAATGAATAAAATATTATTATTATTAAATATATTAATAACTGTTAGTTCATTTTCACAAACAGTGGTTGCAGATTCACTTAAACAAGAAGGTTGGAACAAATCAGGAAAGGTTACATTTCTCGTAAATCAAACAGCATTCAGCAATTGGACTTCTGGAGGAGAAAATAGTATTGCGGGAACATTAGCCCTTGATTATAATTTAAACTATTACAGAAATGGTTGGTCATGGGATACGAAAATGTTAGGAGCTTTTGGAATAAATAAAAATAGCGATAGTAAGTTCGCAAAAAAAACAGATGATAGAATAGAGGTTAATTCATTAATAGGGAAGAAATTCACAAAAGAATTAAGTTACTCGAGTTTTGTGAACTTCAAAACTCAATTTTCTAGAGGTTATAAATATTCAACGAATATTCTTGGGATAGAGGATAGGGTTGAAACAACTAGATTTTTCTCCCCTGCTTATCTTCAATTGGGTGTAGGTGTATATTGGAAAAAAAATAATGACTTTTGGATAAATATGGCTCCAGTTACTGGTAGATTAATTATTGCAAATAAGAGATTTACGACAAATCTTTATGATGGGGAGGAGTATTTCGGTATATCAAAAGGGGATAACTTTCGATTTGAGTTAGGCGCCTCATTAACGGGGTTCTATAAGTTTGAATTAATAGAAAATGTAATTCTTGAACAAAGATTAAGTTTATACTCAGATTACCTCCAAAACGCTGAAAATATTGATATTGACTATACTGTATCAGCATTTATGAAAGTAAATGATTATTTGTCTACTAGTTTAATTATACAGTGTATGTATGATGACAATGCAATAAAGAGAGTACAGTTAAGAGAAGTTTTTGGGCTAGCAGTTACTATAGATTTACTTGAAATTCCTAATCTTATTTCAAAAATATAAAATTACCTGCTTCGAAGTTTAGATAATAGTTTAAGTATTTCTAAATATAGCCATATTAATGTTACCAAGAGTCCAAAAGCACCATACCATTCCATGTATTTAGGAGCTCCTTTTTCTGCGCCTTCTTCAATAAAATCAAAATCTAAAACTAGATTAAGTGAAGCTATAACAACAATAAATAAACTAATTCCTATACTCATAAGTGAACTATTTGATGGGTCCAAAACTGATATCGAAGCTCCAAAAAAGCTCATTATAAAACTTACCATATAAAGTAAGAATATTCCTCCTGTTGCAGCAACTACCCCTAATTTGAAATTTTCTGTAGCTTTAATTATTCCAGACCTATAGGCTAATAATAGAGATGCTAATATCCCTAAGGTTAAACCAATGGCTTGTACTACAATCCCTTCATATTGTTGGTTAAACCAAAAAGAAATTGAACCCATCGCTAGACCTTCTAAAATAGCATATATAGGTACTGTAATCGGAGACCATTCTTTTTTAAAAATTGTAATAATAGCCACAATTAATCCTCCAACCACACCTACTGGTATAAGGTAGGTCATCTCAGGATTAAAGCTGTAATAGCCAGATAATATCAATAAGAATAATCCCATTGCGGTTTTGTCTACAGTCCCTTTGATAGTCATTACATCATTTAATTCTGCTCCACGACGATTAGATACGCTTGCAAATGCTTTTGAATTAAGAGCAGGATTGCCACTTCTGTAATTAAAATGTTTCATTGTATTAAGTTTTTTTTACGAATTCTGTTTTTAAAACTAGACCCTTGATCTTTTTAAATCTACAATCTATTTCCTCGCGGTTATTAGTTAATCTAATGTTTTTAATTGAAGTGCCTCTTTTAATGTTGATTGAAGTACCCTTGACTTTTAAATCTTTTATTAAAATAACAGTATCTCCATCCTTAAGAGAATTTCCATTAGCATCTTTACTTTCCATTTTCTATTATTCTAATTATCTAATAAAAGTAATAAAATTTATTCATTTTCGGACATAGAATATGGTACAGAGTTTTTATTAGAGCCCCAATTAAAATTAGGTGTACTTGACATGTCAAAATCAATAACTCCACCCTTTCTCAAATCGGCATGGTCTATCCAATTATTATTAGATTCTAATTGATTAAAGTTAAAGCTATTGATGAAGATATTTTTGACGCTATTATTTTTAGCATTAATTTTTAATTCTTTCCCATTACTTAATTCTATAGTGACTTCTTCAAAAAGTGGGCTTCCTATAACATATTGCCCAGTGACAGGAGCTACTGGATAAAATCCAAGTGATGAAAATACAAACCATGCTGATGTTTGCCCATTATCCTCATCTCCACAATACCCATCAGCACCTGACCCATACAAATTATCCATTACATACCTAACCTTTTCTTGTGTTTTCCAAGGTTCTTGAGCGTAATTATAGAGATATATTGCGTGTTGGACTGGTTGATTTCCGTGTGCATACTGCCCCATTCCTCCTAATTCCATTTCTAATATTTCATGAATTTTAAATCCATAATAACTATAATCTGAGCTTGGGTCAGATGTAAATATTTGATCCATTTTTCTAACGTAATTCTCTCTACCACCCATTAAGTTAATTAACCCTTGTGGATCATGTAAAACAGACCAAGTATAATGCCATGCGCTTCCTTCAGTAAAAACTCCTCCCCATTTATCTGGTCTAAAAGGGGATTCAAAATTTCCATTGGAGGACTTTCCTCTCATAAAGTTTGTAGTGGCGTCAAAAACATTTTTATAATTAAGAGATCTGTTTTTAAAACGATTAATTTCTTCTTCAGGTCTTTCTAATTTTTCTGCTAATTTCCAAATACAATAATCATTGTAGGAATACTCTAAAGTCCTAGCAACACTTTCATTAACAGAAGTATCAAATGGAATATAACCCAATGAATTATATTCTTTAACACCTTTTCTCCCAACAGAACTTAAAGGTCCTTCATTATTAGAGCTATTTATTATTCCCTGGTAAGCAGTTTCTATATCAAAATTATTAATACCTTTCAAGTAAGCTTCTGCTATAATAGATGCAGAATTAGAGCCAATCATACAGTCTCTATGACCTGGACTAGACCATTCTGGAAGCCAACCGCTTTCTTTGTATGGATTAACCATAATGCCTTGTAATATTTCACCAAGTTTTTCTGGATACATTAGGGTGTAAAACGGAAAAACAGCTCTAAAAGTATCCCAAAAACCATTATCTGTATATAAAGGTCCCTTTTCTATTTTACCATTGTAAGGACTATAATGAATTTGCTCTCCTTTACTGTTATATTCATGAAACTCTCTTGGGAAGAGAAGAGTTCTATAAAAACTAGAGTAAAATTTTATAACATTGGATTTTGCAGTTTCGTGAGCATTGAAATAATCTTTCTTATTTTCAAAAGTGTCGCTAAGAGCTGGTTTTATTTTTATTTTAGATAGTTCATTATTCCAAACTTCTTTAGCCAATGCTTTAGTTTTTTCAAATGTCTGGTTCTTCGGGATTTCTCTATCTAAATTGATTTGAGCTTGTTCATGGCTAATAAATGAAGAAGATATTCTGACCTCCACTACATTGTTCTTATTATTTATAAAACTAACATAGCTGCCAACGTGTTTTCCTGAAAGTTCAGCTTTAGGGTATGTTTTCCCATTTCCATCCCAAGTTCCGAACTCGTCAAAAGGAGTATTAAACTCAATAATAAAATAATTTGAAAAATTATCTGGAACCCCACCTGAATTGTTTTTTGATACGCCTATAATTTTATTTTCTTTTGGTAAGACTTTAATTGTTGAATTTTTAAAAAATGCATCTATTACTAAATGAGATTCTGAATCTTTTGGAAATTCAATTTTAAAGTGAGCAGACCTTTTAGTTGGGGTTAGCTCTACTGTAGTTTTTGAATCTATTAATTTAACTTTATAATAATGAGGTAACACTTGTATATTATTAAACTGTGACCTACGCTCATTTTCCAGAACTTTTAGTTTACCAGTAATTGGCATGATAGAGAAAGCTCCATAGTCATTTATCCAAGGGCTTGGTTGGTGGGTTTGTCTTATTCCTACTAAACCAGAATTTTTATCAGTGTAAATCCAGCCATCTCCCATTTTACCTGTTTGCGGAGTCCAAAAATTCATTCCCCAAGGTAGTGCAATCGCTGGGTAAGTGTTTCCATTGGATAATTCATGAGAAGAATCTGAGCCTATAAGAGGATTAACATACTGAGTGTAGTCGTCTTGTGAGAAAGAAAAATTATTATAACAAAGTAAAAATAAACTTGCTAAAAGTATGGTGTTTTTCTTCATATGATAGATTCTAGTATACAATAGATTGTGGTCTATATTTTTTCTCTAAACCAAAATTTAAATTTGGTTTTGGACCCATATTAAAAATCAACTCTCCACCTTTCATAATATCTTTATGGGTTATATAGGAATATTTATAATCCTTACCATTCAGTTTTACAGATTGGATATAAATATTTTCATCACTATTTTCATTTGCAATTATTGTAAATTTTTTATTCTCTGGCAAAACAATAGAAGCTGCATCAAATAAGGGCGAACCAAATACATATGCTCCATTGGATGGGTTTACTGGGTAAAACCCTAGCGAAGAAAATATATGCCACGCTGACATCTGTCCACAATCTTCATTTCCTGATAATCCATCTGGTTGGTCTGTATAAAGCTCATTATTTATATATCTTACTTTATCAGCAATCTTATAGGGTTGTCCGGAATAAGCATACATATATGTAGTATGATGACTAGGCTCATTTCCGTGTGCATATTGACCTATTAAGCCTGTTATATCCATTGAAGCTTCTTTCCCTAAATCTGAGGACATACTAAATAATTCATCCAACTTTTCAGTGTACTTTTCATCACCTCCTAATAAATCTATTAATCCTTCAGGGTCTTGAGGAACAAGCCATAAATATTGCCATGCATTTCCCTCACAATAATCATTGACTCTGTGTTCAGCTCGAATAGGGTCAAAAGGAGTTCGCCAGCTTCCATCTGTAAGCTTACCTCTCATAAATCTAGTTTCAGTATCAAAATATTCTTTATACGCTTTGGACCTATTTAAGAAATACTCATAATCTTCTTGTTTGTTTAACTTTTTTGCTAATTGAGCTATAGCCCAATCTGCTATAGCATACTCCATAGAACTTGCTACAGATTCAACCATGTAATCTCCAGGAATATAACCTATTTCCATTAATTTTTTAACCCCAGGCTCAAAATCTCCAGTTGCACTTGTTTTAACAGCCTCAAAAACTTTTTCTAAATCAATTCCCTTAAATCCTTTCAAGGAAGCGTCAATTACAACTGGGATGGCACTATATCCAGGCATAGTGTTTGTTTCGTTTCCTCTTAAGTGCCATACTGGTAGTTTTCCTTGATGATCAAATATTTTTAGCATCGAATTAACCATATCGCTAACTCTTTCTGGATGGGTAATTGTATATAATGGATGTGCTGCCCTATAAGTATCCCATAAAGAAAATAAAGTATAGTTAGTAAAAGTAGTGTCTTTGTAAACCACCTTATCGGTTCCTCTATATTCACCATTTACATCTTGATATAAATTAGGGGCAATCATTGTATGATACATTGCGGTATAAAAAACTCTTTTCTTTTTTAAGTCATCGGTTGTAATATCAATCTTTGATAGTTCTTGATTCCATTTGTTTTCAGCTTCCTTTTTTACTTTGTCAAAATTCCAATGAGGAATCTCAACAATTAGATTTTCAAGAGCGTTTTCAGAACTAACTGTCGAAACACCCATTTTTACATATATTTCTTCATTTTTTGCAGTTTCAAACTCTAAAAACCCTTTAACAAACTTTCCTTTTAACTCATCAGCTTTAAACTTTTTATCTCCATCATAAAGAATAAAATTTGTTACTGGTTTAGAAAGAATTAAGGTAAAATACTCTCTTTGGTCAGATGCCCATCCAGACGAAAACCTATGTCCTTGAAAAGTTGTGTCATTTACTCTTTTTAAAAAGGTTTCGGTAGGTCTGTCAGCACTTCCTTCGCCTAAGTCTATTATTACTCTAGACTGTTTTGAAGACGGGTATGTGTATCTATGAAACCCTACTCTTTCAGAGGCTGTAAGTTCAACATCAATATTATATCTTTCAAGAGCTACTTTATAATAACCAACAGAATTGAATTCTTTATTTTTTCTATATAATGATGAATATCCAGACATATGATTGTCTTGATTACCTGCATTATATTTTAATTCACCTGTTGCAGGCATTATTGTTAATTCACCAAGATCTGACATCCCTGTTCCACTAAGATTTAAATGACAGAACCCTTTAACTATACTATCTGTGTGGTGGTATGAAGAAGACCAGTCCCAACCCTTATTAAAATTAGTTGGCCCAACTTGAACCCCTCCAAATGGAACTGTTGCTCCAACAAATACATGACCATGCCCGCCTGAGCCAATAAATGGATCAACATATTTTATTAAATTATTGTCATTCCCTATTGAAGCACAGGAATTAAATCCAACAAGGATTGCAAGTAAAACAATAATATTGATTGGCTTTTTTATTTTTTTCATAATTCTAGTTTAGTTAAAGCTTGGCGGAGCTTCTGTTTCTCCCCAATCAGATTGCTTATTTTTAGTTGTTTCAAATGTTAATACTCCCCCATTTTTAATTTTATCCCATTCTATCCATGAAGAATAATGAGGGTTATTATTTAAAAGTAAAGATTTTATATAAAAGTTATTTGTTTTTGATGTAGTAATTTTAAGAGATTTATTATTAGGTAAACTAATTAAAATCTCGTCAAATGACGGAATGTTTATGGATAAGCCTCCAACTCCTGGAATCATTGGATATAGGCCAATGGATGCAAAAACATACCAAGCTCCCATTGTTCCTAAATCATCATTTCCTGGTAATCCAGAACTACTACTACTATACTGTTCATCTAATATTCGGGCAATAGTTTGAGAGGTTTTTTCAGGTTTTTTAATCCAATTATATACCCAAGGAACTTGGAAATCAGGTTCGTTACCTGCAGCAAACCAATCCTGTTCATATTTAGCATCTAGCCTAATAAAAAGAGTGTCTAATCTTTTTTCAGCATAAGCATCGCCTCCAATTTTATTTATTAAGCCCCTTAGATTATAAGGGATCATCCAAAAATAATTTTTGTAAGTTCCTTCTCTCCAGTCATGGGTGATATCTTTCCACACATTATTTGGAAATTTCGAATTCAACCAGTTATTTTTAGGGTTATAAATATTATTCCAGTTTTGAGCTCTATCTCTTAAAAATTTAGCATCCTCATTTTCATTTAATGCATTTAACGCAAACTGACTTATGGCAAAGTCTGAAGAAGTGTATTCTAGCATCATTGATGCAAATGTATGGCCGTTGTTTATGTACTCTGTAAGATATGGCCTGACTTCTTGATTCTGAGAAGTTATCCTTGGCTCCATTGCTCCTTTATGCATGTAATAATATGCTTTTTCTTGGTCAAAATCTTTAGCTCCAAAAGCAAATGAATTAGAAATTAGAATTGGTGTTGGGTCGCCTTGCATAATTCCGGTTTCAATATTAGCTAAGATCCACCTTCCATATCCGCCAGCTTGATCTGCAAAATTAACTAGTGACTGCATCATTTCACTGCTTTCTTTTGGAAATAACATAGCAAGAAGTTGACCTTGAGTTCTGTAAGTATCCCATACACTAAAAGAGCTATAATGTTCTTTACCATTAGTATTATTATAAACTTTAAAGTCGGCCCCCATATAATCTCCATTAAAATCACTAACAATATTAGGGTGTATTAAACTATGGTAAAAGTTGGTGTAAAACTGGGATTTTTTGTCTTGATTATTTGTAGATATTTTTATTTTATTTAAATGCGAATTCCAGACTTTTTGTGTTTCGTTTAAATAAGTCTCAAAAGAAGAGTTTAGATTTTCTGAATGTAAGTTTTCCTTGGCGTTTTCAACAGAGACAAAGGAGATGGCTATTCTATAATTAATTTCTTTGTTTTCTAATGTGCTAAATGTAAAAAATGCACCTGAATTCTTTCCTTTATTAGTAAGTTCTTCTGTTAATTTCTTTCCGTTCCACGTACCTAATTCATTTGCTGGCCTATCGAATTCAGCTGCAAAATAAACTTTATAAGGTGTTTCTGTTCCGCAAAACTCCCCTCCCTCTGTAAAACCTTCACAAGTAGAGTTTGAAGTAATCTTTATTTTTGAGTTTTTAATATACTTTTCATTTGAAGAATTTACACCAGAACCAATAACTATAGTTCCTTTTTTTGAGTTCTTAAATTCAAAATGAGCTATTGCAGATCTTTTAGTTACTGTTAATTGGCTAGTGATGTCTTTTTTTGAGTTAACTGATAAGTAGCCGGCGGATGAATTATTAATTTCAGTAAAAGAATCAAAAGAATTCATGTCAAAAGGAGACTTTTCTAAACTGCCTGACAAAGGAGTCACTGGGAAGTTACCCATATTAGAGCAACCCGCTCCACTTAACTGAGTAACTACAAAGCCTTTTTGAGGTGAGAAAAAACTTGGAGTGAACTGAACCATTCCAAATGGGTATGTAGCGCCAATAAAGGAATACCCACAAGCTAATGACTCCCCTTTAGATCCTATTCTTGTATCTACAATTTCAGATAATTGTTGAGAATAGGTAACGGTAAAAAATAAAAATAAAAAATAAAATACAGCTCTATTATGATTCAATTTAACTTAATTTATTAGTTCGAGGGAAATGCTCCCATTCCGTCAAAAGACATTTCGATAAACTGACATGCACTACCCTCAACAGTAGAAATAAACCTTACTCTGATATATCTACTCATTGGCCCTGCGGGAATGTCAAACTCAGAAAAATCTGAACTAGCACCATTGATTTCTTGAGAGGTTATTAATTGCCAACCAGCATTTTCAAATTCAGATGTTAAAACCGACTCAGAAGTAACACTATTTCCAGAGCTTTCAAAAACAGGTAATGTTTCAGCATTATCGATATTTTCTCTGCCCCAAATTTCAATTTGTGTTGGATTATTCCCAACATAACTCCAAGTTGGTCTGTGATAAATTTTAGCTTTAGCTAATTGAGTTGTAACTCCAAGATCAATAGTAAAATGACCCGGGACAGAATTTTCACCAGAATGATAACTATTGGAATCCCCAGACCAAAAACTATTGTTGTCCCATAAGTATGAAGCAGGATCTGCATTATAAAAGTTTCCTGGATTATCACTTGGCATATTTACCAATTGAAATTCTGTTCTATCAAGTTCAATTGCCTCGGTGTTTTCACCATAAAAAGTCAATTCTGTTAACTGTGCGCTTTCTCCTCCAACAGAACCAGTTACTCTATATCTAATATATCGCATAAGACTAGAAGCTGGAGGTATGATAAAACTATGGCTATTTTCATTTAATCCGTCAATTTCTCCTTCATATAATAATTGCCAACTTGCATTAATAAATTCAGATTCACTACTGGAAGAAGTTTCGGCAAAATTTAAATTATCTCTTCCCCAAATCTGAACTTGAGTTGGATTATTAGAAGGGTTAATCGTTGGGTCAAGCATATTTAATTTCACTTTTCTCAAATCAGTTTTGACTCCTAAATCTACTGTGAAATGATGAGGGATGCTATTTGGCCCTGAATGATAAGTATTGATGTCATTTCCATCCCATAATCCATCACCGTCAAATAAGTACTGATTTGGGTTTGCTCCATTAAATGTTCCTGGATTATCGCTTGGCATATTTACAAGTCTTATAAAGTTTTTATTTAGCTCGGTGTAAGGTAACTCTGGTAGTGTATACTCAAGAGGGGCTAGACCTATTGAGTCTATACCGTTCAACCCAGACTGAATTACTGAAGTTGTATACATGTTCCCCAGAGGCTTAAAATTAATAAGTTTTAGTCGATTATCTTCATAAAAAACAGTATCTCTAACTACCTCATCTTCCTCATTTTCATAGTCTATGAGCGTATAAATTACATACTCTGATTCTGCATTTCCATAAAAATTTACATAATTTCCTTCCGATTCAAATGAAAAATCTAGTACTTCTCTAGCGTTCTGATCCATAACAAATTCATCTCCAACTACACTTCCAGCTACAACTTGTGAGACTGATAAATTTCCATTTGGATCTTGTGTGGAAACTGTAAACTCATAACTTCCTTCATCTAAGCCTTCAATTATAACAGAGTATATGTCTGAAAGATTATCATCAATTGGAAATAATTGAGTTTCTCCACTAAATTCAATAATAAGTTGATTTGAAGTACCTAAAAATTGAGTATATCCCTCTAATTGCGCTCTGTAATATCCTGGTCTAATTTTTAAAGTATCTAATTGACCTGCGTAAATAGTTTCACCATTTAAATACTCTTCGTGAATTGAATCCATATCACTACAAGAAAAAGAAACTAATAACGTAGCTGTTGCTAAGGATAAGAATTTTAATTTTTGTAACACGAATTCTATTGTATTTAACATCTTAAAAATATTAATTAATTATTGTACCCCAAAATGACAATTCACCAATTACAGAGACCATTTGATTGTTCCAAGTTTCCTCATTAACAAACCTAATGTATCTTATGTTATGTTGGCGTGCATCAAAATCAAACACAAAATCTTCTCCATTATCTTGATATTCATAATCTTCTGCTGTATTTGATCCTGGCGGCAATCCTGAGGGCTTAAAGGATTCAAAATCTCCTAAGTATATCCATCCATCTCCTGGGCTATCTGGATCATATATTGGAAGTCCGTTTAAATTTTCTCTACCATAAATTTTAAAATTCTTTGGATTTCCGTGTTTATAAAGTTCGCTTCCTCCTCTTTGATAGAGTTTAAACCTATTTAGTTTTGCTGTTTGACCTAAGTCAAGTGTATATTGATGTGGTAGAGGTAAAAAGCCCGTATGGCCACAATTCCACTGACTACTCCACGATCCATCCCATATTTGATTGGCAGAAAATCCATACTCACTAAAGCTTTCATCTCCAGGCATAGACTGGGTAGCCCAATACTCTTTTTCTAAAAATATATCCTCCAAAGGAGTTACTTCAAAAGATCGTCTAATTGTCTGATTACCCCACCTGTCTTCAACATATATTACAAAAACAGTTGGTTCTGGATCATATCCTCTAAAACTATAAGAACTATTTGCTTGACTAGTGTAAAAAGATTCTTTAAAAACTATTTCACCATTTGAATTTTCAATAGACATGTTAAGAGAAACTTCCGCTCTGCTTGGATTGAGATAGAATATATTAATTCCTCCAAAATCTTGAATCCCTTCAATGGATTCTAAAATTGCATGAATAGGAGCTTCTAATGGAGATATTGTAGCGATTACAGGTTCTGATTCATTATCACCAATATCTACAGCGCGTATCTCAACTGGGTATTGACCTACTTGACCAAACCCTATCACACTCAAAGTATCAATAAATGAGGAGACTATTACTTGCTTTGGAGTTCCGTTTTCGTCACTATATGAACCCTTTATATACAAAAGGTCTTCATCCGTTGGTGGAGTAAATTTAATTACAGCCCCTCCTGCAACATTTTCAATACTATTAACAACCACCTTTCCTGGAGGAATTCCGTCAGACCCATTAGCGCTGTGAAGAGGGTCTTCCGAACATGCAATTAAAATTAATACAGAAAAAATGATATAAACCGATTTAATGACTTTCATATAATTATTACTTGTTTTATTTCTCATAACTTACTTTATTACCAGCCCGGGTTTTGAACTAAATTAGGGTTTCTTAGTAATTCATTTTGGCTAATTGGCCATAAATAATCTTTAATTAGATAATTTCTGTAATAAATATTTTCAACTTCATAAAACCCTTCGACATCAGGCCTAAATATATTCCAACCTCTAATTGGTTGACTAAAATATTCATCTGCTAATTTCCATCTTCTTAAATCCCAATACCTGTGGCCTTCTAATGCAAGTTCAATCATTCTTTCTTGTTGAATTATATCTCTCATTCCATCTTTAGAGTTTGGTTTTCCTGGGCTACTGGAATATGCTTGCCATGTAGAAACTAAATCGCCGCCAATATCTAAACCTGCTCGATCTCTAACTTTTTGAATGTATTCATAAACTTCTGAATCTGGCGTATCATTGACTTCATTGGAAGCTTCAGCGTACATTAAATATAAATCCGATAATCGGATAATTGGAAACGAATACCCTTTAATCGTAGAGCCCTCTAAAGAAATAATATTTTCATAATGAACTAGTTTTTTAGCAAAGTATCCTGTTATCGAATAAATCTCATAACCTTGTTTACCAGAAAGGGCTCCAGCTTTTGCATTCAAATAAGGAATATTATTAATATTTGTTGTTTCTAATGAGAACCATTTCCCTCCATCAAACCCAATTGTAGAATAAAATCGAGGTTCCCTGTAAGTATGCAGTTTTGCAGTACTATAGTCATTTTCGATATAAAACTCATGGTAGTTTTCATTATTGCTGTCTAATAAAGGGGTTGTTGTTACATCAAATCTATTTCCGTAATCCCAAGTTACATCTTCATCTATTGGAACGCCGTTTTTTGTATAAAAAGTTTCTACCATATTTAAAGTCGGGGCGTGAGATTTTTTGGTGTATCCAAAAAGTGCAGAGTGATCAGCAGACCATCTAGGCTGACTCCACATTTGCAAATCACCAGTCCACTCAGGACCAAAAGCCCAAATTATTTCTGTGTTAAAGGGTTCTGTTATTGCAGCTCTTTGGCTTAATTCTTGGGTAACTTGTTCGCTTAACCCTCCATTAATGGGGATCTGTTGATTAAATTGATATAATTGATGTCCATTAGACTCTGCGCTTTCAATTGCTTCATAAAGAGCGTCTTTTGCAAGCACCCATTTTTGAGAATCATACGTTTGATTAACAAGGCTATTTCCTTGGGTGTCAACCAAACTACTAAAATCCGTATTGCCATTGAATATTGGACTGGCATTAAGTAATAATATTTTTGCTTTTAAAGCCTTTGCAACAGGCATAGTAATTCTTCCTTGCTCTGTGTATATATAATTAATAACTCCAGGTAAATTTTCTCCTTCAATAACTTCATCTAATAACTCTACTAAATAATCAACTACATCATCAACAGGGTCTCTAAAAACATTTGTTTCTTCTGCGGAGGCTCCAACATATATATTAGTTTTAACAATTGGAATAGGGCCATACATTTGCATTAACCAAAAATGGTAAAATGATTTTAAAACCTTTGCCTCATCTATCCATCTCAACCTTTCTTCTTCCTCTAGTCCAGGAACAGTTACTAAATTTTCTATAAAAATATTACAATCTCTAAGCGCATTAAATAAACTATGAGGGGCTCCTCTTCCTCCTTCCCAATAATTTAAGTAAGGGTCTGAAACATTTTGCATTCCTTTCGCCAGTCTAAAGCTAGTTTCGTTATCCATATAAAAATCGTTCTCTGTGTAGTACCAAACTTCATCACCCGCAAGCATAGAAAAATTCTGAACCACATTAGCATGTTCTGGAATATAAGTATAGCATGTAGCTAAGAAGTTTAATGCCGTAGCTCTATTGTTAAATGCTAAATCTATAGTTGGTATATTATCTGGAACAACATCCAAATAATCCTTATCGCATGACGATAAAAGCACAACTAATATTAGATAATATTTTTTCATTTTAAGCTATTAAAAATTTAAATTTAATCCTAAATTACCACCCTTTTGTATAGGATACCCCAATCCATTTCCTCCCATTTCAATATCCCAGAGTTTGAATTTGCTAAAAGTCAACAAGTTTGTTCCACTTATGTAAAACCTGCCTCCAGATAGGCCTAACTTGCTTGATAATTTGTCTGGAAAAGTATACCCTACCTCAATCGTTTTTAATCTAAGAAATGTGCCATCCCTTAACCACCATGTACTATTTCTATTATTGTTATCTATTACTTGATCGGATAATCTTGGCCATGAAGCGTACAAATTTCTATCGTTTTCTGACCAATGATCATTGGCCCAGGCAGATAAAAGCGCATTATTTCCAATAGCGCTACCGCTAGTGTCTATAAATGGTGAGGTATTATAAGCATCTATAAAAAATGAAGATCTAGCAGATCCCTGAAAGAAAAATGACAAATCATACTTTCTATAGCTAGAAGATAATCCAAAACCATATATAATTTCTGGAGTTGTTGGGTATCCAATTGGAACTTCATCATTAATATCAATTATACCATCATTATTGATGTCTTTATATTTGATATCTCCAGGCATGTAATCTCCAAAAGTCTGTATAGGTGAATTGGCAATATCTGCCTCGTCAATAAATAATCGTTCTGCTATATATCCAAAAGGCTGAGATAAATTAAGTCCAATTCTTGATCTCCAAGGCAGGTCAGCACTTGTATAATCTAACTCTTCAAAAACTTCATATTTACTGGTGGCGAAAGAAAAGTTGGCTCTTACAGCAATAAATAAATCATTTGTGATATTATCTTTATAGTCTAAAGACATCTCAAAGCCTTTTGATGACGCTTCGCCAACATTAGCTCTAATTGGAGATTGAAGGCCCATCGAAGCTGGTATTTGTGCTCTATCCATTAAAATATTAGAACGATACTCAGTAAAGTAATCTGCCTGTATATCTATTTTCCCAAATAAACCTAACTCAAAGCCTAAATTTAGCATTTTTGCTTTTTCCCATGTTATTTGATCATTAGCATAGCGGTCAATGCTAACTCCATTTATATAATTACTAAATTCATTTCCAAAAGGGGCGCCCATTGATCCGTTATTTAGATTAACTTGAGAAATGTAAAAGAATCGATCATCAGCGCTACCAATTTGATCGTTACCAACCAATCCATAAGTCCCCTTTAACTTTAGTTTTGTAATAACTTCGGTAAGGGGGCTCATAAAGTCTTCATTAGACATGTACCACCCTAGCCCAAAAGATGGAAAAAACCCAAATCTTTCTGACTTAGCAAACCTTTCTGAACCATTATACCCAAAATTAAATTCAGAGAAATATTTTCCATCAAAAGCATATGTAAATCTTCCCGAAACTCCTAAATTTCTATAGGGTAAAGATGTTTGTAGATTTCCTGCATTTGCATATTTAAGTTCTCTTGAGATACCAATGATCATGCCAGAAATTTCATGCACATCATCGATTGTCTTCTTATAATTTAGTGACCCCTCAAAATATGTAGCATTAGTAATAATTTTATTGCCTTCATTATACTCTAGATACTCTGTTCCTTGATTAGGGTTTAGTGCTATCAAAGTATATTGATCACTTTGAAAATCATAATTACCTAAAGTATAATAAAAAGGATTGTATTTTCTTTCTAAATTATAAAATGAGTACCTAGAAGTGTTGCCTAAAACTCTTGCTGTTAAGCCTTCAGTGATAAATCCTAAATCTTGCTTCACCTCTACAGTAGCTAAAAAATTGTTGTAACTCTCGTCTTTATAGCCTCGGATCATATCCGCATATGGATTTAGATAGTCTCCAAATTGACCATAATTGCCAAATAATATATGTGTGGAGTTTTGAAATTGAGAGTCGGGTTCATAAAACCTGGGGTATAACACTGGATTCGATTGCATCGCTTTTCTATAGACTGCTGCCCCTCCGTCTAATGGCCCGATATAATCATCAAAATTTCCGTTAAATTTTAGTGCAACTTCAGTTGTTGGAGTTAAATTAACATTAACGTTTGATCTTAGAGAAATTCGTTTGAAATTGATATTATTATTAAAATTATTTTGCGGATCAATTTTAAGGTTTCCGTTGTCCGTATTCACCGTTGCAGCTAAATAATATCTTGCAATTTTTCCACCTCCACTAACATTAAAATTAAATCTACTATTTAGTGTATAATCTTCTAATAATTCATCAAACCAATTTACAGTCGGATATGCCATTAAGTTCCTGTTTGGGTCTTGGGATATTAGTATTTTTTCTAATGAATAAATCCTTCCGCCAAGTGCATTTCTAGTGGCTAAAGCTTCATTGTGTAAAATCATATAAGTAACGGGGTCTGCAATTTCTAAAGATTTAGTTGGGGCAGAGTACGATTTTTCGTATCGAACATTTATTTTAACTACTCCTTCTTTACCTTCTTTTGTAGTCACTAAAATAACTCCATTTGCACCTCTTGCACCATAAAGAGCTGTCGCTGTTGCATCCTTCATAATTGAGAAACTTGCAATATCATCAGGTTGTAATCTAGCCAAATCCGTTGAGGTAGTTTCTATTCCGTCAATTAGTATTAGTGGAGATCTTGCATATCCAAAAGTACTAACTCCACGAATAAAAAACTCTGCATTATCACGGCCTGGCTCGCCACTTCTTTGATAAGAAATTACTCCTGCTACCCTGCCTGCAATTGAGGATGTTAGGTTGCTGGTAGGAACACGTAACTCTTCTGGGTTAATTGAGGTTACTGCCGCTATAACACTTGCTTTTTTTTGAGTACCATATGCTACTACAGTAACAGCATCAAGACCTAGTAAATCTTCTTCTAAAATCACTTCTATTGAAGTCTTTCCTTTAGTTTCTATTTTTATTGTAGCAAATCCTAAGTAGCTAAACACTAATCTTGAATCGTCATTTATTGATATTGTAAAGTTTCCGTCAAAATCTGTTATAGTTCCATTATTTTTTTGAGTTTCTTGCAATACATTGACCCCAGGAATTGGGTCTCCATTATTATCGTTAACTACTCCAGAAATAATTTTGTTCTGGCCGTAACTAATAAAAGAGAGAAGAAAAAATAAGTATGGAATTACAAATTTAAAACCCCTTAAACGTCTTGTTTTATCAAAAATCATATTTTTTTTAAAAAATTTAAAGGCGATTACAGGTTTAAGAAACTTAACTTAGCTATATCGTTATAGTTATCTTAAATAATCTACACCAAATATATAAAAAATTAGTATATTTAAGAATCTTAAGTTATTAAACTTATGAATTTAATAATTATACGGTTCTTAAACTGAACTATTAACAACTAAACCTTAAGCCTATGAAAAAAAATTTCTTTCTTTTAATGATTATTTTTACCTCTACTCTAAGTGCCCAAGTGGTTACTATTGCGGACGGAAACAGCATTAACATTACTGCTGGCGCAACATTGGATATGTCTGGTTTAGAATTAACTCCAGATGCTAATTATTCTATTGTTGGAGAGAATTCTGTCACTGAAGAGTCCGAAGTTATTACAATTGACGGAAACGAATCGATGTCTAAAAATTATTCTGCTGGAGTAAGTCTTGAAGGGTATACAGGTGACGTTGTATTTAACTATTCCGATGAAGAGATGAATGGGGTTACTCATACAGCATCTTTATATGTAATGAACTCTGATTCAGAATGGATTCAATATGAAGATGAAGATTCTGAAGACTACACTATTAGTTATAGTTTTACAGATCCAACACAAATGAAGGCCGTAACAGCTGGAGTTCAAGCTGGACTATCAACAATTGAATCTGAAATTCCAGGAATTAGAATATATCCAAATCCTTCTTCATCAATAGTAAATATTGATCACTCTGAGGATTTAGAAATAATTTTATTTAATATTTTAGGACAACAAATTCTAAAAACAAACTCTAAAATTATTGATATCTCAGCGCTAAATAAAGGAACATACTTTCTAGTTGCTAAGGATTCAAACAACACAATTACTAACTTTAAATTAATAAAAAAATGAAAAAATTAACAATACTATTTATGGCAACTTTCGCTTTAGTTGCTAACGATGTTATCTCACAAGTTGCTGACCAGGACAAAAAATCAGCCGTTGTCTTTGTTGAAGATGGAGACCAGAATGTTTTTAGCGGTAAGGTCTACAGATCCTCTGTAAGTGGAGCTGCTAGGGACGGAAACGGAAACTCTAATGGGGCTTTTGCTAATCAAGGAGACTGGAGTGTGGATTTAGTTATCTCTGAAAAGTCTCCAGAACAAGCTGCTGGTGATTTTGGTGGCTTTCAAGAAGGTGGACATCCTCTTTATAATTTAGGAGATGGAAATTTCTCTACTATTAGTGAAGGTATGGGTGCTGCAGGATGGGGATCATTCGCGGCTAATGCGTACAACAGAGCTGCCGGTTTAGGTGGTGTTGCCTTTGGTTTTAATACCATATCTGGGCCACAAGTAGGTGCAGCTGGTGGTATCGATGGTGGTAATGTAGGGCAGTTTTCTGCTGGATGGGCCTCTAGAGCTATTGGAAATATTTCTTTTGCAACCGGATTTAGAAATACAGCAAGTGGAACATCTTCTGTCGCAATGGGGAATTATAACTATGCTACTGGAGACACTTCGATTGCTATTGGAAAAGAAAATTGGGCTGAAGGTGCTAGTACAGTAACTATTGGTTACAAAAACCATGCTGCTGGTGCGGGTTCTGTTTCTTTAGGACAAGAAAATATTGCTTGGGGAACTACTAATTTTACCTCAGGTTATCAAAATGTTGCTGGAGACATAAGTGCTGATGTTGGTTCTGGAGGAAGTGCAACCGCTATGGGTAAATACAATACTGCGTCTGCTGATGCTTCAATGGCTCTTAACAGAGGAACTAGCGCTACAAATCAAGCAGCTACTTCAATGGGTCTAGGAACCACTTCAGATAATGTTGGAATGTTAGCAGTAGGTGTTAACAATGCTGCAGGTATTGGAGATCCTACTACAGATCAATACTATTATGCAGACGGAGAATATACTGGAGCTCCAATTGGGGTTGCTTTTGTTGTTGGAAACGGAGATGTTGATACTTCTAATGGTCTAGCTGGAGCAAATCCATCTAATGCATTTGTCGTTAAGTATGATGGGTCTGCTACTCTATCTGGAGATTTAACAATTAATTCTGATGCTAGATTAAAATCTAACATAATTTCTCTTGGAAGTACATTGTCTAAAATTCTTTTAATTGACGGGAAAAGCTATACAATGAAAACGAATGAATCCGTTGTTAAAATTGGACTGTTAGCACAAGAAGTTCAAAAAGCATTTCCAGAACTAGTAAAGGAATCTAACAATTCTGAAGGAACATTATCTGTAAATTATCAAGGAATGATTCCTGTTTTACTTAATGCGATAAAGGAGCAGCAAGCTCAAATTGATGAGTTAAAGTCATTAATAAAAAAATAAATATTATAAATATTATAAATATTATAAATAATAACCTTTTTCAAGTCTGAAAAGGGTTATTATTTTTTGTTTAAAGAAATTTTTGCATGAAAAAAATCACTTCTTTAATACTGTTTTTGACAGTTAGCACTATTAGCTATTCTCAAATTTACTTTAACGCTTTACCCCAAGAAAAACAATTAATTGGTAGAGATTTATCTACAAATAAAGGGACTATAGTAATTAGTGGTGATGTCAACAATGGTCCATATTATGATTTAGATTATGACAATTGGAAAAGTGGAGAGCCTAATAATAGCCCTTCTCCTGAAGATGTTGCTCAAATGTTTGGCAATAACAGTATCCTTCAAGGGCAATGGAATGATGGGTCTGTAAATAGTTCTTATCCATCTTATGTAGAATACGAAGAAATAACAACTACATTGGAAGGTTTTGTTTATTTAGGACAATATAACGGTCATTCTTATTTTAAGAATCCTGCAGCCTTAAATTGGCAAGAGGCAAAATCAGCTGCTGAAAGTGTAGGAGCATATCTGTCTTCTCATCAAACAATAGAAGAAAACAATGCAGTATCTGCAATGGGGGACTTTTTAGGTTGGATTGGACTATATCAAGATGAGAATGCATCAAATTATAATGAACCAGATGGTGGATGGAAATGGCTGGCCCCTTCAAATGTTTCCTCAAGTTATAGTGAAATTATTATAAAGCTATATAAAAATAATACTCTTTCGGAAACTTTAAATGAGTCTTTAGAATTCACAAATAATAATTCGTCATTTAGTATCGCTGTTGATCTAAATGCGGAATTAGCAAAGTATTCCTTAAAAATTTATGCGGTAACAAATGAAGGAACCAATCTTATAAAGCAAATTAATGATATTGTTTGTGGTGATGTTTTTATCGTTCAAGGGCAATCCAACGCTGTAGCGCCATCGTATAATGGTAGTTCAAGTGAATATGAGAATGATTTTATTAGAGTATATGCTGGTGGAGCAACAAGCTCATCTGGAGTATTAAATAACTCACAATGGTATTATGGCCAAGGTGATGGAAATGAAAATTCAGATGGTAATACAGGACAATGGGGTTTAGTTTTGGCTAAAAAGCTAATTGATGAATTAAATATTCCAATAGCAATATTTAATGGAGCTCATGGCGGTCAGCCAATATCATTTTTTCAAAGGCCGGCAAATTATGTGTCTTCTACAAATTCAAATTATGGCAGGCTTTATTATCGATTAAATAAAGCTGGGCTTAAATCTTTTGTCAGAGGGGTTTTATGGTCTCAAGGAGAGGCAGACTCTTCTTCTGGCGGGTTAAGTACAGAACAATACAAAACTGGATTTGAAAACTTAGTTAGCTATTGGCAAGAAGACTATCCTAATATAGAACAGTATTATATATTTCAAACTCGCGACTGTGATTGTGGCACATCACAATCAGGAAGAGTAAAAATTAAAGAGGCACAAAGACAATTAGCGGTAGATAATTCAAATATATCTATTATGCCTACTACTGGAATGACAACACATTCAGATAATTGTCATTACCCTTTTACAAATGGTTATGAAAAATTCGGTTTAAGAATTTTTAAGCCTGTTTTGGAATCCTTATATGATGTAAATTATAGTGAAGAAATCAATGCTCCTATGGTGACTGATATACAGCTTTCCAGCGCTAACGGTTTAAATATAATTATAACTACCGATGCTGAATCGCTTATGATTAACACTCAAGATACAGCAGCTTTATTAAATAAGGTATCTAATGATTTTGTTTTAACTGACGCGAATAATGTCTCCATAATAGGGGTTGAAGTTCAAGGCAATACTATCTTACTAATGCTGGATGGGGATCCTGGAACGAATGCAAAAATCTCGTTGTATGGCCGTTATGATGATTTAGAAGATAATATCACCAATACAGTAGGTTTAGAATTAGTTTGTTTTGGTAATTACTGTATTTCTGGTGATTGTAACCAATCCACTGGTGGAGTTCTTGAGGATCAAAACAAAAAAGCGGCTGTTGTATTTGTCGAAGACGCAGGGCAGAATGTTTTTAGCGGAAAGGTCTACAGATCATCAGTAAGTGGAGCTGCTAGAGACGCAAACGGAAACTCTAACGGAGCTTTTGCAAATCAAGGGGACTGGAGTGTGGATTTAGTTATCTCGGAAAAGTCTCCAGAAGATGCTGCTCAAAGTTTTGGTGGATTTACAGAATCTGGGCATCCTTTATATACAGGTGGTGACGGAAACTATTCAACAATTAGTGAAGGTATGGGAGCTGCTGGATGGGGATCATTCGCTGCTAATGCTTATAATAGAGCCTCGGGGCTTGGATCTGTCTCACTTGGATTTAATACTATTTCTGGACCTCAAGTAGGTGCAGCTGGTGGTATCGATGGTGGTAACGTAGGGCAGTTTTCTGCTGGATGGGCTTCTAGAGCTATTGGAAATATTTCTTTTGCAACTGGATTTAGAAACACTGCTAGCGGACAGGCCTCTGTTGCAATGGGGAATTATAACTATGCTACTGGAGATTCTTCAATTTCCATGGGTAAAGAAAATTGGGCTGAAGGTGCTAGTACAGTAACTATTGGTTACAAAAATCATGCTGCTGGTGCGGGTTCTGTTTCTTTAGGACAAGAAAATATTGCTTGGGGAACTACTAATTTTACTGCAGGGTATCAAAATGTAGCTGGAGATACAAGTGCTGGTATTGGAACTGCTGGCAGTGCTACTGCTATTGGTCATGGAACTTTTGCACAAGGTAGAAGTTCGTTTGCTGCTAATAAATATACAACTGCTAGTAATCAAGGCTCTTCTGCGCTAGGGATAGGAACAACATCCGATAATTTTGGAATGCTGGCTGTTGGAGTAAACAATGCTGCTGGAATTGGAGACACTACTGTGGATCCAGAGAATTACGGAGGATATTATTATGCAGATGGAGAGTACACTGGATCTAATCCTGGGGTAGCCTTTGCTGTTGGAAATGGAGATATAGATTCCTCTACTGGTCTAGCAGGAAGTAACCCATCTAATGCTTTTGTGGTTAATTATGATGGCTCTGCAACTATTTCTGGAGAGCTTACCATAGATTCCGATGTTAGATTAAAATCAAACATTATAAGTCTTGGAAGTACGCTTTCTAAAGTGCTGCTTTTAGATGGTAAAACATATTCGGTAAATAACGGAAATGATGAAATAAAAATTGGACTTCTAGCACAAGAAGTGATGGAGCTATTCCCTGAATTAGTGAAAAAAGCTAATGACTCAAATGGAACTTTATCGGTTAATTATCAAGGGCTTATTCCTGTTTTACTTAACGCTATTAAAGAACAGCAAGCTGAAATACAGCTAATTAAAAAGCAATTAAAAAAAAAATTGTAATTTAAACAAGCAAATAAATTAAAAACTAAACATTATGAAAAAACTAACATTTATCTTATTTATTTCACTTGCTTTTGTGTCTACTGACATCATAGCTCAATGGACTAATTCTGGAAGTGGAAGAATAAACAGAACTGGTGGTGCTGATAGAGCTTCTGATGGAAGTGGTATTTTTGCAACTCAAGGTGACTGGTCAACAGACGCAATGATTTCACAATATACCTCCACTCAGACATTAAATTCTCCTTATTCATGGGAGGGGACATCTCATAGTGGAATGGGGGCATCTGGATGGGGTTCTACAGCAATGGGGGCTTATAATAGAGCTTCAGGTGTTGGTGCTTTTGTAGCTGGATTTATGAATGTTGCTGGACCAACAGCAAGTAGTATAACAAATATACCCCCTTCAACAACAAACCTAGGCGGGCAATTTGCAGTAGGATATGCTACAGCGGCAACAGGTCATACGGCTTTTACCTCAGGTTATTCTACTACAGCAAGCGGTAATTACTCAACAGCAATGGGGATAGGGGCTACTGCAACTGATTATGGTTCTTTTGTAATAGGGTCATGGAACTCTTCTGGATCAAGTGCTACAAGCGCATCATCCTTTAGTACATCAGCACCTGCTTTTGTAATTGGAAATGGAACTGCTTCTAATGCAAAATCAGATGCTTTCAAAGTACTTTTTAATGGAGATACAACTGTATCTGGGGACATAACAGTAACTGGAAACGATATGACTTTTGGAAATGGAGAAACAATTTCAAATGCAAGTGATGGGACTGTAGCTATAACAGCATCTACAACAACGATGAGTGGAGATCTTACAGTAACTGGAAATGATCTTCATTTTGGCAATGGGGAAACAATTTCAAACGCAAGCGACGGGACTGTTACAATAACTTCAGGAACAGTTGCTATGAGTTCAAATGCTACAATAGGAAATGACTTAACAGTAAGTGGCGATGTTGTGGTGTCTTCAGATGCAAGACTTAAGTCAAACATCGTATCACTTGGTTCTACTCTTTCAAGATTGTTACTAATAGATGGAAAGACCTACACAATGAAAAAAGACGGCAAACAAAAGATAGGCGTACTTGCTCAAGACATAAGAGAAGTATTTCCTGAACTTGTAAGTGAGGACGAAAATGAAATGCTAGCAGTAAACTATCAAGGGCTTGTTCCTGTGCTTATTAACGCACTTAAAGAACAAGACGATAAAATTTCAAGATTAGAAAATTTAGTAGAGAAATTACTATCGGATAAATAAAAAACTATGAAAAAATTAATACTATTAATAGCTTTTGTATCCTTTTCGATACAATCGCAAGATATAACGGTTAGTTCAGGGAAAAGTTTTACTATTGAAAAAACAGGTTCGGTCACTATGACTGGGAATTTTTCCAATAGCGGTACGTTTACCTTAAACTCCGATGCAAATGAGTTTTCTTCCATTATAATTAGTGGTACAGTTTCGGGAAATATTATTTATAATAGATATGTAAATGCGGTAGGCGAAAATGAATGGGATTTAATAGGCTCGCCGGTGGATGGGCTTTCTATAAGTTCTTTTGCTACTACCAATACTAGCGGAACAGCAACTTTGGCTCAAAATGGTTCAACCTATGCTATTGGCGCTTATGACAATGCAACAGATGTTTGGACAAACTACACCTCTTCTACGGTAGGTGCTGCAGGGAACTTTGATATAGGCAAAGGCTATCAAATGGCATCTGTAGATGGTGGAACAGGTCTTCTTGTCTTTACAGGTGCTCCAGCTTCAGCTGCGCAAACTCAGGAAATAATTGATAATGATGCTGCTAACTCTGGCGCAGGAAGAATATGGAATTTAATAGCCAATCCTTTTCCGTCTTATATACAAGGAAATACAAGTGCTGATGGTACTAATAATTTCTTGACGGTAAACCTTAGCAAGCTACATGGCACATATGGAGCGGTCTATGGCTATGATGCCGATGGTTCTGGGTATACGGCATACAATAATGCAAGTGGAGCATTACGACTAGCTCCAGGGCAAGCATTTATGGTAGCTTCAGTCTCATCTAGTTCAGATAATGTTTCTTTTACAACAGCAATGAGAACTGTATTAGGAGGAGATGATTTAATTGCAGGAGATGATATTTACGATAGTCAAGAAGTAGTTATCAAATTATACAATGACAATACCATAATAGAAGAGGCTAGATTTTATTTTGAAGATGGACTTACTCTTGGTTTAAACCCAGGGTATGATGCTGGTGCTTTTAGTCAAAATGCCGCTATTATGTCTAGATTAGTGGAAGAAGATGAAGGTGTCGGCTTTGTTATAAACGCAATGGGAACAGAGAGTATGAATAGCACGGTTATTCCACTTGTTATAAACCAAGAAGCTTACCAAGACTTTAAAGTGGTGTTATTTACCCACACTATTCCAGACAATGTAAATGTATACTTGGAAGATAATGTGCAAGGAACAATGACTCTTTTAAATGAACAGGACTTTGAGTTAACACCAGAAAGCACTTTGAGTGAGGTAGGTAGATTTTATCTTCACCTTACCGAGGATACTTTCTCCAATGAAGATGAAGTAGAAACCAATCTTTTAAATGTATTTAAAGCAGACTACAATAACTTTATTACAGTGGAAGGTCTGGCAATGCAATCAGGAAATACCAATGTTAAGCTATACGGTTTACTTGGTAGAGAAATATTATCTACATCGCTTAATAACAGTACTAATACACAGACTATATCTACAGAGAGATTAGCTACTGGCGTGTATGTAATTAAATTGCAGTCTGGTAATACATTATTAACCAAGAAACTTATCATAAAGTAATAACTATGAAGAAGAAAGAAAACACTCCTTCTGGTATAACTAGAAAGGAAGCGATAAAAAAAATGGGTAAGTATGCAGCTTTAACTGCAGTGGGTACTTTTATGATCCTTAATCCAAAAAAGGCGCAAGCACAATCTACCCCACCTAACCCAGGAGGATGGTAGTAATTAAAAAAAATATGTTTAATTATAAAAATATTTCTTTACTACTAACATTAGTAATTATATGTCAATTAAGTTTTTCTCAAAATGTAAATAATATATTTACAGATTTTGATAAAACTGGAATGCAAAGTGATATACTGTATAATCCGTCGAGTTTAAGCAACATCAATGAACTTAAAGATACAACACACGATTTGTACAGCTTTTATCAAGTTTATAAATCAATTGCTTTTTCAGATTTTCAACAAAGACTTCCAGATTTAGAAAATTTAAAGAATGTAACATCTAACGAGTTAATGAGTTTAAATATACCTCTTACATTAATTTACAGTGAATACGACACATTTAATGATAATGCTAAAAACAATAATTTAATTGTTAAAAACAACAACAATACAGCTGAAAGAGTTGCAAGTGATTTAAACATTTTTGAACATCATAATATATTTGTTGGTGCCGCTTTAAAACCAATTCAAAGAGGGTCTGAAGTTATATTTAATTTATCTTCAGAAATGCTATTTAATACTTCTGAAAAGTTAATATCACAAATTCAAATAGATTTTGGAAATGGGAATGGTTATCAAAATATTGAACTTGATGAATCCTATAATATTGAATATGAAGACGAAGGGATTAAAGAGCTTAAATTTAAAATTACTTTAGATAATAATGAACAAAAAGAGACTTCAGCTTCTTTAAATGTAATTTATTCCAACGATCAATTAAATCAAAAAAATAATCAAGAAATTGTAGGTTTTACATCAGGAACTACTGATCCTCCATACATACAGCCATACAATGAATACCCGTTTAAAGGCTGGGGTGAATTTGATATTTTTTATAGTGCTGATGGAGTACTTGACAAGCCTATTTTTGTTGTAGATGGTTTTGACCCTCAAGACACAAGAAATGTAAATGCAATATATCAAGCACTTAATTTTGGAAATGGAAACCTTGGAGATATTGTAAGAGCTAATGGATATGATGTTGTGGTGCTTAATTTTCCAACTTATTTTAGAGAAGAAGATCAAGTTTTGATTTACGGAGGAGCAGATTACATTGAAAGAAATGCAATGCTACTTGTAGAACTAATTAAATATGTAAATAATCTAAAGGTTGGAGAGAAACAAAATGTTGTAATTGGTCCTAGTATGGGAGGGTTAATTTCTCGATATGCTCTTAATTATATGGAAAGTATTGATGTAGATCACGAAACAAGGTTGTACATTTCTTTTGATGCACCTCATGCAGGAGCAAATATTCCAATTGGGATGCAGCACTTGTTTAATTATCTTGCATACGGCTTAGATACATGGGTCGGTGACTTTAGTGTTGAGTCATTAAGACCTGTGGTTGATAGAATGTTGAAATCCCCTGCTTCAAGACAAATGTTATGGGATCATTTTGAGCCTCACCTTAGCGATGGAGTAGCAGAATTTGATAACAACAATGCTTTGCCTCAACCACATCCGTTTTTTAATATTTTTTATGATGCTATTGATACAGTTAATTCTTCTGAATTTCCACAAAACACAAGAAATGTAAGTATAATTAATGGTAGTGGTTCTTTGATACCATTTAATGATATTAATGGCAACCCTGTCAATCCTGGGTTTCAAGTATTAAACGCTGTTCTTCCTGATGTTAGTACGAACACAGATGCTTATTTAGATTCGTGGTACACTCCATATATTAATCAAACTATCCCTGTTAGTAATGTGTTTATAGATGCTCCATGGTGGTGTTTTTGTGATATAACTAGTGAGGCGTTAGCACAATCACACGGACACACAGATGGTGTTGATACTGCTCCAGGCGGTCTTTTCGATATTCCTTCTATTGCATCAGATTACACGGGCGAAGATCCGCTTATTACAAGTTTTATAAGTCAACTTCAAACTAACTACTTTTCGTTTGTTCCTGCAATTAGTGGAATGGATTATTTTACTAATAATTGGTATGAATTTATGGGGAATCCTGATAATACTCCTTTTGAAGCTTGGAGCATTCCAGAACAAAATGAAATTCATATGCAATTAACAGATGCTAATGTGCAATTTGCACTTGATGAAATTTTTGGAGGAGAACAAATTGGGAATATTTCTGAAGATCAGAATAAAAAACCTGCAACCGTTTTTGTAGAAGATGGGGGGGGGAATCCGTTTAATGGTAAATTATATACTTCTTCTGCTAGAGGCGCGTCAAGAGATCCAAACGGAAACTCTAACGGAGCTTTTGCAAATCAAGGGGACTGGAGTGTGGATTTAGTTATCTCGGAAAAGTCTCCAGAAGATGCTGCTCAAAGTTTTGGTGGATTTACAGAATCTGGGCATCCTTTATATACAGGTGGTGACGGAAACTATTCAACAATTAGTGAAGGTATGGGAGCTGCTGGATGGGGATCATTCGCTGCTAATGCTTATAATAGAGCCTCGGGGCTTGGATCTGTCTCACTTGGATTTAATACTATTTCTGGACCTCAAGTAGGTGCAGCTGGTGGTATCGATGGTGGTAACGTAGGGCAGTTTTCTGCTGGATGGGCTTCTAGAGCTATTGGAAATATTTCTTTTGCAACTGGATTTAGAAACACTGCTAGCGGACAGGCCTCTGTTGCAATGGGGAATTATAACTATGCTACTGGAGATTCTTCAATTTCCATGGGTAAAGAAAATTGGGCTGAAGGTGCTAGTACAGTAACTATTGGTTACAAAAATCATGCTGCTGGTGCGGGTTCTGTTTCTTTAGGACAAGAAAATATTGCTTGGGGAACTACTAATTTTACTGCAGGGTATCAAAATGTAGCTGGAGATACAAGTGCTGGTATTGGAACTGCTGGCAGTGCTACTGCTATTGGTCATGGAACTTTTGCACAAGGTAGAAGTTCGTTTGCTGCTAATAAATATACAACTGCTAGTAATCAAGGCTCTTCTGCGCTAGGGATAGGAACAACATCCGATAATTTTGGAATGCTGGCTGTTGGAGTAAACAATGCTGCTGGAATTGGAGACACTACTGTGGATCCAGAGAATTACGGAGGATATTATTATGCAGATGGAGAGTACACTGGATCTAATCCTGGGGTAGCCTTTGCTGTTGGAAATGGAGATATAGATTCCTCTACTGGTCTAGCAGGAAGTAACCCATCTAATGCTTTTGTGGTTAATTATGATGGCTCTGCAACTATTTCTGGAGAGCTTACCATAGATTCCGATGTTAGATTAAAATCAAACATTATAAGTCTTGGAAGTACGCTTTCTAAAGTGCTGCTTTTAGATGGTAAAACATATTCTTTAAATAATGGAAGTAACGAAACTAAAATAGGACTTCTAGCACAAGAAGTGATGGAGCTATTCCCTGAATTAGTGAAAAAAGCTAATGACTCAAATGGAACTTTATCGGTTAATTATCAAGGACTTATTCCTGTGCTGCTTAACGCTATTAAAGAACAGCAAATTCAAATTCAAAAGTTAAAAGAAAAATTAATCGATTAATCAAAGTGTGATTTTTGAATGAAAAAATTTATTCTACCTATTAGTTTTTTTTGTTTGACCTTTTCTATTTATACACAAAATTTAGAAATAAATACTACAAAAAGTCATTTTGATTTATCCTTAGATTTTGAAATGCGCGCATCAATTTTAGTAGCTAAGATGTCCTTAAATGAAAAAATATCTCAGCTAGGTAATAATGCTCCTGCAATTCCTAGGCTAGGAGTATTAGAATATAACTGGTGGAATGAATGTTTACACGGAGTTGCTCGAGCTGGAACTGCGACGGTTTTTCCTCAAGCAATTGGAATGGCTGCAACATTTAACCCTAGTCTTATAAATGACATTGCAGTGGTTATTAGTGATGAAGCTCGTGCAAAACATCATGAGGCTCTTAGAAATAATGATTACAGCCAGTATAAAGGCCTTACATTTTGGTCTCCAAATATTAATATTTTTAGAGATCCTAGATGGGGCCGAGGACACGAAACTTATGGAGAAGACCCTTACTTAACTGGACAAATTGGAACTCAATTTGTTAAAGGTCTACAAGGAAATGATCCAAAATATCTAAAATTAGTAGCAACCGCTAAACATTTTGCTGTGCATAGTGGGCCAGAATCTGAAAGACATTTTTTTAACGCAACTGTAAACCAAAGAGATCTTTGGGAAACTTATTTACCTGCTTTTGAGGAATTAGTTGTTAATGCAAATGTTTACTCGGTTATGGGAGCTTACAACAGAGTAAATGGAGAGTCTGCTAGCGCTAGTAAGTACTTATTACAAGATATTCTGCGTGATAAATGGGGTTTTGAAGGATTTGTTGTTTCGGATTGTGGGGCAATTAATGATATTCATGCAAATCATAAAATAGTAAAAACACCAGAAGAGTCTGCAGCATTAGGGGTCATAAATGGATGTGATTTAAATTGTGGTGGTATCTACCAAAACAACCTCAATAATTCAATAGAACTCGGTTTAATTAATGAAAGTGAAATTGACACTGCAGTTTATAGGTTATTTCTAGCAAGAATGAAGTTAGGAATGTTTGATCCTGCTAAAATTGTTCCTTATGCACAAATTCCTTTTGACATTAATAACAGTAAAAAACATGATGAATTATCCTTGAAAACTGCCCTGAATTCAATGACCCTTTTAAAAAATGACGGAGTTCTACCAATTAACACAAATATTACCAAAAGAATAGCGGTTGTTGGGCCTAACGCAGATAATATAAACGCATTACTTGGAAATTACCATGGCACTCCTTCAAACCCAGTGACATTGATAAATGGTTTAAATAGTTATGTTGGGAAGAAATCTGAAATAACGTACTCTAAAGGGGTAGATTTAGTAAAGAATGGAGATGAAAGTTTAACCATATTAAATGATTCAATTATTGATGATGTTAAAAGAGCTGATTTGGCAATTTTTGTGGGTGGATTGGATGCTACTTGGGAGGGAGAAGAGATGCCTGGAGGAATAAATGTAGATGGGTTTTATAATGGAGATAGAACAAGAATAGAGCTGCCTGAGATTCAACAAAATGCGATTAAAAAAATGATTGACACCGGAACTCCCGTGGTATTAGTTTTAATGGCGGGTAGCTCAATTGCATTAAATGGCTTAGAAGAAGAGTTAGAAGCAATTTTAATGGCATGGTATCCTGGACAAAGAGGAGGAGATGCTATAGCTAATGTATTATTTGGAGAATATAATCCTGGCGGTAAGTTACCCGTGACTTTCTATAAATCAACTTCTGATTTACCTGATTTTAAAGATTATAACATGCGTTCAGGAAATGGTTTTACTTACAGATATTTTAAAGGGGATGTGCTTTATCCATTTGGGCATGGACTTAGTTATACAGAGTTTAAATATTCTAACCTAAAAGTAAATAAGATCAGAATAAGTGATAAAGAAAATTTCAGAATCTCATTTAAAATTAAAAATACTGGGTTTTATGACGGGGATGAAGTTGTTCAAGTCTATATAAAAGATGTTAGTTCACCTGTCCATATGCCAATTAAGCAGCTTAGAGGTTTTCAGCGAGTCTCTTTGGATAAGGGAGGTGAAAAAATAATTGAATTTGAATTCAATGCAATTAACGATTTACGCCACTATAGTACTTCAAAACAAAAGTATATCGTCGAAAATGGGGATTTTGAAATTCATATAGGCTCTTCTAGTCAAGATATTCGTTTGAAAGGAATAATTAATGTTAAGACTACTCTAAATAAATGATAGTTAATCATATAATCTCGATCCAAAAAAAGCGCTTAATAAAAATACTTGTTTTAAGTGTTTTTATTTTATGTACAACAAGCTTACAAGCGCAAACCTTAAATGAAATAGATAAAGCGATTACTGTTAAAATAGATAGTATTATATCCCTTTTAACAATCGAAGAAAAAATAGCAATGTGCCACGCACAGTCTAAGTTTAGCTCTACTGGAGTTCCTCGATTGGGTATTCCAGAGCTATGGATGTCTGATGGGCCTCATGGAATCCGTGCAGAAATGAATTGGGATAATTGGGATTATGCAAATTGGACTAACGATTATGTAACAGCATTTCCTGCATTAACATGTCTAGCTGCCACTTTTAATCCAGGTTTATCCAAAGAGTATGGAGTAAGTTTAGGGGAAGAAGCCCGATATAGAGGGAAAGATGTTTTACTCGGACCAGGAGTAAACATATATAGAACCCCTCTAAATGGAAGAAACTTTGAATACATGGGTGAAGATCCATTTTTAGCATCAATTATGGTTGTTCCTTACATTCATGGAGTTCAACAAAGTGGTGTTGCAACATGCGTGAAGCATTATGCGCTTAATAATCAAGAGCATTGGAGAGGTCATATAAACGTTGAGGTGAGTGACAGAGCTTTAAATGAGATTTATTTACCTGCCTTTAAGGCTGCAATAATAGATGGAGAATCTTGGTCTATAATGGGTGCGTATAACAAGTTTAGAGGAGAACACTGTTGTCATAATCAAATTTTACTAAATGATATTTTAAAAAATAAATGGAGTTTTGATGGTGTAGTCATTTCAGATTGGGGCGGAACTCACAGCACAGAAGAGTCTATTTATAATGGATTAGATCTTGAGATGGGGACTCCTTCAAACAATAATATCTCAAAAAGATTTCCTTATAATAATAATTTTTTAGGACAGTCTTTTTTAGATAAAATAATTTCTGGGGAGGTTGAAGAGTATATTCTAGATGATAAAGTAAAAAGGATCCTAAGATTGATGTATAGGACATCTTTAGATAAAAATCGTCCTTTTGGAAGTATTAATACTAAAGCACACTCCAATACCGCTTACAGAGTAGCAACTGAAGGCATTGTCTTATTGCAAAACTCAGATATTTTTTTACCAATTAATCGTTCAGCAAATATTACAATAGCTGTTATTGGAGAAAATGCAACAAAATCTATGACTATTGGTGGGGGTTCTTCAGAATTAAAAGCAGGTTATGAGGTGTCTCCTCTTGAGGGTTTACGCAAACAGTTTAAAAATGCGACAATTATACATTCTCCAGGATACAGCTCAGAAAGCAAGAGTGAAAAAGACAAACAAGAATTAAAAAAAGAAGCATTGTCTATAGCAAAAACAGCGGATGTAGTTTTGTTTATTGGAGGGTTAAATAAAAATCATTCTCAGGATTCTGAAAGTTCGGATAGGCAGCATTATAATTTACCTTATAATCAAGATGATTTAATAGGCTCTATTGCTAAGGTTAACAAAAATACAGCAGTTATTTTAATTAGCGGAAATGCAGTTAGCATGCCTTGGAGAAATAAAGTAATGTCAATAGTCCAGTCTTGGTACCTTGGCAGCGAGGCTGGAAATGCAATAGCTTCAATCATTAGTGGGGAAGTTAATCCTTCTGGAAAATTACCCTTTTCATTTCCAAAAAAACTATTGGATAATGCAGCCCATTATTATGGAGAGTTATCTTACCCCGGAAACGGTGATACGCAATATTATAAAGAAGATATTTTAGTGGGATATCGTTGGCACGATACAAAAAAAATAAACCCAGAGTTTGCATTTGGCCATGGCATGACGTACACTTCTTTTAAATTATCAGCGATAATCTCTGATAAAAAAAATTATAGCTCATTCGATACTATTAAAATAAGTTGCAATGTAGAAAATACTGGAGAAGTCAATGGATCTGAAGTTATTCAAGTCTATGTAGGGAAAAAAAATTCAAAAGTAAAAAGAGCTTTTAAGGAGTTAAAAGGATTTAAAAAGATCTCAATATTAAAAGGAGGCTCTAAAGAAATTAATATTTTCATTGAAGTCGACAAACTAGCCTTTTATGATGAAACTATTTCAAATTGGAATATTGAAAAAGGGGATTATATCATTTACATTGGAAATGCATCTGACAATATTTCAAAAGAACTAAAAATAACAATTATATAAACTGATTTTTAGTCTAAAATCAATTTATAATAACTCCGTCTGCTAAAAAAGATATTTTGTATTCTGGCTGGGTAATTTTTTCAATTTCTTCAACTGATTTTCCTGCATCCTCAGCGTAATGTCTTAAAAGATCAACACTAATAGTGTCTTTTTTAGCTTTACCCTGCATGACAACTCTGTTGTTTTCTTGCCCTTCTTTTGGGACAAAAAAACCATAATCTTTAAATCTAACTAAAATTGTGTCTTGATCGACTTTCACATTCATCCAACATCCTTTTTTTGGACATGTTGACAAAATAGTGCCCTCTATTTTAGTTTCAACTTCAGCTTGATTCTCGGCTAAATTTTTAACTTTTTCAAAATCAATTATATTATTTAATGTGATTTTATCTCCATAAAAATTTAATTGTTTTGATTGACTTTCACTGCAAGAGAAAAATGAAAGTAATAATATCGTACTTATTAGTTTATTCATCTAGATAATATTTTATTTGATCTTCAAATATAATTAAACTAAGTTGGTGAATTTAATAGTTTTATGAAATATATATATATCCTAACTGTCGCATGTCTGCTTATGTCGTGTAATCAATCCGATGCTGAAAATAACAGCTCAATCGGGGATCATTATGGTGGGAATTATCTAGAAACTGGATTAATTTATTTTAATCAAAGTTGGGGACAAGAAAATAATGGATACAGTAGGCCTGTTTATATTGATGTCCCATCCTCAAGTTCAGGTCCTCATAATATTATTATAGTATTACATGGTGGTGGTGGTAACGCTGAGAATTTTATTAACAACTTTAGTTATTTAGAAAATCACATCATAGTTGCCCCCACAAGGATATGGGGGGAATTGGAATGTTGTTCTTGAACAATCTTTAGCTCCAGATGTTGATTTTATTAAAGAAATAATAAATCATGTTAGATCTTTTGATAACGTTCAGCCAGAAAATATTACAATCCTTGGAATGTCTAATGGAAGTGCTCTAGTAAATAGACTAACAATTGAGTTAGATGATTCCTATTTTACTAATGCTATCTCAATTGTTTCCCCTTTAAATAGTTTTCAATACAGAGAAGGTTCTTTTTGGTATAATAGTGCTGGAAATAATAATTATGATATGCAAATAGTTCCTGCAAGTGGTAAAAGAATTCTTTGTAATAGTGGAACCCAAGATAATTTAATCCCCTACTATGGAGGTATTGGTGTAAACGGCTATAACTTTTTAAGTGCTCAATATAGTACTTTTGTTTTGGCTCAAAATATAGGTTTCCAAGGCGCCCAGCTAGAGGATAGTCAAGGGAGTGAATATGCAAATGACGTATTTAAGTATAGTTATTTGGATGGCGATATTGTACATTATAAATTCATTGGAGCGGGACATATCATACCTAATCTTTCTGAACCTATTAGAGACTTTTTAATAAATTAAGATCATTCTTTATTGGCAGAAATTAATAATAACTACTAATTATTTGCGTTATCTTTAAACGGAAATTTAACCCCTGTAATTTAAAAAAAACTAAAAAGATGAGCTCTAAGTCACTCCTAAATCCATTACCAACAATTTGTAGTATTTTATTAATAACTATTTTTTCCTGTAATACAAGCCCTATGCTAGAAAATACAAACCCTATGCTAGAAAAGTGGTCCGACAGTGATGCCAATTATGGTGGAGTTCCTGCATTTGACAAAATGAATCCCAATGATGTTAAAGAGGCTATGCTTAAAGGAATGGAATTAAGTCTTAAAGATTATAATACAATCGCTAATAATTTAGAGGGCCCTACATTTGAAAATACCATTGAAGAAATGGAAAGGTCTGGAAAGCTTTTAGATGATGTTTATTCTTATTATGGAATTTTATCAAGCAATATGTCTAGTCCTGAATTTAGAACAATACAAGGTGAATTAGCCCCAAAACTTTCTGAATACTCGTCTAAAATTAGTCAAAACGAGAAATTATTTAAAAGAATAAAAACTGTTTATGACAATTCATTAGTACAACCACTAGAAAGCGATCAGCAAAGAGTTTTAGACCTAACTTATAAAGGTTTTGCTATGAGCGGAGCAGCATTAGATTCCGTTAAAAAACAACGATATGCAGAAATAAATCTTGAACTATCTAGTTTATATAATGATTTTTCTAACAATGTTTTACACGATGAAGAAAACTATGTTACTTATTTAGATGAAACACAACTTGGTGGTTTGTCAGATGGATTTATAAAGTCTGCGAATAATATAGCTAAAGACAAAGGTTTTGGAGATAAATATGCAATTACAAATACTAGATCTTCAATGGATCCATTGTTAACTTATTCAACAAATAGAAAAATAAGAGAAGTTGTATGGAAAAACTATTATTCTAGAGGTGATAACGGAGATGAGTTTGATAATAATGGAATTATTGCTAAAATATTACGATTAAGAAAAGAACGAGTTGGTTTATTAGGACATGATAATTATGCTCAGTGGAGACTTCAGGACAGAATGGCTAAAACTCCAGAAAATGCAATGGAATTGATGGAAGCGGTATGGCCTGCAGCGATTGCTAGAGTTGATGAAGAAGTTGCTGATATGCAAAAAGTTGCTGATGATACCAGTAGTGATAAAATAACAATAGAACCTTGGGATTATAGGTTTTACTCTGAAAAAGTTAGAAAAATAAAATATGATTTAGATTCTGATGAAGTGAAACAATATTTACAATTAGATAAATTAACTGATGCTATGTTTTATGTAGCGGGGGAATTATTTAATTTTAAATTCACAGCACTTGAAAAAGGTAAAGTCCCTGTGTTTCATGAAGATGTAAATGTTTGGGAAGTTGAAGACAAAACAAGTGGAGAGCATATCGGCTTATGGTATTTAGATCCTTACGCTAGACAAGGTAAAAGATCTGGAGCCTGGGCTACAACTTACAGAAGTCACACAACAATGGATGGGAAAACAAATGTATTAGCTTCTAATAATTCTAATTTTGTTAAACCAGCACCAGGGGAAGCATTATTAGTTTCATGGGATGACGCTACAACTTTCTTCCATGAATTTGGGCACGCATTACACTTTTTCTCTTCAAATGTAAAATACCCAACACTAAATGGTGGAGTTAGAGATTATACTGAATTTCAATCGCAACTTCTTGAAAGGTGGTTGTCTACAGATAGAGTAATAAATCAATTTTTAGTTCATAACCAAACTGGTGAGCCTATGCCAAAAGAACTAGTGGCTAAAATTAAAAAAGCTTCCACTTTTAATCAAGGTTTTGGTACAACTGAATATTTAGCTTCAGCGATTATGGATATGAAATTTCATTTAGCGAATCCTGAGAATATCGATGTTGACAAATTTGAAAGAGAAACATTATCAAGTCTGAAAATGCCTTCTGAGTTACCTATGAGACACAGAACACCACATTTTGGTCATGTTTTCTCTGGTGAAGGATATGCAACTGCTTATTACGGTTATATGTGGGCAGATGTACTAACTGCAGATGCATCAGAAGCATTTGCCGAAGCTCCTGGCGGATTTTATGATAAAGATGTTGCTAAAAAGTTAGTGGATTACTTATTCTCTCCAAGAAATTCAATAGATCCAGCGGAAGCATACCGACTATTTAGAGGAAGAGATGCTAAAATAGAAGCGTTGATGAGAGATCGCGGATTCCCTGTAATGAGTAATTAACAATGGAAGACATAGAAATTATTGGTCTAATCGCTGCTGCTTTTACGACTTCTTCATTTTTACCTCAAGTAATTAAAATTTGGAAAACCAAACAGACTAAAGACATTTCGACTACAATGTATATTGCAATGTTAATTGGAACTGGGTTTTGGCTCTATTATGGATTAAGAATTGATAGCTTAGCAATTATAGCCGCAAATGTAGTCTCTGGTTTTCTAGTTGTGTTTGTACTACTATTTAAGTTAATATACAAAAGTGACTAATACTTAAAACATTATTTTTAATTATAAATTAAACTAATAATGATCAGTTCTTTAGATTTGCTAAAAATGAGATTAAAAATTATTGTATAAAAAAAAAGCCATCTTTTGAGATGGCTTTTTTTTATTTAAATGGATAAATTGTTCTAGAAATTATATCTTACTCCAGCACCTACCATAAAGTTATTTATTGGTTCAGCATCTTCAACATCTTGACCATCAACTTCAGTAATTTTACCAGATCTGTAATCTAGGTCTATAGACCAAGCAAATCCTTTTCCTCCATCGCCAAATACAAGTGAATTGCCTAAAATCCAACCAGATCCTTTAAGGTTGACATCATCCAGTCCTTCATCTTCAGCAGCATCACCTGTAAAGGCTCCGGCATAGCTAAATGCATACTGAGGCTTGATATCCCATCTCATATTTCCCATAGGAACTGAATACATTGGTCCAATTGCAAAAGAAGCAAGGCCAAGAGCAAAATCATCAGCATCAACATCCTCAAATGCATGAACACTCGATGCTAAACCAAGAGTGACTCCCCAGGTATCATTAAACCTTAACCCCATATCAAGAAGCTTTATATACATACCCCCTTCGTAGCCTCCAGCTTCAGCAGCATCGCCACTAGCAGTAGCGTAACCAGCACCTAGTCCTAGATAGAATTTTGAATCTTGCGCACTTGTATTAGATACAAATAAAACAAGTAATAAAATTGTAAATAAATTTTTCATAATAATAGTTTTAAATTAATTAATATTTATTCACAATATAGCTATAAATTATTAAATCAATAATTTAACTAGTGATTCATTAACATATTCTTATAAAAGAATATAAAAATTTAGAAATAATGCCGTTATTAATAATTGTTTATAACATTGGTTAACAGATAACTATACAGCAACATTAAAGGGATTAATGTTTTTGTCAAATTTTAAATTATTGTATCAGAAATCACAAATAATCTACTTATTTCACTATCCATTTTATATAGTACATAAATTTAATAACTTAAATTTATGTAATATGTAATTTTTATAAGTTTTAGCTAATTTCAAATTACTTATCTTTATTGCTGCTAATTAATTAATATTCTATTATGCCTAGATATCATAAATTAGGAAAGATTCCACCCAAAAGACACACCGCATTTAAAGACGATAAAGGCAGCTTTTATTACGAAGAACTCTTTGGTACAATTGGATTCGAAGGAATGTCTTCACTTATGTATCACACTCAAAGGCCCACTCAGGTTAAAGAAATCCTAAGATCCTTAGATGTTTCACCAAAAATTGCGGTGTCCAAAAATATGAAGGCTTTAAAGCTTAATGGATTTAAAGCACCTCCCACTGATGACTTTCTGGAAAGCAGAAAATGTATTTTAATCAACTCTGACTGTCAGATTATAGTAGCTGCTCCAAAAAAATCATTAACTGACTATTTTTACAAAAATACAGATTCTGATGAGGTAATATTCATTCACAAGGGTTCGGGAAAGCTTAGAACAATACTTGGGAATATTGAATTCAACTATGGTGATTATTTGGTTATTCCAAGAGGAATAATTTATCAAATTGAATTTAAAGATGAAGACAATCGACTGTTTATAGTGGAGTCAAAAAGCCCTGTGTACACTCCTAAAAGGTATAGAAATTGGTTTGGCCAACATGTAGAGGGTGCTCCATATTGTGAAAGAGATATTCACCCTCCTTCTGAGCTAGAAACGTATAACAAAACTGGAGACTTTTTAATTAAGGTTAAAAAGCAGGATACGATTCATGAATATATTTATGCAGCTCACCCGTTTAGTGTTGTAGGTTGGGATGGCTATAATTTTCCATATAAATTTTCTATACATGATTTTGAGCCAATAACAGGGAAAATTCATCAGCCACCTCCAGTACATCAAACTTTTGAAACAAATAAATTTGTTATATGCTCATTTGTTCCTAGACTTTATGATTACCATCCAAACTCTGTTCCGGCGCCATATAACCACAGTAATATAGATTCAGATGAGGTAATCTACTATGTAGATGGAGATTTTATGAGCAGAAATGATATTAATAAAGGAAGTATAACATTACATCCCGCAGGAATACCTCATGGTCCTCACCCAGGTGCAATGGAAAAAAGTATTGGTAAAAAAGAAACTTTAGAACTAGCAGTAATGGTAGATACCTTTAGCCCACTAATGGTAACGGAGGAAGCGGTCAAAATTACAGAAGGTTCGTATCACACTTCATGGTTAAATAAAAAATAAAACACAAAATGGAATCAGCAAAAAGTATAGAAGAATTACAAAACTTCAATTTTGAAATAAAAAAAATATTTGATGATGCGCAGGACTTTCTTCCCATTATGGGAACAGATTATATTGAGCTATATGTAGGTAACGCCAAACAAAGCGCTCACTATTATAAAACTGCTTTTGGTTTTCAGTCCGAAGCATATGCAGGACTTGAAACTGGCAAAAAAGATATCGCATCCTACGTGTTAAAACAAGGTAAAATTAGATTAGTTTTAACTACTTCACTTGAAAAAGGGAGTATTATAAATGAGCATATTGACAATCATGGCGATGGGGTTAAAATAATAGCGCTTCACGTTCAAGATGCTACAAAGGCATTTAATGAAACTGTTAAAAGAGGGGCGAAACCATTTTTAGAACCGACAAAGGAAGAAGACGAAAATGGTACTATAATTAAATCTGGTATTTATACCTATGGAGAGACTGTTCACCTTTTTATTGAAAGAAAAAATTACTCAGGTGTGTTTTTGCCTGGTTATTCCAAGTGGGAATCTCATTACAATCCTAAAGATATGGGCTTAAAATATATTGATCATGTCGTTGGTAATGTGGATTGGGACGAAATGAATATCTGGTGTAAGTTTTATCAAGAGGTTATGGGGTTTGCTCAAATAATATCGTTTGATGATAAAGATATATCTACAGAATTTACAGCTCTTATGAGTAAAGTAATGAGTAATGGGAATGGCAGAATAAAATTCCCAATAAATGAGCCTGCAGATGGAATAAAAAAATCTCAAATTGAAGAGTATTTAGACTTTTATAATGGGCCTGGAGTGCAGCACCTTGCTTTGGCAACAGACAATATAGCAGAAACTGTTATGGAGATGAAGAGTAGAGGGGTGGAATTTTTATATGTCCCCGAGACATATTATGATGATCTGCTAGACAGGGTTGGGGAAATAGACGAAGACCTTAGCACATTAAAAGAGCATGGAATTCTTATTGATAGGGATGAAGAAGGGTACCTATTACAGATTTTTACAAAACCTGTTTTGGACAGGCCAACAATGTTTTTTGAGATAATTCAAAGAAAAGGAGCTCAATCTTTTGGTAAAGGAAATTTCAAAGCTCTTTTTTCAGCAATTGAAAGAGAACAAAAAAACAGAGGTACATTGTAATTTAATATTAATCTATTAAAAAAAAACAATTGAAACTCAATAACGTAACTAAGAAACTACCTAAGTATTTACATAAGTTTATTGTCAAACAGCCTTATGAAGAATATACTGCCCAAAATCAAGCGGTGTGGAGATATGTTATGAGGTTAAACATCGGCTCTTTAAAAAAAGTTGCTCATGACTGTTATATCGATGGGCTAAATAAGACTGGAATTGTTGAAGATTTTATTCCTGAAATGGAAGGAATGAATAGGATTCTGGAAAATATAGGTTGGGCTGCTGTTTCTGTGGATGGTTTTATTCCCCCTAATGCATTTATGGAATTTCAATCCTATAATGTTTTAGTTATTTCATCGGAAATAAGAACCATTGATCATATAAAATACACCCCTGCGCCTGACATAATTCATGAAGCTGCAGGACATGCTCCAATTATTGCAAATAAGGAATATTCAGAATACTTAAGAAGGCTAGGAGAAATTGGATGTAAGGCCATTTCTTCCCCAAAAGATGATGAAATGTATGAAGCTGTTAGGCTTCTGTCTATTCTGAAAGAAAACCCTAATTCTAGCAAAAAAGAGATCGATGATGCAAACAATAGTGTTAGTCGTTTGCAAAATAAAATGGGAGAACTTTCTGAAATGGCGAAAATTAGAAATCTGCACTGGTGGACCGTTGAATATGGTTTAATAGGAGACCTTAATGACCCAAAAATATATGGAGCAGGGTTGTTGTCATCTATTGAAGAAAGTCAAGCATGTCTTAAAAAAAAGGTTAGAAAGATTCCATACTCAATGGATGCTGCAAATGTAAATTTTGACATTACAAATACACAACCACAACTGTTTGTGGTCCCTAATTTTTCTAAACTAAGCTTTGTTTTAGAAAAATTCGCAAATACAATGGCAATAAGGACAGGAGGGTTAAGTGGGGTTAAAAAATTAATTGACTCCAAAACAATGGGTTCGGTTGAACTAAGTAGTGGTGTTCAGGTTTCTGGGCATTTTACAAGTGTGATTCAAAAAAATGAAAAGGCTATATACTTTAAGACTATTGGGGAAGCTGCTATTTCGGTTAACGGAAAAGAATTAATTGGTCACGGAAAAAAATATCATAAAGATGGTTTTGGAAGTCCTGTTGGGAGGTTAGAAGGAATAAATATTCCTATCGAAGATATGTCGCCAAAAGATTTAAAGATGAATGAGATTATTGAGGGTGAAAAGACAATTCTTAATTTTGAAGGGGGCGTAAAACTGGAGGGAGAACTTATTACAGGTAAAAGAGACTTGCAAGGTAAAATAATTCTGATTTCTTTTAGAGATTGTAGAGTAACCTATTTAGACCAAGTGTTGTTTGATCCAAGCTGGGGGGTTTATGATATGGCTGTTGGTGAAAATATAACATCTGCTTTTGCTGGACCTGCATCAACAGAATCATTCAGTGATATTTATTCTATTTCAGACAAGAAAACCAATAAAATAATTTATTCAAAAGCTGATCAAGAAATACATAAGCTGTATGAGAGTCTTAGGGTGTTTAGAGAAAACAAAACCTTTGACGGTAAGATTTGCACAGTTCTTTTCAAAGAAATTAAGAAAAACTGCCCCAATGAATGGCTAATATTATTAGAACTATACGAAGTAGTTTGTTTTAAAGATCTAACTTTAGCAAAAGAAGTCTACAAAGAGCTAGTTAGACTAAAAAGAAACAAAAATCTTAAACAATTAATTTGTGATGGATTAGATTTAATTAAAAAATATTAGTTTATGAATACGTGGATTAAAATTGACAAAAATTCGGATTTCAGCATCTATAATTTGCCTTTTGGAGTGTTTTCTGTAAAGTTAAAAACTAAAAAAGTTGGTATAGCTATTGGAGATATGGTTTTAGACTTAGAAGTCCTCAGCACTTTAGGAATTTTTGATGAGTTAAACTTTAACAAAAAGGTTTTTATTTCAGACTCCCTAAACGACTTTATTTCTCTTGGAAAACAAATTACGGTTAAAGTTAGAGAGATCGTTCAAAAGGAGCTTTGTAATAAATCATCAGTTTTAATGAGTAATCCATCTGCCTTTTTAAAACAGTCGGATGTCAATATGCATCTGCCGATTAAAATTGGGGACTATACTGACTTTTATTCAAGTATTGAGCACGCTACTAATATTGGGACAATGTTTAGAGATCCCAAAAATGCACTTCTTCCAAATTGGAAACACCTTCCTGTCGGTTATCACGGAAGAGCATCTTCAATTGTTGTCAGTGGACAAAACATATACAGACCCAATGGACAAGTGCTTTTAAACACTAATACTGTTCCAGAATTTCAAGCATCCTCAAGGGTAGATTTTGAGTTAGAAATGGGGTTTATAATTGGCAAAAACACCAATTTAGGAGATACTATTTCTACAAAAGAAGCAGAAAGTTTTATTTTTGGAAAGGTTTTATTTAACGATTGGTCTGCCAGAGATATTCAAAAATGGGAATATGTTCCATTAGGTCCTTTTTTAGCTAAAAGTTTTGCCTCTTCTATTTCTCCATGGGTAGTTACACTTGAAGCCTTGGAGCCTTTCAAAACCCCTGGGCCAATACAAGATCCAAAAGTCCTTACATACTTAGGTTTTGAAGGGGCTAAGAATTATGATATAAACTTAGAGGTATCTATAAAGCCTGAAAAACAAAATGAAAAATCAGTTAGTAATTCAAATTTTAAATTCATGTATTGGAATATGTGCCAACAAATAGCTCACCATACAAGTAATGGCTGTAACATAAATGTTGGAGATATGATGGCTTCAGGGACAATTAGCGGTAAAGATGCAAATTCTTATGGATCAATGCTAGAGCTATCTTGGGCAGGGTCCAAACCACTTGATTTAGGTAATGGTATTTCTAGAAAATTTATTGAAGATAACGATACGGTAATAATGAGAGGTTATTGTGAAAAAGGCTCTGTTAGGGTTGGTTTTGGAGAGGTGAAAACTAAATTATTAAAATCTCGTTAAATTAATATTTATGAATAATATAAAATCAATAGACCCCGCTAAACTAGAAACTAAAGAAATTCATAAAATTCTTTTATCCTCTGTGGCTCCAAGGCCTATCGCGTTTGCAAGTACAATTGACAGTAAAGGAAACGTAAACTTAAGTCCTTTTAGTTATTTCAATGTTTTTAGCTCTAACCCACCTATTTTAATTTTCTCTCCGTCTAGAAGAGTACGAGACAACACCACTAAGCATACCTTGGAAAATGCTAAAGAAACTAAAGAAGTGGTGATTAATATAGTTAACCATTCCATTGTTGAACAAATGTCTAAGTCTAGTCGCGAGTATGATAAAGGAGTGAATGAATTTATTGAGACTGGTTTAACACAAGCAGAATCTTTAAAAGTAAAACCGCCAAGAGTTTTAGAATCTCCAATTTCATTTGAATGCACAGTGGACAATATTGTATCTCTTGGAGAGTCTGGTGGCGCAGGACAGTTGGTAATTGCTAAAGTTGTCCAAATTCATATTAATAAAGACTACTTAGATTCGCAAGGAAACATTGATAGCGAAAAGTTAGATTTAGTAGCGAGAATGGGTGGAGATTGGTATACAAGAGTAAATAAAGAAAGTATGTTTAAAATCCCTAAGCCTTAAAAATTGGAAGAAAAAATTAAACTAATTTGGGATTTTAGAGGGCCTAATTGTAATCATACTGCAAAACATTATCAGACTCATTTGTCCGAATTTATAACCAACTGCAATGCTGTATATTTTGAGCATGGCAGCAAAAAAATAGATGAATTACATCATATAGTTTATTTGGTAGTTTCTAAAAATGAAATGAAATTTTTTAGAGATAGGCTAAAGCCTAATCGAGGAGAATTGGCAACTTAACTGCTTTAGAGCTTAAGAAAAAAATTAAATGATAAGAGAGGCTACTGTAGATGATTTAGATACTATATTGGAAATTACTAAATCTTGTGCTAAAAAATTAGTATCAAAAAACATATTTCAATGGAATGATTATTATCCAAATCGAAATGCTTTTGAAAATGATCTCTACAACAAATGGTTATATGTTACAATTAAAGAAAGTAAGGTTGTAGGTTGTGTTTCTGTTTCTGATTTTATGGATGATGAGTATGCTGCTGTCAAATGGCTTACAGCGAATAATAATAATATCTATATCCACAGATTAGCTGTTCACCCTGCATATCAAGGGCTGGGTTTTGCACAAAAAATGATGTCTTTTGCAGAAAGATTTGCTAGAAAAAACGAATATAAATCGATCCGCTTAGATACTTTTTCTAAAAACATAAACAATCAAAGGTTTTATGAACAAAGAGGTTACAAAAAACTCGGTGATATTTTTTTTCCTAATCAAAGTGTAAACCCCTTTTATTGTTACGAACTTTTATTATGAGTTTAATAAAATATAAACAAATACATAGACTTGCAATTCCTGCTCTAATTTCTGGTATAGCCGAGCCTATATTATCAATAACAGACACAGCGATTGTAGGGAATATAGAATACAATTCAACTGAAGCTCTTGGTGCTGTAGGAATAGTGGGTGCCTTTTTATCAATGTTAGTTTGGGTTTTTGGACAAAAAAGAAGTGTAATTGCTTCAATCGTTTCACAAGCAATTGGGGCTAAAAATATTGATGAAATCAAATCGTTACCTTCTCAGGCAATATTTATAATTTTATTATTTAGTCTTTTAATTATTGGTATTACTTATCCTTTTGCTGAAAATTTATTTGGTCTTTATAATGCCTCTGATTTAGTATTAGAATATAGTGTAGATTATTATAAAATAAGAGTTATTGGAATCCCATTTACACTGATAACAATTGGTATATTTGGAATTTTTAGGGGGCTTCAAAATACTGTTATTCCAATGAGAATAGCCGTTATTGGTACATTGCTAAATGTTTTTTTAGATGTGATTTTTGTATATGGTGTTGATGGCTGGATTAATCCGATGCATATAAATGGTGCTGCTTATGCAAGTGTAATTGCTCAATTAGTAATGACTTGCTTAGCCGTTTATTTGCTATATAATAAAACTCAAATTACATTAAAGTTCAGCCTTCCATTTAATAAAAAAATAAAAGGGTTTTTGCTAATGTTCTCTAATTTGATTATTAGAACTATCGCTTTAAATATAGCCCTATATTTTGGAAGTTCCTTTGCCGCTAAGTATGGCAATGAGTTTATTGCTGCTTACACAATTGCGATAAACTTGTGGTTTCTTGGTGCGTTTGTCATTGACGGATATTCAAGTGCTGGGACAATCCTTTCGGGAAAATTATTTGGAGAAAAGTCCTATAAATTACTTGTTGACCTAGCGGTTAAACTTACGATAATAGGTTTTATTTTGGGCTTAGTAATGCTAATTATTGGTTGGATATTTTATGATTATTTGGGATTAATATTTACCCAGGAAAAGATGGTTTTATTAGAGTTTTCTAATGTTTTATGGATGGTCTTAATAATGCAACCATTATGCGCAATAGCGTTTATATATGATGGTATTTTTAAAGGATTGGGATGGATGAAAGAACTTAGAAATGTTCTTTTATTTTCTACTTTTATGGTTTTTCTTCCGACCTTATTATTAGCAGATAGTTATGGGTATGAGTTAGAGGGTATTTTCTTTGCATTTACTCTGTGGATAATAGCTAGAGGAGTTCCTTTAATTATTAAATTTTATAAAACTTGTGTTCCCCTTGCACAAAAAATGTAAATTTGAATAAAATTAAATAAATGTCTACTATTAGAATTACTAAACAATTTTCGTTTGAAGCAGGACATGCTCTTTATGGCTATGATGGAAAGTGTAAAAATGTACACGGACATAGTTATAAGTTGTCTGTTACGGTTATTGGTCATCCAATAACTGATCGCGAAAATGTAAAATTAGGGATGGTAATTGACTTTGGGGATCTTAAAAAAATTGTAAGTGAAGAGATTGTAGACAAATTTGATCACACTACTATTTTTAATAAGAACACTCCTCATATTAGACTAGCTGAGACCCTTAAAAATGAAGGTCATGATGTTATTTTAGTTAACTATCAGCCAACAAGTGAATGTATGGTTACTGATTTTGCTGAGAAAATTTCAAAAAGATTACCACAAGGAGTTAAGCTATTCTCTTTAAGGTTACAAGAAACTGAAACCTCATATGCAGAATGGGTTTCCTCAGATAATTAATTAAAGCTTTAATATTGATAAGTTTAGAAGAAAATAAAAATATATATTTTGCCTCTGATAATCACCTAGGGAATCCAGATTTTCAGGGAACTATTGAAAGGGAGAGGAAGTTTGTTTCTTGGCTTGATGAAATAAAATCTGATGCAGGCGCTGTTTTTTTACTTGGAGATTTATTTGACTTCTGGTTTGAATATAAATCTGTAATTCCAAAAGGATTTACAAGAACTTTCGGAAAGCTAGCCGAAATATCAGACATGGGTATCCCAATTCATTTTTTTGTTGGGAATCATGATCTTTGGATAAATGACTATTTTAAAAAAGAACTAAACATAGAGGTTCATTATAAACCTAAGGAGTTTAATATTAATAATAAAAAGTTTTTTATCGGCCATGGGGATGGATTAGGCCCTAAAGACAAGTCTTTCAAGAGATTAAAAAAAATATTTGTAAATCCCTTTTCTCAATTTTTATTTAAGTGGGTACATCCAGACATTGGGATTCCTTTTGGGCAATATTTATCTCAAAAAAATAAAATAAAATCTATTAAAGATGATTTAGTTTTTAATGGTAATGATGAGGAGTGGCTTACAAAGTATTGTAAACTAAAGCTAGAAACAAGTCATTACGATTATTTTGTGTTTGGTCACAGACATTTACCTCTAGAAATTAAACTGAACAATACTTCAACTTATTTTAATTTAGGAGATTGGATAACTCATTTTACATATTGTTCTTTTGATGGCAAAAAAATGAAGTTGTCAAAATACTAACCCCCCTTTTCATCTTCAGTAAGATCAAGTTTTCTAAAACTTGGAGATATAAATGCTGTAGAAACTGCACTTAGTAAAGTAATCGTTCCGCCAAAAACAACAGCAATTACTGGGCCCATTAATTTCGCAGTTACTCCACTTTCAAAAGCTCCTAACTCATTTGATGAACCAACAAAAATAGAATTTACAGATGCCACTCTTCCGCGGAGATGGTCTGGAGTTTTTAATTGTAAAATAGTCTGCCTAATAACCATTGAGATGCCATCTGTCAAGCCATAAAGAAAAAGGGACAAGACTGATACCCAAAATATGGAGGAAAGTCCAAATGAAATGATGGATATTCCAAAGCCAAATATTGCGATTAATAATTTAGTTCCAGCATTTTTAGTTATCGGTATATATGCTGCGATAAACATAGTTATTAGTGAGCCAACTGCTGGAGTGGCTCTTAATACACCAAAAATCTCTGAAGGCTCCATTCCGTCAGGAATTTGAATAATTGTTGTTGCATAAATTGGCAGTAATGCAATTGCTCCACCAAATAATACCGCTACCATGTCTAGGGTAATTGCTCCCAGAATTGCTTTAGAGTTATAAACAAATGAAACCCCTTCTTTTAAGCTATTAAAAATATTTTCTCCAATTTTAGGGTTTAAAATTGGCTTTCTTTTAATAAAGAATAGTGTGATTAAGGAAATCAAAACACCTATTAAAACAATGCCCATAGAGCTGTTTACTCCAATCCAGTGTATGGAGAACCCTGCAAATGCCGGTCCTAAAACAACTCCCATTTGCCAAACTGAACTACTCCAGGTGGCTGCATTAGCATAAGTGTTTTTTGGTACAATTAGTGCAACTAAAGAAAAAATAGTAGGCCCAAAAAAAGCTCTTATAAAGCCTCCAATAAAAACTAAAAAATAAATTAGATATAGAATTGTGTCTGTTGTAAATAAAGATTTAGCCTCTGAACTTGTGACTAAGTAAAAACCAATACTAACAAATAAAAAAGCAATGATGCAGTATATTAATAAATTCCTTTTTTCTTTTTGATCAACAATATGTCCTGCAAAAAGAGCCATCGAAACCGCTGGAACAACCTCCGCTAAACCAATTAAGCCAAGCGATAGTGGATTCTCTGTAATCTCCCAAACTAACCATTCAACAATTATAAATTGCATTGACCATGAAAAAACTAATATAAACCTTACAATTAAAAAAATATTAAACTCTCGAAACCTAAGGGCTGAGTATGGGTCGGGTTTAATATTATTGTCAGTCATTTTTTTTTATATCTAATAATTTTAATTGGATTGAACTTTGTCCGTTCCAATTGTTTTCGTCAATATTAAATACCGCTTTGAATTGGGTTTTGTTTTTTATCAAAGATAGCTTATCTCCTAATCCAAACCCAATGGATTTAAATACGTCTGAATTCTCTTGTGATAAAGATAACTTTAAATGTTTATCATCTTCTCCAACTGTCTTGCAGTAGCCAGTATCCAGTAAATTTTCAGAATAAAATACTGGTTGCTTATTCGCTGGGCCAAAAGGAGCAAACTGTTTTAAAATCCTGTAAAATTTTGGGGTTATGTCTGTTAATTCAATTTTTTCATTCACATTGATTATTGGAGTTAATAACTTCTTGTCAATGGTTTTTTTTACATATTCTTCAAAGGATTTTTTAAAAGCAAAATAGTTTTCAGGTTTTAGAGTCAGGCCAGCGGCGTATTTATGTCCTCCAAATTGAATTAAATGCTCTTTACATGACTCAATAGCGTTATACACGTCAAAGCCTTTTATTGATCTTGCTGAGGCCGCTAGAACATCATTGCTTTTTGTAAAAACTAATGTTGGTCTATAGTATTTTTCTATTAACCTAGATGCGACAATTCCAATCACGCCTTTATGCCAGTCCTCTTGAAACACGACTGTTGTAAAGTCACTTTGTTCTTCATTGTCTTCTATTTGTTCTAATGCCTCATTAGTTATAAGTTTATCTAGCCCTCTTCTTTCTATATTAAATTCATCAATTTCTTTTGAAAAGGATATTGCATTATCAAAATTATCTTCCAATAGCAATTCAACCGCGTTATTGCCATGCTTAATTCTTCCCGCAGAATTAATTCTGGGGGCTATATAGAATGACACTTCACTTAAAGTTATTTCTGGTTTATTAATCCCTCTAATTATTGCTTTTAAGCCTGTTGTTGGTGAACTATTTATAATCTTTAATCCAAAGTGACAAAGCGTTCGGTTTTCACCAACTAATGGAACTAAATCTGCGCCAATTGCAACAGCGACTAAATCTAAATAATTTTCAACGTTTGATCCCCATTGTTCTTGACGAGCACTTAATGCTTGAATTAATTTAAACCCTATCCCACACCCACATAAAAACTTAAAGGGGTAATTACAGTCCGTTCTTAATGGATTTAGAACTGCTACCGCAGCTGGAATATTTTCTGCTGGCTTGTGATGATCACAAATGATGTAATCAATGTTTTTTTTATTAGCATACTTTATTTTATCAATAGCTTTAATACCACAGTCTAGAGCTATGATTAAAGTAAAGTCGTTATCTAAAGCGTAGTTGATTGACTTAAATGAAATTCCATAACCTTCATCATACCTGTCGGGAATGTACGTGCCAATTTGATTTTTTGTATTAGCCCTTAAAAACTTACAAACTAAAGCAACAGATGAAGTTCCGTCCACATCATAATCGCCGTAGATTAAAATTTTTTCATCTTTTTCTACAGCGTCTAAAATTCTTGCTACTGCTTTATCCATGTCTTTCATTAGAAATGGGTCGTGAAGGTGGTCTAAAGAAGGTCTAAAAAAAGTTTTAGCGCCTTCGAAAGTTTTGATTCCTCTAGATACAAGTAACGAGGCGGTTGTATTACTTACCTTTAACATTTCAGAGAGGTCTCTAATTTCTTTAGTCGAATCAATATTTTCAACTTCCCAGTCCATTAATTCTGTTTGTGAAAGTGGGTTGATGTATTGACTTCTGCAAATCTTCTAAACATTTCCATTACCCCGCAATACTTAGTCACAGATAGCTCTACCGCCCTATTGATTTTTTCTTCATCTAGGTTGGCTCCATAAAAATGGTATTCCAGGTCAACTTTTTTATAATACCTCGGATGATCCTCCGTTAACTCGGCAGATGTATTCATTGTGAAATCATTTAACGTAATTTTCATCTTATCAAGTATTGAAATCACATCTAAACCTGAACATCCCGCTAGGGAAGAAAGCATTAAAACCTTCGGTCCAGAAATGTTATCTTCTTTATTTTCTCCAGAGCCAAGTGTTAAAGTAGAGTTGTTTGGATTTAAAGTTTCAAATATTAAATCTCCTTTCCATGATGTGGTTATTTTATCAGCCATAGTTTTATTTGTGTCTTTGAATTATTATTACTATTTCTCCTTTAGGTTTATTTATATTAAAATGAGCTTCTAGTTCTTTCGAGGTCCCCCTTAGGGTTTCTTCATAAAGTTTAGAAATTTCTCTTGAAATGGACAGTTGAGTTTCTTCACCCATGTATAAGGAGATATCTCTTAATGTTTTTAATAATTTATGAGGCGATTCATATATTATTATTGTTCTTTTTTCTTCAGCTAGCAATTTAAATCTTGTTTGCCTACCTTTTTTAACTGGAAGAAACCCTTCAAAAACAAACTTATCATTTGGAAATCCTGAATTTACTAGGGCGGGAATTAGTGCGGTTGCTCCAGGGAGACAATCAATTTCTATTTTATTTTCAACACAAGCTCTAACCAGCAAAAATCCTGGATCCGAAATTGCGGGAGTGCCAGCATCACTGATTAATGCGATGTTGATACCAGTCCTTAATTTATCTATAATAGCGTCTAAAATTCGATGTTCATTATGCATATGGTACGAGGTCATAGGCGTTTTAATTTCATAATGATTCAACAATTTAATGGATGTTCTAGTGTCTTCTGCGAGAATTAAATCAACATGATTAAGTGTTTCGATTGCTCTAAAAGTAATATCTTTCAAGTTCCCTATAGGGGTTGGAACAATATATAGTTTATTCATACTTTATATTTATTTAAAACTTTTTAAGATATTAATAAATTGATGATTGATTTTTGATAAATTTACTTTCTCTATCATTTTTAAATGATGGCTTAACTAATAATAAAATTACAAAATGTTTCTCGAAAATACTTTGAAATATAATAAACAATTTGGCTGGATTGAAGTTATCTGTGGATCAATGTTTTCTGGAAAAACAGAAGAGCTAATTAGACGCTTAAAAAGAGCAAAGTATGCAAACCTTAAGGTTGAGATTTTCAAACCAAATGTAGATATCAGATTTGAAGTTGACAAAGTTGTTTCACATGATGAAAATGAGATAAGGTGCACTCCTGTTCCTGCGGCAGCAAATATTCCAATATTAGCGGATGGATGTGATGTTATAGGAATAGATGAGGCTCAATTTTTTGATAACGAAATCGTTAATGTTTGTAATTTTTTAGCCAACAAAGGAGTCAGGGTAATTGTAGCTGGATTAGATATGGATTTTAAAGGGAACCCTTTTGGGCCAATGCCAAACTTAATGGCTACTGCAGAATTTGTAACTAAGGTGCATGCAATCTGCACCAGGACTGGAGGCTTAGCTCATTACAGTTATCGAAAGGCTAAAAATGATGAATTAGTATTGTTAGGGGAAACTAATAATTATGAGCCCTTAAGTCGGGAGGCTTATTTTAAAATACACCAATCAAAAGTTAATGACATAATGGTTAACGATCCTGTACAAATTACAAGCAAAAATGATGTCTCATAGTCAAGGTACTTTTATTGAAATAAATTTAAAATCATTAGAAAATAATTTTAATTATATAAAATCAATAATATCCAAAAAAACGAAAATTCTTGCTGTTGTTAAAGCTTGTGCCTATGGAAGTGATCCTTTAAAAATATCTAAATTTCTAGAAAAACTAAATGTTGATTATTTTGCTGTAGCCTATGTATATGAAGCTATTAAAATCAGAGAGGCGGGAGTTAAAAAACCAATATTAATCTTTCATCCTCAACCCAATAACTTCATTGATATCATTAAATATGGTTTAACGCCTACATTATATTCTTTCAGAATATTGAATTTATTTAAAGCTTCTTTAAAGGAAAAAAGTATTCAAAACTACCCTATTCATTTAAAAATAAACACTGGATTAAATAGAGTTGGATTTGATTTGAAAGAAATACCAGAGCTGATTACCTCAATTAATAATGATAATTTCATTATGGTTGAGGGTATTTATTCTCACCTTTCTGCAAGTGAAGATAGCCTTGAAGAAGAGTTTAGTCTAGAGCAGATTCATGTCTTTAAACAAGCCTTTAATAAAATAATTGATCGTATTAAAAACAGGCCGCTTATCCATATTTGTAATACTTCTGGAATCATCAATTTTCCAGATGCTCATTTTGATATGGTTAGGTCTGGAATAGGAATGTATGGGTTTACCAATAAACTAGTTGGGGACAAAAACTTGATCCCTGTGCTAAGTTTAAAATCTATAATTTCACAAATTCACAACATAAAAAAAGGAGATACTGTTGGTTACAACCGAGATTATATTGCTGAAGAAAACAAAAAAATTGGGACCATTCCGCTGGGTCATGCGGACGGAATTTCAAGAGCTTACGGAAATAAAACTGGATTTGTATATGTTGATGATAAAAAAGCGTTCATTATTGGGAATGTGTGTATGGACATGCTAATGGTTGATCTCTCTAATATTGATTGTAAAGAAGGGGATGAAGTTGTCATTTTTAATGAGAAATATACTGCAGAAAAATTGGCGGAATCTGCTAATACTATTTCTTATGAGCTACTTACAGCGTTATCGCAAAGAATTAAAAGAAATTTTATTGATTAAATGAATGAATTATTACTTTTGATTTTTATTAAATGTCCAAAATTTATTAAATGAAGATAGCAATAGTAGGCGCAACAGGGTTGGTTGGTTCAGTTCTTTTATCTATAATGGAAGAGAGAAATTTTCCCGTTTCTGAATTAATTTTAGCCGCCTCTAAAAAGAGTGTCGGTAAAAAAATACTCTTCAAAGGAAATGAGCTTAGCGTTGTTGATGTTCAGACTGCTTTAAATTTAAAGCCTCATATAGCTATTTTTTCTGCTGGTAGTGAAGCTTCTCTAAATTGGGCTCCAAAATTTGCTTCTATTGGGGCTACAGTAATTGATAATTCATCTGCATGGAGAATGGATTCAAATAAAAAATTAATTGTACCAGAAATCAATGCTGGATCTTTAACAAAAAACGATAAAATAGTCGCAAACCCAAACTGTTCTACAATTCAGTTAGTTATGGCACTATATCCGCTACACAGTAATTATAGTATTAATAGACTGGTTATATCCACATATCAATCAATAACAGGGACAGGCGTTAAGGCAATGAGGCAGTTAGAGAATGAAATTAACAACATTAATGGAGAAATGGCTTATCCTCATAAAATTTATGGTAATGCTATTCCACAATGTGATGATTTTTTAGAAAATGGCTATACTAAAGAAGAAATGAAGCTTGTTAATGAAACCAAAAAAATATTAAATGACAATTCTATATCTATTACCTCCACGGCTGTTCGGATTCCAGTACTTATAGGTCATAGCGAATCGATAAATATAGAATTCGATAAAGAGTATGTACTTTGCGATTTAAAACAATTGTTGTCAGATACAGAAGGGGTAATAGTTTGTGACGACATAAGTGATAATAATTACCCTATGCCCTTGTCTTCAGCTGGATCAGATGCGGTTTTTGTAGGAAGAATTCGAAGAGATGAGTCAAGGCGTAATTCTTTAAACATGTGGGTAGTAAGTGATAATTTGAGAAAAGGAGCTGCTTTAAACGCTATCCAAATAGCTGAATATCTAATTGACAAAAAGCTTCTTACAGACATGAGTTAATGTTTCTTAAGGTCTTAGTAGATATGAGTTTTGTATATTAGTTCTGTTGTTGTTTTTAAAATAAAAAGATTGACTTTAGCCAACAGTATGAAGAAAAAATATCTCATAATAATTTTAATAATTCTAGGGTTTCAGTCCAAGATTCGTTCACAGGAAAACAACGAAACCTTTACAATATATTTAGTTAGGCACTCAGAAAAAGATTTAACATCCAGCAATTACTCAGACCCTCCGCTTTCTAAATGTGGAGAACAAAGGTCGAAGAATCTAAGCAATTTTCTAAAAGATGTGAATCTTGATATTATTTACAGCACTGACTATATTCGAACTAAAAATACTGCTTTGCCAACAGCTATGTCCAAGGACCTAGAGGTTAAAGAATACAACGCTCAAGAGCTTAAAGATTTTTCAAAATTATTAGTGAGCCGTAAACAAAATGCGCTAGTTGTTGGGCATAGCAATACAACGGGGGTTTTAGCTGGCCTTTTGATTGGCGAAGAGATAGGGGTGTTTGATTTAAATATTTATGATCGTATTTATCAGGTGGTAATTTATAAAGATAGTGGTCGACTTCATTTATTAAATACGGTTTTTGATTGTAGTGATTAAATTGCAAACATATTTTAATCAATAGCTAAACATTTGTATATTTATACTTTAGAAACTCTTCAAACAAAGACTTTTGTAATGACTAAAAGATTTTTTTTATCCCTTCTTTTTTTAACTTCTTTTTGTTTTGCTCAAAATGTAACAATTGATAATTACTCTGTAAATAGTATTGGTCAAGTACAATTATCCATTCAAGCTCAGGTAGATAAATATTACGTGCTTCATGCGGATCATAGCCCTACATATAATTGGGCCACCTCAATAACAATGGGTGTTGATGGAACCATGGTCATCTCTGAACCAGCTAAAGCTTATCCAATAGAAAACTATACTATAACAGAACATGACATTTCATCCCCCGATGATTATGATGGTGATGGTGTGGATGATGTTACGGAATTTAATAACATGCCTACTGATGCCCCTATCAACTTTGCAGATCCTATTATGTTTATTAATGGAGCAACCTCAGTGCCCGATGCTGAAACCTTTTTAGGCTTAGCAACAGTGAATGACGTTAGTTGGGCTCCTTTTCTAGATGGCCAATTATACGTTAAATTCGGGATACTTAATAGAGACACGCCTGAACCAAAGATCTATTTTATTAATAGCAATACGTATACTATCCACGCAAGTTTTTGGAGTGGAATAGGTGCGTCTGTGAACGGGGACGACAGCTCTGGGGAAATAGTTTTCAATCCCAACACCATCCATCCAAATGGAGTGATCGGAAGCTATTCGTTCAATTTTTCTTTTGGAGATGCCTATGATTTTGAAGCAAGTCAAAGAACCTATGAATTATTGATTGCTAACATGCCTTTTCTTGAAAATAACATGAATCATTTTATTGGACAATCTAGTGAAAACAACCACATCAACAATTATGCTGAAGGTTTTGTAGATTCTAGAATAGATGTAGTTTTAGAATCTGATGTTTTTGCTGAAATTGATTACATACCTTTTCACGAGGCGGAAGGATATGGGTTCTTTAAACATATGGAGGATCTTAGTGAAACTCCAGGAAGTAGAGATATTGTTTTATACGATGCCTTGCCGAATTCGCTTCCTAGGGTGGGAGGTATAATAACTTCTGTTATACAAACTCCATTATCACACGTTAATCTAAGAGCTATTCAAGACAATGTTCCAAACGCATATATCGCAGATCCTTTGTCTAATGACGCAATATCAAGTCTATTAGGAAACTATATTTATTACAAAGTAGAAAACGAACAATTCGAAATAAGAGAAGCTACTTTGACTGAAGTAAATGACTGGTATGAAGACCTTAGGCCGACAGAGCCACAAATTCCAATTCGGGATTTAAGTGTCACAGAAATCGTCCCTTTGGATGATATTGAGTTTGAAATGTCTGCTGCTTTTGGAGCAAAGTGTGCAAATGTTGCAACCATGAGGTCGTTTGGATTTCCTGAAGGTACAATACCAGATGGCTTTGGAATTCCATTTTACTACTATCATGAATTTATGCAGTTCAATAATTTTTATGAAGAGGCACAAGTCCTTATGGATAATCCTGTTTTCCAAAATGATTTAAACTTTCGAATTGAGCGTCTAAAAGATTTTAGAAGAGACATTAAAGATGCTCCAATGCCGCAATGGATGCTAGATGATTTACAGACTATGCATGATGATTTTCCGGAAGGAACAGCCGTTAGATGCCGATCAAGTACTAATAATGAAGATTTGCCCGGATTTAGTGGCGCAGGTTTATACACATCTAAAACACAATACCTAGACGAAGGACATATCTCTAAATCCATTAAGCAAGTTTATGCAAGTATGTGGAATTTTAGAGCATATGAGGAAAGAGATTTTTATCGTATTGATCACTTTATGGCGGCTATGGGGATCCTTTGTCACCCCAATTTTCAAGACGAACAATCCAATGGCGTAGGGATTAGTATTGATCCTATTTATGATACGGAAGAGACGTTTTATCTAAACACTCAGGTGGGAGAGTCATTAATCACAAATCCTGACCCGAACTCAGTGCCAGAAGAAATTTTATTATATCGTGATCCTTCTCAAGGAGGGGGCTACCTTGTTTTAAGGCTGTCTAATTTGGTTAGTCCGGGTGAGCTGGTAATGGATCAGGTTTATCTAGACCAAATGAGAGACTACCTTACTGTTATTCATGATGAATTTGCAATACTCTATGATGTTGTTGGTGCAGAAGGTTTTGGAATGGATATCGAATATAAGGTAACCGCCCAAGATCAATTAGCTATTAAACAGGCAAGGCCATGGGTTTCATTTTGGGCAGATATTAATGGAGATAATGATTTAGGTGTTGCGGCAATTGTTGACCCTCAGTCTTCATCAAGTCTAGGAGCTAATGAGCTTGTAACAGCAAGAATTTCCAATACTGGCTTAAATGACATGAGTAATTTTGATATAGAGCTAGTGATCGACGGTCAGTCAATGGAAACAATTACAATTGATCAAACAATTCAACCTTTTAGCGAAGCTAATTTTCAATTTCCAGCACCGCAAGATTTTTCAACGATTGGCGATTATGATGTCACGGCAATTGTTAGCCAGATTGATGATCAATACGAAAACAACGATACTTTAAGTGTTGTTTTAAGTAAAGTTCACGTCTTTAATGGAGCGCTTTCACTAGAGCAACTAGAGGTTGTTTGTGATGACGTGATTGAAGTCAGCGCTGTAGTTACTAATCAAGGAGAGACTACCATAACCGAAGTATCGATTGAGGTCGTGATCAATGATTTAGTAGTAGATGTTATTAATGCGTCGGTTGAAATACCGTTTTTACAGGAAGGCACAGTCGCAATAACTATTGATGACAACCTTCAAGAAAACAACAATATTACGCTAAACTTATTAGAGATAAACAGCCAGGCGGATCAAGATTTAACAGATAATTCGGCCTCCACAACTACAAGCCTAGATTCAGATTATGACATTGTTACGCTGATTATCAACGCGGATGATTATCCTTCGGAAACATCTTGGGAAATATATGACGAAGGAGCGAATCAAATTGTTGCTAGTGGATCTTTAGAATCTGGTGACCAAGAGCTTGTAGAAGAAATTTGTTTGAATTATAATTCTTGCTTTTCACTTTATGTTTACGATTCATATGGAGACGGAATTTGCTGTGGTTATGGAGAAGGAGACTTTCTAATTCTTGATACATCAGGTAATACGGTTGTCTACAATAGTGGTGAGTTTGATTATAAAGCGCAAGAAACATTTTGTCTTGATGAAGCGGGATGTGAGTTTACGTCAGCCATAAACGTGTCTAATGCAACCTCTGTTTCTGCAAATGACGGCTCGATTACAATTAATACTACTGCTGGGGTGAGTCCTTTTCAATATAGTATTGATGGTGGGCAAACATTTTTTGAGTCTAATTCGTTCGACAATTTAGCTCCAGGAAATTATGACATATTTGTTCAGGGAGCAACGGGGCTTTGCTCAACTCAGGAAAGCATTTTGGTTGAGGCATGCGTATTTACTACAGTTGATATCTCTACTACGTCAGTTTCTTCTGTTGTTTCAACAGATGGTTCAATTGTCATCACTCCCACTTCGGGAGAAGGTCCATACTTTTATAGCATTGATGGAGGGCAAAACTTCGTTACAACTAATGTGTTTCTTGACTTAGCTGTAGGCACCTATAATGTAATTGTACAAGACGCATCCGATATATGCTCATATGTAGCGAGTGTTCCTCTTAGAGTTGAGGCACTAGTAATTAATGAAATTAACTTCAGTTCAAGTGACACATTTAATGCTGGTGACTGGATTGAATTGTATAATCCAGAACAGCTATCAATGGATATTTCAAATTGGCAAATAAAAGATGATAATGATACGCATATTTTTGTAATTCCAGAAGGAACTCAAATTCAGGGAAATGGATATTTGGTCTTCGTCAAAAACGAGTCGAATTTCGTCAGCATGTTCCCAGGCATACCTTATATAGGCGAATTGGACTTTGGATTTGGAGGGTCGGATGCCGTTAGACTTTACAGCTCAGAGAACAAACTCGTGGATGAGGTGTATTATGAGTCTGAGTCTCCTTGGCCAACTTGTGCAAATGAAACTGGAAACACATTGGAATTAATTACACCAGGCTTAGACAACTTATTGCCAGAAAGCTGGAGCTGTATTAATGAAAATGGAAGTCCAAACGCTATTAATAGCAATGGGCTTTCTATTGAAAACATAGCTTCTAGGTCGATAAAGTTATATCCTAACCCTGTCAAAAATACACTTTATATTGCGGGGAATTCAGAAAGTTATGACATTCAAGTTTATTCATTGCTCGGCCAACTTGTGATTGCTGCTTCTAATGTGAACGAAATTGACGTGAGTTTGTTTAACGAAGGGGTTTACTTGATAAAAATAAGTACTGGAAGCTCAACAATCACAAAGCGCTTTATCAAGTTTTAATACAAAGCTTTGATTCATGTGTTTAGAAATAACTTAAATGAGGTCTGCTAATTCAATTCCGACAGTAGTTCCTATTGCAACACCCATTCCTCCTAATCTAACTCCGCAAAAAACATTGTTTGATAGTTGCTTAGTAATGGCTGTTTTTTTGTTTCCTACTCCCATTATTCCACTCCATCTTTGATCAATTTCAAAATGTGTGTGGGGCAAAATAACGTCTTTTAATAATTTTTCTAACTTAGATTGTATGATTTCAGTTAACCCAAACTCTTTTGTGTTCTCATTTTGAAAATCTAAATTTCTTCCTCCTCCTAGTAAAATTCTATTATCTATATTTCTAAAATAATAATATCCTTGATCTAAATGAAATGTACCTGTAATTGAAAGATTTTTAATTGGCTTAGTAATAAGCACTTGTGCTCTCGCTGGAATAACATTTTCAAGAATTATTGAATCTGAAAAACCATTTGTTGCTATAAATAATTTACTGCAGCTTATGGTAAATTGATTTGTTTTAAGCTTAACAGATGAGTTCGTGTCTTCATAGTTTTCTACTAATACATTATTAATAATATTAATTCCAGAATTAGAAACTTTTTTTAATAATGAATTCATCATTTCTCCAGTATCAATTTGACCTTCATATTTATTAAAAATTACTTTATTTAAAGTGTTCTTAAATTTGAATTCATTTTCCTTTATATGAAAAACTTCATCGCCAAATAAAGGTTTGATAAGATTATTAATCTCTTTTACTTTGTGAATGGTTTTGTTGAGTACTTCAGAGTCTTTTTTAAGAAAAATTTCGTTTCCCCCGAGTTGTTGATATTTAATTGCTTCGTCTCCAAGTAATTGTCTTAGCTTATTTAGACCAAATACTCTTTTCTTAATTAATTCAAATACCTCCTGGGAGCTATGGGATTGTAAATCACTGGCAATTTCTGTTGTGCTTCCAAAACAGGCAAACCCCGCATTTCTTGTACTTGCCCCGTAAGGCAGCATTCCTTTTTCTAAAATAACTATTTTTGATTTTGGATGTTTTGATCTTAATTCTAAAGCGCAGTTTAACCCAACTATTCCACTTCCTATAATAATAAAGTCAATATTAGAGAGCCAGGTTTTATTTTCCCAATAAGAAAATTCCATATGTAATCTATATTAGAAATTAACAACTAGGTTAATTAGATTCTATTTCAAAATCCTCCATAAATTTGGTTGTGTAATTACCTTTAAGATATTTTGGATTACTCATTAGCTGTTTGTGAAAAGGAATTGTTGTTTTAACTCCTTCAATAATAAATTCATTTAATGCTCTTTTCATTTTACTAATCGCTTCTTCTCTTGTTTGAGCGGTTGTAATTAGTTTTGCTATCATAGAGTCGTAATTTGACGGTATCGTATACCCTGCGTAAACATGAGTGTCTAATCTAACTCCATGACCTCCTGGAAGGTGTAAGTTTGTTATTTTTCCTGGCGAAGGTCTAAAATTGTTAAAAGGGTCTTCAGCATTTATTCGACACTCTATTGAATGTAATTGAGGAAAGTAATTATTACCACTAATTGCAACTCCTGCAGCTACTAATATTTGTTCTTTAATTAAATCAAAGTTAATTACTTGTTCTGTTATGGGGTGCTCTACTTGAATTCTTGTATTCATTTCCATAAAATAGAAATTTCTATTTTTATCCACTAAAAACTCTACCGTTCCAGCCCCCTCGTATTTTATAAATTCTGAAGCTTTTACAGCTGCTTCACCCATTTTTTCTCTTAGATCGTCTGTCATAAAAGGAGACGGAACTTCTTCGGTTAGCTTTTGATGTCTTCTTTGGATAGAGCAATCTCTTTCAGACAAATGACAAGCTTTACCATTGGAATCTCCTATAATTTGTATTTCTATATGCCTAGGCTCTTGAATTAACTTTTCCATATACATGTCATCATTTCCAAATGCCGCTTTAGATTCTTGTCTAGCAGCATCCCAAGCATCTTTAAGCTCTGATTCATCCCAAACTGCACGCATTCCTTTTCCTCCACCTCCTGCAGTTGCCTTCAACATTACTGGATACCCTGTGCTTTTTGCAGTTTTTATACATTCCGCAAAGTCTTTAATAATTCCGTCACTTCCTGGGACACATGGTACTCCTGCAGCTTTCATGGTTAATTTTGCTGTTGCTTTATCTCCCATTTTTGAAATCATATCAGATGAAGCTCCAATAAATTTAATAGAGTGTTCTTCACAAATTTTTGAAAATTTTGCGTTTTCAGATAAAAAACCATAACCAGGATGGATTGCGTCTGCATTAGTAATTTCAGCTGCTGCGATTATATTTGATATTTTCAGATAGGAATCGCTGCTAGGAGCGGGGCCTATACAAACGGCCTCATCTGCAAATTTAACGTGAATACTTTCAGCGTCTGTCACAGAATAAACAGCTACAGTTTTAATCCCCATTTCTTTACAGGTTCTAATAATTCTAAGGGCGATTTCCCCTCTGTTTGCAATTAATATTTTTTTGAACATAATTGTTATTTTAATCTATGTTAATGGACTAAGATGGGTCTACTAAAAATAATGGCTGATCAAATTCTACAGGTGAAGAGTCGTCAATTAATATTTTAACGATTTTTCCAGTTACCTCAGATTCAATTTCATTGAAAAGCTTCATCGCCTCTACAACACATAATACATCTCCTTCTGAAATAGAAGATCCAACTTCAACAAAATTTGACTTGTCAGGGGATGGTTTTCTATAAAAAGTTCCTATAATTGGAGATTTTATGGTTATATATTTTGAATTTTCATCCGTATCTGATGAAGGTTCTTCATTTACAGTAGCAGGGGCTGATTGTTCAACAATTGGGCTTTGAATCATGGGCTGTTGAAGGATTGGCTGAGCTTGAACAATGGTTTGTTTTTCGTTCTTCCCTGTTTTGATAGTGATTTTAACATCACCCATTTCTAGTTTAACTTCATTTGCTCCAGATTTTGCAACAAATTTTATTAAGTTTTGAATGTCTTTAATGTCCATAATATATTATTTAAAAATTATTATTAATTATTATAACTCCATTTAAAATAAATTGATCCCCAAGAAAATCCTCCTCCAAAAGCAGCAAAAATAATCTTATCTCCTTTTTTTAATTTGGATTCATAGTCATATAAAAGCAAAGGAAGAGTAGCCGATGTTGTGTTCCCGTATTTTTCAATGTTCATCATAACTTGATCAGGCTTTAAATCAATTCTTTTTGTAGTGGCATCAATAATGCGCTGATTAGCTTGATGTGCGGCCAGCCAGTTAATATCTTCTTTTTTAAGGTTATTACGCTTTAATATTTTTGTAGAAACATCTGCCATATTGAAAACAGCATTTTTAAAGACTGTTTTACCGTCTTGCTTAATAAACTGTTCTTTGTTTTTTAAAGAATTTTCATTTGTCGGGTAACATGAGCCTCCAGATTTTACTTGTAAAAAATCTCTCCCCGTGCCATCTGTTTTTAACAATTCGTCCTGCATCCCTAGACCCTCATGGTTTGGTTCAAATAAAACAGCTCCAGCTCCATCTCCAAAGATTATACAAGTTGCTCTGTCTGTATAATCAATCATAGAAGAGTTTTTATCTGCGCCTATAAGTAATACTTTTTTATATCCCCCCGATTCAATATATCTTGCCGCAACTGACATACCAAAAAGAAAACTAGAGCAAGCTGCGTCCATGTCAAAAGCAAATGCGTTAATTGCTCCAATTTGAGTTGCTGTATAAGAAGCTGTTGATGCACCCTGCATGTCAGGAGTTGCTGTTGCAACAATTACTAGGTCAATTGTTTTTGGGTCAATATTTTTTTTATCTATCAAGTCTTTAGCTGCGTTAATTGCCAAAAATGAAGATCCAAGCCCTTCCCCTTTTAATATTCTTCTTTCTTTAATTCCTGTTCTTGAGATTATCCATTCTTCATTAGTGTCCACCATTGTTTCTAATATTTTATTAGAAAGAATATATTCAGGGACATATCCTCCAACAGCTGTTATAGTCGCATTTAGTTTAGTCATAGAAAAAAATGTTAAGCTAAAGTGAAAAAAATATATATAAAAACAAGCAAAAAAGGTCAAAAGTTATCAAAAAACAGACAAAAACAGACGAAAACGGACGAAAACGGACGAAAAAGAATAAAATACAGATTAAATTAAAACAAAAAAAGCACTCAATAAATTGAGTGCTTTTTTTGAATAATAAAATAAGTTGAGCTGTTAAGCTTCAGCTTCTTCTACAGAGTTGTCTATTAATACATTTCCTCTGTAATATAATTTACCTTCAAACCAATGAGCTCTGTGGTACAAGTGATGCTCTCCAGTTGTTGGGCAAGTTGCAATTTGAGCTTCTGTAGCCTTGTAATGGGTTCTTCTCTTATCTCTTCTTGTTTTTGAGATTTTTCTTTTAGGATGAGCCATAATTATTTTTATTTATCTGTTACTATTTTTTTTAATTTTTCCCAACGAGGGTCTATTTCTCCTT
>Ga0209709_10000051_pt1 | contig 104863 bp, 97 predicted proteins | sample ArcticOcean_MG_C_2_FD_187435 | JGI IMG/M metagenome (GOLD analysis project Ga0209709, IMG submission 187435) | Marine microbial communities from western Arctic Ocean - ArcticOcean_MG_CB4_136 (SPAdes) (version 2) | ecosystem: Environmental > Aquatic > Marine > Oceanic | place: Arctic Ocean...
ATTGATATAGTTTTACTTACCGAGGATAATGAAAAAATATATTGTAAAGCATCAGGTGTTTTTAATTATGTTACTGAAACTTTTGAATCATTAAAATTTCAAACTCATTGGCGATTTAGAACATCTAGTAAAAAGTATAAATATCTAAATGATATAATGGGAATTGGATTTGGTTCAGTTTTACCAGTTGATTCTGAATATAATTTTCAACACGACATCTATGATGTATATCTAAAAGATTAATGGTTAAGGGCTAATTAAAAGCTAAAGCAAATACTCCCAAGAGGAGGCTTTTTTAAACCATTGGCATATTGCCTCAAGTAAGTATAACGTCACTAATTAACTTTAGTGGCGTTTTCTGTTTAGTCTCACAAATTTGTAACTTCTAGAATACGATTGTATATATTTAAGGTATGATAACACCAATATGGAAATGAAGAAAAAAAAAGGGACTTGGATTATTTTTACTATTGTCTTTATTATATGGTTTTTAGCTAAGGCTTATAAATACTTTAAAGATGGAACTTTCACATTTTGGGGCTAATTCCCTAACCTGTAAACAGTAATTTCTATTTATTAACCTTTTCAAGAATAGCGTCTCTAATTAACTTTAGTGACATTTTTCCTTTTAAACCACAGGCATCTCATCTTCAGTAAGTTCTGCCGAGCCTATAGATTGGATAGATTTTGTTTAACAATATAGTCTCATTCCCCCATTTAAAAATAAAATATTAAACAAAGTCACTTTGTCAGACTTGTATTTATAGATTTCTATAAAATATCTTTACATTTAAATATATTATCAAAAACTAATGAAGGAAATAATCCAAAAAACAATTGTAAAGGCACATCTAGTTTTTATCACATTAATATTTTCCTCCTCATTGTTAAGTCAAAATATACCAAATAAATGGGATGAATTGGTTGCGTCTGACTGGGAATTAGCTTTGAAAAAATCAAATTACACTTGCATTCTCCCAATAGGGATCCTAGAAAAACACGGCCCTGGAATACCAATAGGATCGGATCTAATTAGATCTAGAGAATGGGCAAACCGTGCAACTAAAAATGAATACGCTGTTGTTTTCCCAGATTATTTTTACGGCCAAATTAACGAAGCTAAACAGGAATATGGGACTTTTTCACTTCCATCGAAATTAGCTATGGAATTATTAGAAGCTACTACTGCTGAAATAGCCAGAAATGGATTTAAGAAAATTATAATTATTAACAGCCACGGAGGTAATCCACAGATGATTAGATACTTTATCCAAAATCAATTAGAAAAGAAAAAAGACTACATTATATATTTCTTCGAACCTGATATCCCTTTAAAGATTGCTGATCAAATAAAAGCTACTAGAAAATCTGACCCTTCTACTGACCAACACGGAGGTGAAAGAGAGGCTTCGGAGATATTGTACTTAAGACCTGAATTGATTAAATTAAACAGAAGCAATGAGGAGTCTGGAGATAATCAGGCTCGCTTAAAACTACCGAAAACTTTATATACCGCAATTTGGTGGTATGCTTCTTACCCTAATCATTATGCTGGACAAGCCGAATTCGCATCAAAAAAATTAGGCCGTATTGTTACAGAGAACACCGTATCATCTCTTACAAATGCTATTAAAGCTGTTAAAGAAGATAGTATTAGTATAGAGATTCAAAAAGAGTATTTTGAAAAAGTTAAACAATAATTATTTGTATTATATATAAAATTAATAGATAATTTTGTTTAATTAATAGTTAAATAAATTATGAATATTAATCAACGTATTATACTGTTAATTTTATATTCCTTCATCTTATTTATACCAAATAGTTTAATTGCTCAAACTCCAAGTTCAACTGTAACAATTACTCTGAATGATGTTTCAGTTGAAGCGTTAAAAATCGAAATATTACAAACCAAAGCTCCTTATTCAATTAGTGTTTTAGACTTTCGAAAAACTCAAAAAATTAGTCAACAGCTTTCTTTACAGGAATACATAGAAAGTGTTCCGGGTTTATTTACTTTAAATGCTAATAATTTCGCCCAAGATTTAAGAATTTCAATTCGAGGTTTTGGAGCAAGGTCCGCTTTTGGAATTAGAGGAATTAAAATTATTGTTGACGGTATACCTGAAACCACTCCTGATGGTCAAGGCCAATTAGATAATCTCCCAATTGGTTTGATTAATAAAATCGAGGTACTACGAGGTCCTTCAGCAAGCTTGTATGGAAACGCATCAGGAGGTGTAATATATATTAATACTTTGGATAGTCTTTTAGGAGAACATCATTCAGTAAGATCGTTATTTGGCAGTTACAATTTGAAATCACATCAATTAATGAGTTTTTTAAATAATGAGAATACAAGCGCTGTAATTTATTTAAATAACACTCAAACCGATGGATATCGAAATCATAGTGGTCTAAAACAAAATATTTTTAATGTTAAATTGAAACATAAATATTCTTCAAAGTCATTTATCAACTTACAATTTAATTACACAAATAGTCCCATTGCCCAAGATGCCGGTGGTCTTACTTTAAATGAGGTTGAAGGTAATAGAAAACAAGCTAGACAACGTAATTTTGATTATAATACATTTGAAAAAATTGATCAATTAAAAATTGGTCTTAATTGGGTAAAAAAGTTTAGCCCAAAATGGGATCTAAATTCATATACTTTTTTCTCAACAAGAGATTTCTATGGAAAGCTTCCTTTTGAATTTGGAGGAATTATTGATCTGGATAGAAAATATTATGGACTAGGTAGTAGATTAACTTATTCAAAGTCTAATCAAAACCTGTTTCATCAATTCCAAATTGGTTTAGAATCAGCTTTTCAAATCGATGAACGAAATCGTTTTTTAAATTTAAAAGGCATACAAGGAACTAATGTTTTTAGTCAAATAGAAAGTTTTAATAATTTTGCTTTTTATTTTTTAGATGAGATGAGATTTAATAATTGGGTTTTTAGATCAAGCATTCGCTTTGATAATTTATCTATTGGAACTGATAATTTTATTTTTAATAAAAAGTATAATGTTTTTAATCCTAGTTTTGGATTAAGTCGTGAAATAAAAAACAATCAATACTTTTTTATAAACTTTTCTACTAGTTTTGAAACACCTACTTTATCTGAGCTATCAGCTAACCCTTCAGGAAGTGAGGGACTTAACTTAAAACTAGAACCATCAAAGGCGTTTAATTATGAATTAGGGTGGAAAGTGTCAAAACCTAAATTTTTAATAGAAGCAAGCCTGTTTTACATTATGAGTTCAAATGATATTTTACCTTATGAATTAGAAGATTTTCCAGGGCGATCATTTTATAGTAATACAGGAGCCACAAAGAGAATGGGGCTTGAATTATTCACTCAATTAAACTGGAAAGATTTTCAAATTAAGGGGAGTTTTACAAAAGCTAAATATACATTTGATGATGATAAAATAATTGATCAAGGTTTTGAATCTAATGATCTTCCAGGTATTCCTAGAAATCAGTTTTTTTTTAACATTACCCATACATCTAAAAATGAATGGATCACAAAGTTAACTTTTGAAAATATCGGAAATTTTTATGCTAATAATTCTAACACTGTTTTAATAGATTCTTATCAAAAAACTCGATTTCAAATGGGTAAATCATTAAGGCTTAAATGGGGTAAAATTGATCTTTTTGGTGGAGTTAATAATTTATTAAATCTAAAGTATTTTGATAACATTCGCTTAAATGCTTTTGGCTCTCGATATTATGAACCAGCAGCTACAAGAAATATTTTCACAGGATTTTCTTTTAGTTTTTAGTATACATAATCTAATTTATTGTTAGATAAAATATTAATGAGTTTATGATAGTGTAAAATAATGCTGGCAATGTCATTTTTAAAGGATCCCTAATTTTAAACCTTACATAAACAGCCATTATCATTAAAAAAGTGAGTCCGCCAGAAGAAATTATTAATAATTCATCAATAAACAATCCTACTAATAAACCTATCCCTCCAATAAATTGAAATCCACCAATTAAATATCTATAATCTTTATAGCCCCATCTTATATATTCTGAGATCATTCTTTTTGAATTAAAAGATCCTATACCGTAGAATACAAAAGAAACTCCACTAAAAAGAACTAAGAATAAACTTAAATACATCTGTTATATTATTCCATAATTAACTCCAGCTACAAATAGTGAGAGTATAAGAAGGATAAATGATGGAACATATTTTATCAAGGGGTTTTTAACTTTAATATGTGCTATTTGAGCACAAACCATTAAAAAGGCCATTGATAAAGAAGATGCTAAAACCACCTCATTATAAAAAACACCAACAATTAATAGGGTTGAAAGTGATATTTTAGTAGCTCCAACAATATTTCTAATTATATCAGAAAGGCCATATTGTTCGAACTCTTTAACAATATTATCAAAACGAAAAACCCAAACATTAATAACTGAAACGGCTATAATTATTTGAGAATAAACAGCTAAATTTTCCATGGGTACAATCTATGAAAAATATACATTATCTTTAGTGATATATATATATAATCATGAAATTTTTTTTTAATATCCCAATTATTGTCATAGGATTAGCCCTAATAATTTTAGGGGCTAGGTGGATGATTGTTGATCAGCCCTGGATGTTAGACCAGGTTGCAAATGAAGAGCGTTTAGGTATTACTTTCGATCAATTATTTAATAATGAAATAAATAGTACTTTACCTGATTATCTTAAACAAATATATAGATTTTTTGGTTTATGGGTTGTTGTTATAGGTCTTTTTGTTTTTGGTTTTTCTAGGCCAGTTATGACATCAGACTCAAGAATTAGAGTTTTACTTCTTGTTATTGTTGGAATCATGTGCTACTCTGGATTAGCACTTGCAATTTTTTGGATTCCAAGTTCTCCATTCATTTATCTGGGTTGTACAATGGTAGTTTTACATGTGGCTTCTTTTTATGCCCACATTAATTATAAATAGTGTATTTTTTTTAAAACCCAATAAATAAGGTGAAATTCAGAATAATTTTGGGAGTATATGCATCAATAACTTCACTTTCAATAAATCTAATTTTATTAAGAGTTAGACAAAATATTGATATAATCATAATAACATAACATAAGCATGAAAAAAATAATAAAGATTCGGCATGTATATATAATTTAAATTTATCTAATTTTAAAAATAAATTAAATAATTATGGAAACTTATAAATGTAATATTTGTGGAATGGCTGTAAACGCTAGCTGCTCAAATTGTAATGAACCTTTAATTAACGATTCAATAAAGCTTGATGATGGAAGTACTGTTCAGGTTTCTAAATGTCCTAAGTGTGAGGGTAAAATAAAATCACCTATGTGTTGTGGAAGTGACATGTCTTGTAAGGCTTAATTTTAACTTAATTAAATAATATTTTCTTTTTTGATTAAGTTTAGTGCGGAACCTTCTTTGTACCATTCAATTTGTTGAATATTATAAGTGTGATTTGTCATGATAAGATCCTTTCTGCCATCAGAATGAATAATCTCTATTGATATTTTTTTTCCTGGAGCAAAGTCTTTTAAGTCAATTAAATTAAAAACATCTTCTTCTTCAATAAGATCATAATCTGATTCTTTGTCAAAGGTGATACCTAACATACCCTGTTTTTTTAAATTAGTTTCATGAATTCGGGCAAATGATTTAACTAAAACTACTTTAACACCTAAGTGTCTTGGTTCCATGGCAGCATGCTCTCTTGAAGAGCCTTCACCATAATTATGATCTCCAACAACTATTGTGGAGATATTATTTTTTTTGTATTCTCGTTGAGTATCTGGAACACCACCATAATCACCAGTAAAATGATTCTTAACAAAGTTTGTTTTTTGATTAAAAGCATTTACAGCTCCAATCAAACAATTATTTGAAATATTATCAAGATGACCTCTGTATCTTAACCAAGGCCCTGCCATTGAAATGTGATCTGTTGTGCATTTTCCGTCTGCTTTAATAAGTAATTTAAGATTATTAAGATTTTTTAAATTCCATGGATCAAAAGGAGCTAACAATTCAAGACGTTCCGAATCTTTAGAAACATTAATAACTACTCCAGAGCCATCTGCTATAGGTTCTAAATATCCATTTTCTTTAACATCAAAACCCAATTTGGGTAATTCTAATCCTTGGGGAGGATCAAGTTTGACTTCTTGACCTTCTGAATTAATCAGAGTGTCTTCCATTGGGTTAAAATCTAATCTTCCAGATATTGCAATTGCAGCCACCATTTCAGGTGAAGCTACAAACGCATGAGTGTTTGGATTACCATCTGCTCGTTTGGCAAAATTTCTATTAAATGAATGTATTATTGAATTTTTTTCTTGATTTTCAGAACCATCTCTTGCCCACTGACCTATACATGGTCCACATGCATTTGTAAAAATTTTAGCATCCAGGTCTTCAAATATTTGTAAAAGACCATCTCTTTCTGCAGTATATCTAACTTGTTCAGAGCCGGGATTTATTCCAAATTCAGCCTTGGTAGATAATTTTTTATCCACCGCTTGTTTAGCGATTGAAGCAGCTCTTGAGAGATCTTCATAAGAGGAATTAGTGCAAGATCCGATTAAGCCCCATTCAACTTTCAATGGCCATCCATTTGATTTTACTTTTTCTTTCATTTCTGAAACAGGAGTTGCTAAGTCAGGAGTAAAAGGACCATTAATATGAGGAGTTAGCTCATCTAAGTTTATCTCTATAATTTCGTCAAAATATTTTTCAGGATTTAAATAAACCTCTTTGTCAGCTTTAAGGTGAGACTTAACATTATTTGCAGCATTTGCAATATCGTCTCTTCCTGTAGCTCGAAGATATCTTTCCATAGACTCATCATATCCAAAAGTTGAAGTCGTTGCTCCTACTTCAGCTCCCATATTACAAATAGTTCCTTTTCCAGTACAAGAAATAGCTTCAGCTCCATCTCCAAAATATTCTATTATAGCTCCTGTACCTCCTTTTACTGTCAATATTCCAGCTACTTTTAGGATAATATCTTTAGCAGCAGTCCATCCATTTAATTTTCCAGTTAATTTAACTCCAATTAATTTAGGGAACTTTAATTCCCATGCCATACCTGCCATAACATCAACTGCGTCAGCTCCTCCTACACCAATAGCTAACATCCCAAGTCCTCCAGCATTAACTGTATGCGAATCAGTCCCTATCATCATTCCGCCTGGAAAAGCATAATTTTCAAGAACCACCTGATGAATGATGCCTGCGCCAGGTTTCCAGAATCCAATTCCATATTTATTTGAAACAGACTCTAAAAAGTTAAAAACTTCAGAACTTGAAGAGTTAGCAGCTTTTAAATCATCAAATGCACCTGATTTTGCTTGAATTAAATGATCACAGTGAACTGTTGTTGGAACAGCTACTTTATCTTTTCCTGCTTGCATGAATTGTAATAAAGCCATTTGTGCAGTTGCGTCTTGACAGGCAATTCTGTCTGGGGCAAAATCAACATAGTCTAATCCTCTTTTGTATATTCCAGATAATTTATTTTTCCAAATATGAGAATATAATATTTTTTCAGAGACTGTTAATGGTCGCTTTAAAAGGGATCTAATTTCAGAAATTTTTTCATCTAAACTAGCATAATGATTTCTGATCATTTCAATGTCAAAGGCCATAATTTAAATATGTTTTCATGATTTATAGATAGCTAAAATACATTATTTATTGTGCATGTAAAAGGTCACTTATATAAAATTTAATGATGGACTATTATTTTTACTTATTATAGATAATTGTATTTTGAAATTATTTTTTTTTAAGGATTATTATAAATAATTTAACAATACTCACTTTTGTAGATAAAAAAATCAATAAAAACAAAGCCTAATATAATTTTTTTTATAAATTTGCACCCTCTAAAAACACTAAAGAAAAATTCAATTATGGCTAAAGAAACTTTCGATCGGTCAAAACCCCATTTAAACATTGGTACAATTGGCCACGTAGATCATGGTAAAACAACACTTACAGCAGCTATTACAAAAGTTTTAGCAGATGCTGGATTATCTGAAGCTCAAAGCTTTGATCAAATAGATAATGCTCCAGAAGAAAAAGAGCGAGGTATAACAATTAACACATCGCACGTAGAATATCAAACAGTAAATAGACATTATGCCCATGTTGACTGTCCAGGTCACGCTGATTATGTTAAAAATATGGTTACTGGTGCTGCTCAAATGGATGGTGCAATTCTTGTCGTAGCTGCCACTGACGGTCCTATGCCTCAAACTAGGGAACACATCCTTTTAGGGCGCCAAGTAGGTATTCCTCGTATTGTAGTGTTTTTAAACAAAGCAGATATGGTTGATGATGAAGAATTACTTGAATTAGTAGAAATGGAAGTCCGTGAATTACTTTCTTTTTATGATTATGATGGAGATAATTCTCCTGTAATTCTTGGTTCAGCTCTTGGTGCTCTTAACGGAGAACAAAAATGGGTTGATACCGTAATGAAACTTATGGAAGAAGTTGACACATGGATTGAATTGCCTAAGCGTGATGTTGAGAAGGACTTCCTAATGCCTGTTGAAGATGTATTCTCTATTACTGGTCGTGGAACAGTTGCAACCGGAAGAATTGAAACTGGTGTAGCAAATACTGGTGACGAAATTGATATTATTGGTATGGGTGCTGAAAAATTAAAATCTACTGTTACTGGAGTTGAAATGTTCCGTAAAATTTTAGATAGAGGTGAAGCAGGGGATAACACGGGGATATTATTACGTGGTATTGAAAAAACTGATATTAAAAGAGGAATGGTTCTTTGTAAAGTTGGTTCAGTTACTCCTCATGCCAAATTTAAAGCTGAGGTTTACATTCTAAAAAAAGAAGAGGGTGGACGTCATACACCTTTTCATAACAACTATCGACCTCAGTTTTATGTAAGAACAACTGATGTTACTGGAAATATTATTTTACCAAGTGGAGTTGAAATGGTAATGCCAGGTGATAACCTAACTATAGAAGTTAATTTAATTCAACCTATCGCGCTAAGTCAAGGGCTTCGTTTTGCAATTCGTGAAGGGGGTCGAACAGTTGGTGCGGGTCAGGTAACAGAAATTTTAGATTAGAAAAAAGTTTTTAAACTGACACAAAAGGTGTCTCGCTTTAGCGTGTGACGCCTTTTGTGTCAAATAAAAACGGGTTTAGCTCAGTTGGTAGAGCACTGGTCTCCAAAACCAGGTGTCGGGAGTTCGAGTCTCTCAACCCGTGCATAAAAAAAAGGTATAAATGATTACAATATTGAACTACATAAAAGAATCATTTGAGGAACTTCAAAAGAATGTTTCCTGGACACCTAGATCTGAGCTTCAACGTTTAGTTCTTATTGTTTTAGTTTTTTCAGTGCTTTTTTCTCTTTTAATATGGGGAGCAGACACATTGTTGTCTTCTATAGTTCAAACTTACTTTAACCTCATTAATGGATAGTTTATGACTGAAGTAGCAGATAAAAAATGGTATGTTGTTAGAGCGGTAAGTGGTCAAGAATCAAAAATTAAAGATTACATACTTTCTGAAATAGATAGGCTTGGTTATTCAAAGATGGTAGAAGATATTCTGGTTCCTACTCAAAAAATTGTACAAATTCGCAATGGAAAAAAAGTAAGTAAAGAAAAAACATATTTTCCAGGTTATATTATGATAAAAGCAGATCTGTCAGGAGAGGTTCCACACATAATTAAATCTGTAACTAATGTTATTGGATTTTTAGGTGAAACTAAAGGTGGTGAACCTGTTCCTTTAAGATCAGCTGAGGTAAATAGAATGCTTGGAAAAGTTGATGAATTGACTCTTGCTTCAGAGCAAATAAATATACCTTACATAAGTGGTGAAAATGTAAAGGTAATTGATGGTCCTTTTAATGGGTTTACAGGTACAATTGAAAAGGTTAATGAAGATAAAAGAAAATTAGAGGTTATGGTTAAAATATTTGGCCGTAAAACTCCTCTTGAGTTAAGTTATATGCAAGTTGAAAAAATATAAATGTTACATAATAAAAATAGGATTTAGCTTCCACTAGAATCGTATTTAATTTAATTAATATAATGGCAAAAGAAATAGAAAAAGTTCTGAAACTACAAGTTAGAGGAGGTGCAGCTAACCCCTCTCCACCCGTAGGTCCAGCATTAGGAGCCGCAGGAGTCAACATAATGGAGTTTTGTAAACAGTTTAATGCAAGAACTCAAGACAAACCAGGAAAAATTCTTCCTGTTGCAATTTCTGTTTATAAGGATAAATCATTTGAATTTGTTGTTAAAACTCCACCAGCTGCAGTTCAATTAATGGAAGCTGCAAAAAAGAAAAAAGGATCTGGAGAACCAAACAGAATCAAGGTAGGAACTGTTACATGGGATCAAGTTCGAACTATTGCTGAAGATAAAATGCCTGATCTTAATGCTTTTAATATCGATTCTGCAATGAAAATGATCGCTGGTACTGCAAGATCTATGGGTTTTACCGTCAAAGGAAATGCTCCATTTAATTCATAATTTTAAAATGGGAAAAATAACAAAAAATCAAAAAGAGTCTAGGTCTAAAGTAGACCCTACAACTTTTTACACTCTAGAAGATGCTTCTAAGTTGGTTAAAGAAATATCAACTACTAAATTTGATGCTTCAGTTGATTTAGCTATCCGACTTGGTGTTGATCCAAAAAAATCTAATCAGATGGTTCGTGGTATTGTGACTTTACCTCACGGAACTGGTAAAAAATTACGTGTTTTAGCTTTAGTAACACCAGATAAAGAGTCTGAAGCTAAAGAAGCAGGTGCAGATTTTGTTGGATTAGACGAGTATTTACAAAAAATTAAAGACGGTTGGACAGATGTTGATGTTATAGTTACTATGCCAAGTGTTATGGGTAAATTAGGTCCTTTAGGTCGTATTCTTGGTCCAAGAGGCTTGATGCCAAATCCCAAAACTGGTACCGTAACGATGGATATCAAAAAAGCTGTTACTGATGTTAAAGGAGGTAAAATTGATTTCAAAGTTGATAAGTCAGGTATTATTCACTCATCAATAGGTAAAGTTTCATTTAGTGCAGATAAGATTTTTGAAAATGCAGATGAGCTTGTGAAAACAATTGTCAAACTAAAACCTTCAACCACTAAAGGAATATATATAAAAAGTATTTATATGTCAAGCACAATGAGTCCAAGTGTTCCTGTTGAAGCCAAATTTTCATAGATTTTAAAAAATTAAAAATGAAAAAAGAAGAAAAAATAAAAGTTATAAATGATTTGACATTAAAATTAAAGGCGACAAAGACTTTATATTTAACAGATATATCTGGATTAAATGCATCTCAAACTACAGCTTTAAGACGTGCTTGTCATAAAGCAAACGTTAAATTGTCTGTTGTAAAAAATACAATGTTATCAAGGGCAATGGATGCTTCTGACAAAAATTTTGGAGAAATCAAAAATGTATTAAAAGGTAATACCTCATTGATGTTTTCTGAATCTGGTAATGTTCCAGCTAAGGTTATCAAAGATTTTAGAAGAAAATTAGATAAGCCAATTTTAAAAGCAGCTTTTATAGAAGAAGCAATTTATATTGGTGATGATCAGATTGATACTCTCGCAGCTATTAGATCAAGAGAGGAGTTAATTGGAGAAATTATTGGATTATTACAATCTCCGGCTAAGAATGTGGTTTCTGCATTAAAGTCTGGAAGCAGTAATTTATCTGGTATACTGAAAACGTTATCAGAGCGTTAATTCTGAAAAACAATAGTGTTTAAATAAACAAATAGAAATATAAATTATAAAAATTGGTAAAATGGCAGATTTAAAAGAATTCGCAGAACAATTAGTAAACCTAACTGTAAAAGAGGTAAACGAGCTTGCTAACATCTTAAAAGATGAGTATGGTATAGAGCCTGCAGCAGCAGCTGTAGCAGTTGCTGGTCCAGCAGCTGGAGATGGTTCAGATGCCGCAGAAGAGAAAACAGAATTTGATGTTATCTTGACAGCAGCTGGAGGAGCTAAACTAGCAGTAGTGAAATTAGTAAAAGAATTAACTGGATTAGGTCTTAAAGAGGCTAAAGGTTTGGTTGATGAAGCTCCTAGCGCAATAAAAGAAGCTGTAAGTAAAGATGAAGCTGAGGGTCTAAAAAGCTCCTTAGAAGAAGCGGGTGCTGAAGTAGAGATTAAGTAGTCACATTCACACAAGTTTAAGGTTTAGGCTTTTGTACAGTTCAATCGTCTAAACCATTTTGTGCTTATAAATATTGATTAATAAATAACATATAGTTCATCTAAAACAACTACAGATGCCAAGTATTTTAAAGAAAAGAGTAAATTTTGCTGCAGCCCAGCATACCCCTAATTATCCTGATTTTCTTGATATTCAAATCAAGTCTTTTCAAGATTTTTTTCAATTAGAAACTAAATCTGATGAAAGAAACGAAGAAGGACTTTTTAACACATTCCAAGAAAATTTTCCCATATCGGATACAAGAAATCAATTTGTACTTGAATTTATTGATTATTTTGTTGATCCTCCTCGATATTCTATTCAGGAATGTATTGAAAGGGGTTTAACATATTCTGTCCCTTTAAAGGCTAGATTAAAATTATATTGTACGGATATTGAGCACGAAGATTTTGAAACTATAGTTCAAGATGTTTTTTTGGGCACCATACCCTACATGACTCCTAGTGGTACATTTTGTATTAATGGTGCTGAACGCATAGTAGTTTCTCAACTTCACAGGTCTCCAGGAGTGTTTTTTGGTCAATCTTTTCATGCTAATGGAACTAAACTTTATTCAGCCAGAGTAATTCCTTTCAAAGGTTCATGGATAGAATTCGCAACTGATATAAATAGTGTTATGTATGCTTATATTGACAGAAAGAAAAAACTACCCGTTACAACACTTTTTAGAGCTATAGGATATGAAAGTGATAAAGATATACTTGAGATCTTTGATTTAGCCGAAGAAATTAAAGTTTCTAAATCAGGATTGAAAAAGGTGCTCGATAGAAAACTAGCAGCAAGAGTTTTAAAAACATGGCATGAAGATTTTGTTGATGAAGATACAGGGGAGGTTATTTCAATAGAAAGAAATGAAATAATAATTGATAGAGATACCATTCTTGAAAAAGATCATATCGAGCAAATAATGGAGGCTGGAGTTAAAACAATTCTTTTACATAAGATTGATGCGCATATGTCAGATTATGCAATAATTAACAATACTCTTCAAAAAGATCCAACAAACTCTGAAAAGGAAGCAGTAGAGCATATATATCGCCAATTAAGAAATGCTGAACCACCAGATGAAGATACAGCCAGAGGAATTATTGATAAATTATTTTTCTCAGATCAAAGATATAATCTTGGAGAGGTTGGTAGGTATAGAATGAACAAAAAGTTGGGACTAAATGTGGAAATGGACAAATTAGTCTTAACTAAATTAGATATCATTACCATAATAAAATATTTAATTGAACTAATTAATTCAAAAGCTGAGATAGATGATATTGATCATCTATCTAATAGAAGAGTTAGAACAGTAGGAGAGCAATTATCATCTCAATTTGGAGTTGGTTTAGCAAGAATGGCTAGAACAATTCGTGAAAGAATGAATGTTAGAGATAATGAAGTTTTTACACCCATAGATCTTATTAATGCAAAAACACTATCTTCTGTTATAAATACATTTTTTGGAACCAATCAGTTATCCCAATTCATGGATCAGACAAATCCTTTAGCTGAGTTAACCCATAAAAGAAGATTGTCTGCTTTAGGTCCAGGTGGATTGTCAAGAGAAAGAGCAGGTTTTGAAGTTAGGGATGTTCATTATACTCATTATGGCCGTTTATGTCCAATTGAAACCCCCGAAGGTCCAAATATTGGATTAATATCTTCTCTTGGGGTATTTGCTAAAGTTAATAATCTTGGATTTATTGAAACTCCATACAGAAAAGTTGAAAAGGGCAAGATTAATTTATTTGAAACCAAATACCTTAGTGCTGAAGAAGAAGAAAATCAATTAATTGCTCAAGCCACTATACCTTACGATAAAGATGGTAATATTACTGCAGAAAGAGTAATTGCTCGAGATCAAGCGGATTTTCCAGTAGTTACTCCTGATAAAATTAATTATACTGATGTAGCCCCAAATCAAATTGCTTCGATATCTGCATCATTAATACCATTTTTAGAACATGATGACGCTAACCGTGCTTTGATGGGGTCAAATATGATGCGTCAAGCTGTGCCACTTCTTAGACCTGATTCACCTATTGTAGGAACAGGACTCGAACGACAAGTAGCTTCAGATTCCAGAGTTTTAATAAATGCTGAAGGAGATGGTATTGTTGAATATGTTGACGCTAATAAGATTACTATTAAATATGATATTTCTAAAGAAGAAGAAATAGTTAAATTTGATAGTCCAGTTATAAGCTATAACCTTATTAAATTTCGTAAAACAAATCAAGGAACTTGTATAAACCTTAAGTCTATTGTAAAAAAAGGAGATCGTGTTATAAAAGGTCAAGTTTTATCAGAAGGTTATGCAACAGAAAATGGTGAATTAGCTCTTGGTCGTAACATGAAAGTTGCTTTTATGCCATGGAAAGGATATAATTTTGAAGACGCTATTGTAATCTCTGAAAAAGTAGTAAGAGAAGACATTTTCACTTCTATTCATATAGATGAATACTCGTTGGATGTTAGAGATACTAAGCTTGGAACTGAAGAGTTAACTGATGATATTCCTAACGTTAGTGAAGAGGCTACAAAACAACTAGATGAAAATGGGATGATACGAATTGGAGCAGAGGTAAACCCTGGAGATATTCTAATTGGAAAAATTACTCCAAAGGGAGAGTCTGACCCTACACCTGAAGAAAAACTTTTGCGTGCAATTTTTGGTGACAAAGCAGGTGATGTTAAAGATGCTTCATTAAAAGCGCCTCCTTCATTACACGGAGTTGTTGTTGATAAAAAATTATTTACAAGATCTCTTAAAGATAAAAGAAGAAGAAATCAAGATAAACAGGAACTAGAAATTCTAGAAGAAAATTTTGAACTTAAGTTTGATAAACTTAAAGGTCTTTTAATTGAAAAGCTATTCACAATCCTGAATGGTAAAACATGTCAAGGGGTTCAGAATGACCTAGCAGAAGAGATTTTGCCAAAAGGAAAGAAGTATTCTCTCAAAATGCTCTCTGCGGTAGAGGATTATACTCACTTAACTAAGGGAGTTTGGACTACTACAAAAGAAACTAATTCTATGATTGCAGATTTGATTCACAATTATAAAATTAAAGAAAACGATTTACAAGGATCTTTACGTCGTGAAAAGTTCACTATTTCTGTTGGTGATGAATTACCTGCGGGAATATTAAAATTAGCAAAGGTATATATTGCTAAGAAAAGAAAATTGAAAGTTGGTGATAAAATGGCAGGACGTCACGGAAACAAAGGAATAGTTGCAAGGATAGTTCGTGAGGAAGAAATGCCTTTCTTAGAAGATGGGACCCCTGTAGATATTGTCCTTAATCCTTTAGGTGTTCCCTCAAGAATGAACATTGGTCAAATCTATGAAACGGTTTTAGGATGGGCTGGACAAAATCTAGGACAAAAATACTCCACACCTATATTTGATGGTGCATCAATTGATCAAATTAATGATTTAACTGATGAAGCCGGAGTTCCACGATATGGTCACACGTACCTTTATGACGGTGGTACAGGAGAACAGTTTGATCAACCGGCTACTGTGGGTGTTATATATATGCTAAAATTAGGCCATATGGTTGATGATAAAATGCACTCTAGATCTATCGGGCCATATTCATTAATTACTCAGCAGCCTCTTGGAGGGAAAGCCCAGTTCGGAGGACAGCGTTTTGGTGAAATGGAAGTTTGGGCTCTAGAAGCATACGGGGCATCAAGTACTTTGCAGGAAATATTAACTGTAAAATCTGATGACGTTATAGGTAGAGCTAAGACTTATGAATCGATTGTTAAAGGAGATTCACTTCCAGAACCTGGATTACCGGAGTCTTTTAATGTTTTAATGCATGAATTAAAAGGATTAGGACTTGACATTAGATTAGAAGAGTAATAAAAAATTAAGTAACATTTAGAAAGCAATTAAAAATGGCTAGAAACAACGAAGTAGTTACACAGAAAAAATTTAATAAAATTGTAATTGGTCTATCATCTCCAGAGGTGATACTAAATAGTTCAAGAGGTGAGGTCTTAAAACCTGAAACTATAAACTACAGAACACATAAACCAGAGCGTGACGGTTTATTTTGCGAAAGAATTTTTGGACCAGTTAAAGACTATGAATGTGCTTGTGGCAAGTATAAAAGAATTAGATATAAAGGAATAGTATGTGATAGATGTGGTGTAGAGGTTACAGAAAAAAAAGTTAGAAGAGATCGCGTTGGTCACATTCATCTTGTAGTTCCAGTAGCACATATTTGGTATTTTAGATCTTTACCAAATAAAATTGGATATTTATTAGGTTTGCCTTCTAAGAAATTAGATATGATTATTTACTACGAAAGATACGTAGTAATTCAGTCTGGAATTGCCTTAAATTCGGAAGGAGAGCCGTTACAAAAAATGGATTTTCTAACAGAAGAAGAATATTTAAATGCATTAGAACAAGTACCTGCTGAAAATCAATATCTTGACGATACTGACCCAGATAAGTTTATTGCTAAAATGGGAGCTGAGTGTTTAATTGAATTACTTAGTCGAATTGATTTAGAGAAACTATCATATGAGTTAAGGCATAAGGCAAATAACGAAACATCAAAACAAAGAAAAACTGAGGCTTTAAAAAGGCTTCAGGTTGTAGAAGCATTTAAAGATGCAAATGTACGCAGAGAGAACCTTCCTGAGTGGATGATTATGAAAGTAGTTCCTGTTATTCCTCCTGAACTAAGACCCTTAGTTCCCCTTGATGGAGGACGTTTTGCAACATCTGATTTAAATGACTTATATCGAAGAGTTATAATAAGAAATAATAGATTAAAACGTCTCGTTCAAATAAAGGCTCCAGAAGTGATTTTAAGAAATGAAAAAAGAATGCTACAAGAATCTGTAGATTCATTATTTGATAATACTCGTAAATCTTCTGCAGTTAAAACGGATTCTAATCGACCACTTAAATCTCTTTCTGATTCATTGAAAGGAAAGCAAGGTAGGTTTCGTCAAAATCTTTTAGGTAAACGTGTAGATTATTCAGCAAGATCAGTTATTGTTGTTGGTCCTGAACTAAAACTTTTTGAATGTGGTCTCCCAAAGGGAATGGCTTCGGAATTATATAAACCATTTGTAATTAGAAAACTAATTGAACGTGGAATTGTAAAAACTGTAAAGTCAGCTAAAAAAATAATAGACAGAAAAGAACCTGTTGTATGGGATATTTTAGAAAATGTTCTCAAAGGACATCCAGTTCTTTTAAATAGAGCTCCTACACTTCACCGTTTAGGAATTCAAGCTTTTCAGCCTAAATTAATTGAAGGAAAAGCCATCCAGCTTCACCCTTTAGTATGTACAGCTTTTAATGCAGATTTTGATGGTGACCAAATGGCAGTTCATTTACCGCTTGGACCAGAGGCTATATTAGAATGTCAGATGTTAATGTTGGCATCTAATAATATTTTAAATCCAGCAAATGGTCAACCTATTACAGTTCCATCTCAAGATATGGTTTTGGGTCTTTATTATATGACTAAGGCAAGAAAATCAACTAAAGAAGCTCCAGTTAAAGGAGAAGGTTTAGTTTTTTATTCTGTGGAAGAAGTTCATATTGCTCATAACGAGAAACGAGTAGATTTAAATGCTGTAGTGAAAATAAGAGCTAAAGATTTTAATAATAATGGAGAGTTAGTTTATCAAATTATAGAAACAACAGTTGGAAGAATCTTATTTAATGAGGTGGTTCCTGAAAATGCAGGTTTTATTAATGAAGTTTTGACAAAGAAAAACCTTCGTGGAATAATTGGTGAAATATTGAAAGTAACTAGTGTTCCCGAAACCGCAGAATTTTTGGATAAAATCAAAGATATGGGTTATGGTTTTGCATTTAAAGGAGGATTATCTTTTAGTCTTGGTGATATTATTATTCCTCCTGAAAAATCAAAAATGATTGATGAGGCTAATGGTCAAATTGAAGGCATTGTTGGTAATTATAATATGGGACTAATCACAAACAATGAAAGATACAATCAAGTAATTGACGTGTGGACATCTACAAACGCTACTCTTACTGAGTTAGCTATGAGTAGAATTAGTGAGGATCAGCAAGGTTTTAATTCAGTTTTTATGATGTTGGATTCTGGAGCTAGAGGTTCTAAAGAACAAATAAGACAATTAACTGGGATGAGAGGTCTTATGGCTAAGCCTAAAAAGTCAAATGTAGGTGGTGGAGAAATAATCGAAAATCCAATCCTTTCTAATTTTAAAGAAGGATTATCAATTTTAGAATATTTTATTTCTACTCACGGTGCTAGAAAAGGTCTAGCAGATACTGCATTAAAAACAGCAGATGCAGGATATTTAACTCGACGACTGGTTGATGTTTCTCAAGATGTAATTGTTAATAATGAAGATTGTGGTACTCTTAGAGGAATTTTAGTTAAACCGTTGAAAAAAAATGAAGAAATAGTTGAAAGCTTAGGAGATAGAATTTTAGGTCGAGTTTCCTTGAATAACATAATTAATCCTTCTTCAGGAGAATTAATAATCGAGTCTGGAAATCAAATTACTGATTCAATAATTACTCAAATTAATGATGCTCAAATTGAATCTGTAGAGGTTCGTTCACCATTAAGTTGCGAAGCTAAACGAGGAATATGTGTTAAATGTTATGGAAGAAATTTAGCTACTGGAAATATGGTTCAAAAAGGAGAAGCAGTAGGTGTAGTTGCTGCTCAATCTATTGGAGAACCAGGAACTCAATTAACTCTCAGAACTTTTCATGTGGGAGGAGTTGCTGGAAATATTTCAGAGGAAAATAAAATAGTAGTAAAACAGAATGGCGTAGCGGTAATTGAGGATCTTAAAATTGCTAAAGGGATTGATTCAGATGGAAATCCATCAGATATTGTAATTTCAAGAACAGCTGAAATTAAGGTTGTAGATAAAAAAACAAAGATTGTATACAGCACAAATAATATTCCTTATGGTTCTTCATTATTTGTTGAAAACGGGTCTAAAGTTTCAAAAGGTGATATTGTTTGTAGTTGGGATCCTTTTAATGGAGTTATAGTCTCAGAGTTTGCTGGTAAAGTAGAATTTGAAAATATTACTCAGGGAGAAACATATCAAGTTGAAATTGATGAACAAACTGGTTTTCAAGAAAAAGTTATTTCTGAAACTAGAAATAAAAAATTAATTCCAACACTATTAATTAAGGATAACAAAGATATAGTCTTACGTTCTTATAATTTACCTGTTGGAGCCCATTTAATTGTTGATGATGGAATTAAAATTGAAGAGGGTAAGATACTGGTTAAAATACCAAGAAAATCTGCTAAATCTGGAGATATAACAGGTGGATTACCTCGTGTAACAGAGTTATTCGAAGCAAGAAATCCCTCAAACCCTGCAGTAGTTTCTGAGGTTGATGGAGTAGTTTCTTTTGGTAAGATTAAACGTGGTAATAGAGAAATTATAGTTGAATCAAAATATGGAGATATTAAAAAGTATTTAGTGAAACTCTCAAATCAAATATTAGTTCAAGAAAATGATTTTGTGAAAGCTGGAATGCAATTATCTGACGGATCTATAACTCCTGTTGATATTTTAAAAATAAAGGGCCCTTCTGCTGTTCAACAATATTTGGTAAATGAGGTTCAAGAAGTCTATCGTCTTCAAGGAGTTAAAATTAATGATAAACATTTTGAAGTTGTAGTAAGACAGATGATGCGTAAGGTTAAAATTAATGATCCTGGTGATTCAAGCTTTTTAGAAAATCAATTAGTTTTTAAAGCTGACTTCATAGAAGAAAATGACAGTCTTTTCGGTAAAAAAGTAGTTGAAAATGAAGGGGATTCAGAAAACTTTAAATCTGGACAAATTATTTCTGCTCGTCAATTAAGAGATGAAAATTCACTTCTTATAAGACAAGATAAAATTAAAGTTGAAGCGAGGGATGCTATTACATCTACCTCTACTCCTGAACTTCAAGGTATAACAAGAGCCTCGCTCCAGACTAAGTCGTTTATTTCAGCAGCATCATTCCAAGAAACAACTAAAGTTCTTAATGAAGCAGCGGTGAATGGGAAAGAAGACTATTTAGCCGGATTAAAAGAAAATGTTATAGTAGGGCATAAAATTCCTGCCGGAACTGGTTTGAGAGAGTATAGTAATGTTATTGTAGGGTCAAAAGATGAATATAAGAGCTTATTAGTTAACAAAGAAGAAGAACTTTCTGACATTTAATTTTTGTATAATGAGTGATATAAAAAAAGATCAAAAAATAAATATTCAATTAGATGAAAAGACTGCCGAAGGAGTATATTCTAACTTAGCAATCATTAATCATTCTGTTTCAGAGTTTGTTGTTGATTTTATTAATATGATGCCTGGTTCTCCTAAGGCTAAAGTGAAATCGAGAATTATATTGACTCCAGAACATGCTAAAAGGTTTCAAAAAGCATTATCAGATAATATAAATCGTTTTGAAAAATCTAACGGTGAAATTAAAACTAACGATTCTCCACCTATTCCAATAAATTTTGGCACTCAAGGAGAAGCTTAAAACATGAGTAGCTGGGTTTATTTATATTCAGATGTAAAATAAAACTTTATACTTGGATATTTATTTTTTGTCATTTGAAGTGTAAAATCTGAATCTGCAAGAAAAACTAATTGTTCTTTATTATCCTTAGCCAGAAACTTTTGTTTTACCCTTTTAAATTCTTCAACTTCATTATTTTTAGATTTCTCTATAGATATCCAACAAGCTTTATAAACATTAAGATTTTCAAAGTTACACTTTGCACCATACTCGTGTAATAGCCTATATTGAATTACCTCAAATTGAAGAGCTCCTACAGTTCCTATGACTTTTCTGTTATTGATATTAAGAATAAATAATTGTGCCACACCTTCATCCATTAGTTGATCGATTCCTTTTTCAAGTTGTTTAGCTTTCATTGGATCAATATTATTAATATATCTAAAATGTTCAGGAGAAAAGCTAGGTATTCCTTTAAAATTAATTTTTTCTCCAGTAGTTAAAGTATCACCAATTTTGAAATTTCCAGTATCATGAAGACCAACTATGTCTCCTGGAAATGAAATATCAACAATTTGTTTTTTTTCGGCAAAAAAGGCATTTGGACTTGAAAATTTTAATCTTTTATTCTGTCTTACGTGTAAATACGAAGTGTTCCTTTCAAACTTACCAGACACGATTTTAATAAACGCAAGTCTATCTCTATGTTTTGGATCCATATTGGCATGAATCTTAAAAACAAATCCTGTAAATTCAACTTCTTTAGGGTATATGATTCGTGTATCAGAAATTTTTGGTCTTGGTTTTGGAGCAATCTTAATAAAACAATCAAGAAGTTCTTGAACTCCAAAATTATTTAGTGCAGATCCAAAGAAAACTGGTTGTAAGCTACCAGACAAATATTTTTCTCTATCAAACTTTGGATATACGCCAGTAATTAATTCTATATCTTCTTTTAATTGTTTCAATTGTTTGGATCCAATACTTAGTTTTAATTTTTGATCATCAATTGATCCATACTTTATTTTTTTTGATATTTTTTGCTTATCATCTGAATTAAATAGCTCTAAGTTTTTCTCCCATATATTATATATACCCTTAAAATCATAGCCCATTCCGATAGGGAACGTTAATGGAGTTACAGTAAGACCGAGTTTGATTTCAACTTCATCCATTAGATCAAAAGCATCTTTACCTTCTCTATCCAATTTGTTAATAAACACTAGTATTGGGATAGATCTTAGCCTGCATACCTCTACTAGTTTTTGAGTTTGTTCTTCTACACCTTTTGCAACATCGATTACTACAATTACTGAATCAACAGCTGTGAGCGTTCTAAATGTATCTTCGGCAAAGTCTTTATGTCCTGGGGTGTCAAGAATGTTTATTTTTTTATCCCTATAAATAAAGGCTAAAACTGATGTTGCTACAGAAATCCCTCTTTGACGCTCAATCTCCATGAAGTCACTTGTTGCTCCTTTTTTAACTTTGTTTGATTTAACTGCACCAGCCTCTTGAATAGCCCCTCCATACAACAAAAGCTTCTCCGTTAAGGTTGTTTTTCCAGCATCTGGATGAGAAATTATTCCAAAAGTTCTTCTTCGCTCTATTTCACTTAAAAAATCCATCAGGATATTATTTTTAACAAAAGTATCTAATATTATCAAAAGAAAAATACCTAATAGGTTTTTGTTTAAATAATAGGTATTTTTGAATGTTTAATGAAAGAAGAAGAAGTTATTTTGGTCGATTCTCAAGATCAAATTTTGGGTACAATGCCTAAAATAGAAGCTCATGAAAAGGGGATTCTTCACAGAGCATTTTCAGTTTTTATTTTAGATTATAAAAATAAAATCTTACTTCAAAAAAGAGCCCTAAATAAATACCATTCTCCTGGTTTATGGACTAATACTTGTTGTAGTCATCAAAGACTAAACGAGACTTCTCTTCAAGCAGGAAATAGAAGACTGATAGAGGAGATGGGAATTGATCTAGAATTAAAAGAAATTTTCACATTTAAATATAAGGCCCCTTTTTCTAATGGTCTGACAGAAAACGAATTAGATCATGTTTTAATAGGCTATACTGAAAGAAATCCAATTATTAATCCAGATGAGGTTTCTGATTGGAAATGGGCAGATATTGAACTTATTCATCAAGATCTAGCTTTAAATCCAAAAAACTATACAATTTGGTTTAAAATAGTTTTTGCTGAGTTTATTAATTATATAAAAAAAAATGAAAGTAACAGTAAGTAGAAAAGCACATTTTAATGCAGCTCACAGACTTTATAGATCAGATTGGGATGATGAAAGAAATAATTCTGTCTTTGGTAAATGTTCAAATAAAAACTTTCACGGTCATAACTATGAACTAATTGTTAGTGTTCGAGGTGAAATTGATTCTGAAACCGGCTATGTGATTGACATGAAAACACTAAAAGATTTGATTAAATTTGAGATTGAAGAAGCTTTTGATCATAAGAATCTTAATATTGAAGTTTCTGATTTTCAAAACTTAAATCCAACTGCTGAAAACATTGTAGTTGTTATATATAACAAGCTTTTTAAACATATGCAAGATGATCATGACCTGGAAGTTGTTTTGTACGAAACACCTAGAAACTTTGTCAAATATTCTGGACAATAAATAACGTTAAATATTACAGAACATATGGATCTCAGACTCCTATTTAAATGTATATTTGAAAAAAATTAATTATGGCTAGTGTTAAACAATTAAAAAAAGATATTAATAACTCTATTGGATCTTTTATTGAAGACATATACATGTGGGAGCTATCTAATCCAAAGGCTGATATTAAAAAAAGCAATTCATTAATTGACGAATCACTTTTACTGTTTGATCAATTAATCCAAGAAGTTAATCTGTCAAAGGTTAAAAAAACTAAACTTCATTTTAATTCTATTAAAGAACAATTAAATTCTGGCTTAGAAAAAATGATAAAAAAATTAGAAAAACTTAAATAAGTCTAATCTAGTTTCACTTCTTTTTTATTCCTCTTTAAAATCCTGAAAAACGATTTACCGTATTTTGAGTTTCTAATATTTTCAGGCATTTTTTTTGCAATTGTATCAAGATAAGAAGGATTTGCATTATCCATTTCAGTTATTATAATGAATGGAGAAATCATTTTATCTGAATGAGTATTTGCAAAATTTAGTGTATATAAGTAACGACGCTTATTTAGCCTGTTGATTTGTTTCTGAAATGAATCAATTAATTTTATATTTTGACTCTTTTGAGCTTCTAAATAAAGTTTTAAAAGTTCTAAATTTTTTGAATTGAATTTTCTGGATATTGATTTATACTCTTCTAGTAGATCATTGTTTTCCGAACCTTCAATGTAAGCACTGCTTTCAAATGTTTTAAGTCTTGTTTTTATTTTTATATTTCCTTTCGAACCAAAAAAAATAATACGATCGTTTAGTGAATCTCCATCATCTTTTTTTAAATATAAATGGAAAATTTCAGGTCCATTCAATTCTGCTTTTAAATTAAAAACACCATTTCCTTTTATTTCAAATGAATCTATAGTTACTAAAACGGAATCTTGATACTTTTTTAAAAAAAGAGATCCTTTTCTGAGATCTGAAATTACACCATCAATTTGCATCAAATTATTATTATCAATTGGGGTATTACAAGAAGTAATAAAAATAATTATATAAAAAATATAAAAGGATTTTTTCATGATTATATATTTAACCAGTAAGTTAGTTTTAAATTTAAACTCCTTTGTCTAGGAATAAATGAATCAGTGGTTATATAATTATCATTATAAACAATATAAAGATCAGATAAAGGTGCAAAACGCCACTGAAGTCTTGAATTTATCCCTAAGTTTTCAGCCTGAGAACTATATTGTACATATGAAGACCAAAATATATTTTTTGTAAAGGTAAAATCAATTTTTGGTCTTATTAACCAAATGTTTTCTGTTGGAAAACTTTTTCCTAATGCAATATGATCATAATTTACAGATAGTGATGTTGACATGAAAGGTTGAAAACGCCAATTGAAAGTGCTTCCTATTGAATATTTCATTCCATTATAAAATTGTCCAAAATCAGGCTCAATTCTATAAGAAAAGTTTTTTCTGACATCTGAATTGTATGACAACCTCAAACTTGTATATCTATATGTTTTTTCTCCGGGAATAGGATTGTCAGGATTTAGCCCAGTAGGATCAAAATCGCCATAGAGATAAGTTGATCTGCTAAAAACTCTAAAGTTCATTCTTACTCCATTTCTATAAACAAAATTAGCCGAAGGACTTATAGTCCTATCTGAGTTTCTGTTGCTATCATTAGGGCGGAAAAAGTTCCACATTCCAACTCCTATTTCATATTGAGTTAAATTTTTGTTTATTGGATAAAATTTTAATTTATATTCTGGAGTTATTTTAAGTAAATCAGTTCTTCTTATAAAACCAAGATCTGATTTAAAATCTTCACCAATCATAGAAACTCCTAATTCAACTGTGCTTTCCCGGGTATTTCTTTCTAACTTCACTCCATAACTACTATCATCATCATCATTTTTAGAATCGGGTTTAAAAGATTTATGAAAATAGGCTCTTCCTACATAAACATTATCTGGGGAGGCTAAGTTATAATCTAAACCTATAAGTCTATTAAATGTTTCATTATCTTCAGTGAAATCATACTTTTTTCTATTTTCCCTATTAATCATTAATAAACTTATGTTTGACCGTGTAAACATTTTTTTCTGAATTGAAAATACAGTATTGTTGTTTGAAGGAATTTCATTAGCTAAATCTTCGTCGGTAATCATATGTAAAAATCCAATTCTCCAATCTTCATCAATTTTTCCGCTTAATCGAGCCCCTGCTATAATTTTATTTTCTATAGTATTACCGTCTAGATCTTTGGCAACACCAATTCTTCTAGAAAAAAATGGACGGCCATCTCTAGAATCACCATAATTTGTAAATAAATCACTGTTTTGAATAAAAAATTGTCTTTTTTCTGGAAGTGAAACTTCAAATCTAGTCAAGTTAACTACTTGGTCATCAACCTCAACTTGAGAAAAATCTGGATTTAATGTAAGATCAAGATTTAATCCATTACCTATAGGTATCTTAGCATCTCCTCCAAAACTTATGTTATCTAATTTTTTTTCATTAACAAAGTCTTTAGAAGTTATACCATTCACATATGGGATAATAGCTAGAGGGGCTTTTGATTTACCTAAAGGATCTTCAAAAATCATGTTTCCTAAAAAAGCAAGACTTACTATTTGTTGATTTCTTGATCTACGTATCCATGTTGTCCACTCGTTTAAATTGCTATCAAATCTGTAAGCGTTGAATCCCCAAGATTTAGCACCTTCTGGAAAGTTTAAAAACTTTAATGGTATTTTAATTTCGTTTATGATGTAGTTGTCAAAAACTTGAGCTTCAGTTGTCCATTTAGTATCCCAGCTACTATTTGCATCTCTTCTGTAATCGGTTGCACCATTTGATAAGAGTGATTCTCGTTGAACTCCTTCAGGATTAGTTCCAAAAAAGAAAGCATTAGTTCGGTCATTATAAGTGTCAAACACAAATGTGATCCCATCAATACCCCAACCGGTCCAATCTCTTCTTAGTGAAGGAACTACATATTTTTTATTTTTTGTATTTGATATTGCTAATAGATAAATATTACTTTCATCCCTTATTATTTTAATAGTGGTTTTTAGCTCAGCCATTGAACTGTCACTAGGGAAATGTTGAAAAAAATCATTTATTTCATTTGCATTTTCCCAAGCTTTATCATTACCTAAGCCATCAATAATGATTTGTTTATTTGTAGTTTTTACTATAATATCTCTTGATTGAGAATATATTTTGTAACTGTTTATTAATACTATTAATAAGCAAAATAATAATGATTTATTTTTCAATTTCACCTCGATTTATTGTTAAAAAAAGTACAGTTGTTAATCACAACTATATTGACTAAATAATTGTTAAAAGGTTTAATGAATATTTTTTTAATTTAATTTAAATTCTTGAGATCCAAATAATCTTTAAAGTATAAGAGTTCATTATTGTGTAATGAACTCTTATTAGGGTAACAACTATTTAATTAAATCAAGACTCCTTTGAAGAAACTTTGTTAGAGCCTCTCCTTTTAATAGTCCTTGTGAAAGTTTTGCTAAATCTAGAGCTTGAATTATAAGTCTTTCTCTTTTTTTTGCAGCCTTAGTTTTGAGAATATCACTTATTAACTCATGATTAGTGTTAACTAGTAGGGTATACATTTCGGGCATATTACCCATCATTCCGCTTCCACCATTTTGTTGCATTTCTTTCATTCTTCTCATAAATTCAGGCTGAGCTAAAACAAAAGGTAATGATTTGCTATCCATTGATTCCATTTGAACGATATAACCATTTTCCTTAACTATTTCTTCGATCATAGGCTTAAGTTTTTCTTTTTCTTTATCAGAAAGTTTAGATATAATTACCTCATCTTTTTTAATTAGATTTTCAATTGAATCTCCATCAACTCTAGCAAAACTTATCTTGTCTTTGCTTCCTTCCATTTTTTGAATCAAATGTGAAATTATAGGTGAGTCAAGTAAAAGTACGGTATACCCTTTATCCTCAGCAGATGATATATAACTATGCTGTTCCTCGATGTTACTCGTATAAAGAATAACTAATTTATCATCTTTATCAGTTTGAGTTGTTTTAATTTTTTCTTCTAGTTCTCCATATGTTAAAAACTCACCTTTTGTTGTTGGATATAGAGCAAATTTTTCTGCCTTTTCAAAAAACTTATCCTCACTCAGCATCCCATATTCAATGACTACTTTTATGTCATTCCATTTTTCCTCAAATGCTTTCCTGTCTTTTTTGAATAAACTACTTAGCTTATCACCGACTTTTCTTGTTATATAATTACTTATTTTTTTAACTGCACCGTCAGCCTGAAGGTAACTTCTTGAAACGTTTAACGGGATATCAGGTGAATCAATTACACCTCTAAGCAAAGTAAGAAATTCAGGAACAATTCCTTCAACATTATCAGTTACAAAAACTTGATTTTGATATAATTGTATTCTGTCTTTTTGGACATTTATATCATTATTGATTTTAGGAAAATATAAGATTCCTGTCAAATGAAAAGGGTAGTCAACATTTAAATGAATATTAAATAGGGGTGTTTCAAATTGATTTGGATAAAGTTCCCTGTAGAAACTGTTATAATCATCATCACTTAGTTCTTTAGGGGTTTTTGTCCATGCAGGATTAGAGTTATTGATGATATCATCAATAGTTTCTTTTTCTGGCTTTTGATCTTCAGGAGCTCCTTCTGGAAGTGGAATCTCAACTTCTTTAGTACCCAATTTAATAGGTATAGGCATAAATTTGTTATACTTAACTAGAAGCTCTCTGATTCGAGATTCTTCTAGAAATTCTTTTGAATCCTTGGATATATGAAGTATAACCTCTGTTCCTCTTTCTTTTTTGTCAGATTTGACAAGGTTGTATTCTGGAGATCCATCGCATGTCCAATGAGCACCTGTTTCTTTTTGATGAGATTTAGTTATAATTTCTACTTTGTCAGCTACCATAAAAGCTGAATAAAACCCAAGACCAAAGTGCCCTATAATCCCTGAATCTTGGGCTGTGTCTTTATATTTTTCTAAAAACTCCTCAGCTCCAGAGAAAGCAACTTCATTAATATATTTATTAACTTCATCCATTGACATTCCTACACCCTGGTCAATTACACGTAAAGTTTTCTTTTTAGAATCAATTTTAATTTCAATTTTTGGTAATCCTATATCTCCTTTTATCTCTCCTATACTACTCAGGTGAGCTAATTTTGTTGTCGCATCAGTTGCATTTGAAATAAGTTCTCTCAAGAAAATTTCATGATCACTGTATAGAAATTTTTTAATTAGCGGAAATATATTTTCTACCGCTACATTGATTTTACCTTTTGACATATTTATTTATTTTATTTATTTATTCTATTCAAAAAAAATACCAATTAATAAATAATGACATTTTGGCACTATATAAAATTAATATAATATGATTTTTAAGCTTATTTTAAATAAATTGCATTGGTAAAAGATAAAACATGTATAATTCAAAAATAGTAGGATTAGGAAAGTTTCTTCCTGACAATATTGTGACAAATGAAGATTTAGCAAAAAAAATTGAAACTTCTAACGAATGGATTATTGAAAGAACTGGGATTGAGGAAAGAAGGCATATTGTTAAAGGAGATGGAAACACAACAGCATCTATGGGTGCTAAAGCCGCAAAGATTGCACTTAAAAATGCAAATATGTCAGCTAATGAAATTGACCTTATTCTTTTTGCTACTTTAAGCCCGGATTATTATATGCCAGGCTCAGGTGTTTTTGTTCAAAAAATTTTAAACATCCCTACATGTCCGGCTATGGATATAAGAAACGCATGTTCAGGCTTTGTTTATGGAATGGCAACAGCAGATCAATTCATAAAAACAGGAATGTATAAAAATATACTTGTAATTGGATCAGAAACTCAATCTGGAGCTATAGACATGACCACAAGAGGTCGAGATATTGCTGTTATTTTTGGAGATGGTGCAGGAGCTGCTGTTGTAACAAGAAGTCAATCTAAAGATTCAGGTATTTTGTCTTCACACTTGCACTCTGAGGGTGAGCATGCTGATGATTTGGTTATGATTGCTCCGAACACAAATAAATGGGTGACAGAAATAGTTTCTGAAAATGATCCCGAGGATTCATCATATTATCCTTACATGAACGGAAAAGTAGTTTTTAAAAATGCAATTTCTCGTTTTGAAGAAGTGATTAATACTGGTTTAAACCATAATAACTTAAAAACTGAAGACATAGGTCTGCTAATTCCACATCAAGCTAACCTTAGAATTTCTCAATTTATTCAAAGAAAATTAAAATTAAGAAATGATCAAGTTTATAATAATATAATGAGATATGGAAATACTACAGCAGCCTCTATTCCTATTGCTTTAACTGAAGCTTGGGAGGAAGGCAAAGTAAAAGAAGGTGATATTGTAGTTTTAGCTGCGTTTGGAGCTGGTTTTTCATGGGGAAGTACCATTATCAAATGGTAGCTAAATCTACATTGATTCTTGGAGCTTCATTAAATGAATTAAGGTATTCTAATAAAGCAATAAAAAAACTTGTAAGTAATAAAATTAAAGTTTTTGCAGTTGGAAAAAACATTGGAGAAACTCATGGAGTTAAGATTCTAAACAATTTCCCTAAAGATGCTAAAATTGATACTATAAGTGTTTATTTAAATATTAAACTTCAAGATCAATATGTTGATTCAATTATAGATATTTCTCCAAGAAGAGTAATTTTTAATCCTGGAACAGAAAACCCTAAATTATTTAAATATTTCTCTTATAAAGGTGTTGAGTGTGAAAACTCATGTACTTTGGTTTTGCTTTCTACCAACCAATATTAAACAGATAAACGTGATTAAACCATTTAATGGAAGTAATTCATAACCAATTTTATAACCCCACAAGTTTTCTGTGGAAACCCACCCTATATAAAAAAGGAGTTTAGGTAGACTTATTATAAAAACTGACAGTAGGCTAATCCATAAAACTTTTTTATCATCAATTTTATAATTAGTAAATATACCCAAAGAAAAAATTCCTAGTAATGGTCCGTAGGTATAAGAAGCAACTGTCAAAAGGCTGTCAATTACATTTCGGTCTAATACATGTTTAAAAATTATAACAACTATAATCAGCAAAATACTCATTCCAATATGTGCTTTAACTCGAATATATTTTTGTATTTCTGGCTTATACTGATCAATATTTATAAAATCTATACAAAACGAAGTTGTTAAAGACGTCAAGGCACTATCAGCACTACTGTAGGCTGCCGCAACTAGACCCAAGATAAAAGTAATTCCAACAGCAGCTCCTAAATTATGATTCAAGGCAATTTCTGGAAAAAGCAGGTCAGTACTTTTTTTGCCTTCAAATAGAGGAATATTTATACCCATCTCATATGAATAGGTGTATAATAAAACCCCTAATATTAAAAATAAAAATGTAATAAAAACCAAGACAAAACTGAAAGAAATCATATTTTTTTGAGCAGAAATCAAATCTTTACAAGCTAAGTTTTTTTGCATCATATCCTGATCTAATCCAGTCATACAAATTGTAATAAAAGCTCCACCGATTATAGATTTTATGAAATAATTACTTTCATTGAAGTTATCAGTAACAAACAATTGACTCATGTTTTTAAATGAATCACTTTCTATAAATGTTAATAAACTTAAATCTAATTCAGTTAATATGTAGCTTATAGATAAAATAACTGACAAAATCATTAATGTTGTCTGAAGAGTGTCTGTCCAGATGATTGTATTAATCCCTCCCTTTCGTGTATAGACCCATATTAATAAAACGGATAGTATAACACTTATTTCAAAAGGCACACCCCACATTTTAAAAACATATTGATATAAGACTAAAGCAACTAAAAACAGCCTAAATGCAGCTCCAAGAACTCTAGATATAAAAAAGAAAAAAGCTCCAGTTTTCTGAGTTTTTGGACCAAATCTTATATTGAGATATTCATAAATAGACGTAACATTATTTTTGTAATAAACAGGTAAGAGAACAAATGCTACAATAATATAACCAATTAAGTAACCTATAACTACTTGAAAATAAGTTAGTTGAGATTCTTCTACCCATCCAGGAACTGAAATAAATGTCACTCCTGATAAACTAGCGCCAACCATTCCATAAGCAACAAGGAACCAAGGCGCTTTTTTATTTGCATTAAAAAATGTAGAATTAGAGGCTTCTTGACTTGTATATTTTGATATTATAATTAATACTAAAAAATATCCAAGAATAAGACTTAATATAATTTCAGGTGACTGCATATATGGGTAAAAGGCAAATATAGAAAAACCTTTTTCCATATGATATTTTTGTATTTTTGTATAATGGAATTTTCTTCAAAATTATTATCAGATGCTGTAGATGAAATATCTAGATTACCAGGAATAGGTAAAAGATCAGCACTCAGACTTGCTTTGTATTTACTCAAACAACCAAAAGAAAATACGATATTATTAGCTAAAACATTAGAAAAATTAAGAAATGAAATTGGTTATTGTGAAAAGTGTCATAATTTATCTGAAAATAACATTTGTGAAATATGTTCTAACGAAAAACGTAATAAAAAATTACTGTGTATTGTTGAAGATATAAGAGATGTTATGGCTATTGAAAACACTAATCAATATAATGGACTATATCATGTTTTAGGAGGAATAATTTCTCCAATTGAAGGTGTGGGTCCAAATGATCTTAACATTAATTCATTAGTTGAAAAAGTAAAATCTAAAGAAATTAATGAATTAATTTTAGCACTTAGTAGTACATTAGAAGCTGATACTACTAACTTTTATATTTTTAAAACGCTTTCTGATTTTGACATTAAAATAACTACTATTGCAAGAGGAATTTCAGTTGGAGATGAATTAGAATATGCTGATGAAGTGACATTAGGCAGAAGTATTTCTAGAAGAATACCTTATGAAAGTTCAATAACGGAATAGTAGTGCTTTATTCATAATTTTGGTACTTTTGTTTTAATAATTAAGTATGGGTAAGTATTTTTTAAAACTCCCAAAAATGGGAGAAAGTGTTGCTGAAGCTACATTAATAACTTGGCTTAAAGAAGTTGGTGACATCATTGATGCTGACGAGTCTATTGTTGAAATAGCTACTGATAAAGTTGACTCTGATGTTCCTTCAGAATTTTCAGGTAAGTTAATAGAAAAACGCTTCAATATAGATGATACAATTAAGGTTGGAGAGGTTATAGCTGTAATTGAGAGTGACGATTTGAAAAATGAAAATATTACAAATAATTATAAAAGTGTAAAAAATATTACTGAGGATTTAGTTGAAACCAAACCTATTGTTGAATCATCAATAGTTCATGAGACATCTAATCTTTTTGATAAAGCTGAATCTGTAATTAATTCTATCCCTACAGAAATTAAACGTTTTTATTCTCCATTAGTAAAGAGTATTGCTAAAAAAGAAAACTTATCTAATGAAGAGCTAGAAAATATTTTTGGAACAGGAAAAGATAAAAGAGTAACTAAAAAAGATATTTTAAAATATCTAAATTCCAAAAGACCATTTATTTCAGAACCAATTTCTGATTCAAAAAAATCATACACTGAAGATGTTGGATCTAGAGGACAGTTAATTGAAATGTCACGTATGGGCAAATTAATAGCTAATCACATGGTTGAAAGTAAAAAAACTTCTGCACATGTTCAGTCTTTTGTTGAAGTTGATGTAACTAATTTGTGGGAATGGAGAGAAAAGATAAAAAAATCGTTTTTTAGTCAAACTCAAGAAAAATTAACTTTTACACCTTTATTTATTTTAGCAGTAATTAAAGCATTAAGAGATTTTCCTATTCTAAACAGCTCTTTACAAGGTGAATCAATATTTCAGAAAAGAAATATAAACATTGGAATGGCTACATCTTTGTCAGATGGAAACTTAATTGTTCCTGTCATAAAAAATGCAGACCATTTAAACTTAATTGGTCTAACAAAAGCAGTCAACGACTTGTCTTATCGTGCAAGAAATAATCAACTTTTACCTGAAGATGTTCAAGATGGAACATACACTGTTACTAACGTGGGTAATTTTGGTTCGATTATGGGTACTCCGATTATCAATCAACCGCAAGTAGGGATTTTAGCAATTGGTGTAATTAGAAAAATGCCCTCAGTTATTGAAACATCAAAAGGAGATTATATTGGAATCAGAAAAAAACTAATATTATCTCATAGTTATGATCATAGAATCATTAATGGAGCTGTTGGGGGACAGTTTGCAAAAAATATTGCAAATTATCTAGAACAATGGGATCTAAATTTTTCTTTTTAAAATGAAATTAAAAATAGAAAGACCACTTTGTTTTTTTGATCTTGAAACAACAGGAATAAATATTACAAACGATCGAATAGTTGAAATGGCAATTTTGAAATTACACCCTGATGAAAAAATAGAAAAACAGGTTTGGCTAGTTAATCCTGAAATGCAAATTCCTCTAGAGGTTTCAGAAATTCACGGAATAACTAATGATAAAGTTGCTGACGCTCCAACTTTTAAAGAAATTTCTAAAATCATTTATAATTTTATTAAAGGGTGTGATTTGGCAGGGTATAATTCTGACAGGTTCGATATTCCACTTTTAATGGAAGAGTTTTTAAGATCAGAGATAGATTTCTCAACAAAAAACTTAAAAACAATAGACGTGCAAACTATTTTTCATAAAATGGAACAAAGGAATCTTACAGCAGCTCTTAAATTCTATTGTGATAAAAAGCTTGAAAATGCTCATTCAGCAATGGAGGATACTCAAGCCACTTTTGACGTCCTCATGTCTCAACTTGACAAGTATAATGATTTAGAGCCATCCATGTCTTTTTTGAGCGACTTTACTACCAGAAGAAAAACTGCTGATTTTGCTGGATACATAGTTTTTAATAAAGAAGGTGAAGAGTGTTTCTCATTCGGAAAACATAAAGGACAAACGGTTGATTATATTTTAGAAAAAGAACCTGGATATTTTGGCTGGTTATTAAAGGCAGAGTTTCCTATGTACACAAAAAAAATATTAACACAAATCAGAATGCGTAAAAGTAATCTTCAAAAATAAATAATTTTGAAAATAATTTGTATTGGAAGAAATTTCACGGACCACATAGAAGAGTTGGATAATCAAAAACCGAAAAATCCAGTTGTTTTCATGAAGCCAGATACTTCATTAATTCAAAAGAATCAGCCATTTTTTACGCCTGCCTTTTCAGATGATATCCATCATGAAGTAGAATTAGTGATTAAAATTAATCGAATTGGCAAGTATATTGATCAAAAATTTGCTCATAAGTATTATGAAAACATAACGGTTGGTCTTGATTTTACTGCACGAGATCTTCAAAACGATTTAAAAGTTAAAGGATTACCGTGGGAAAAATCAAAATCATTTGATGGTTCAGCACTAATCGGAAAGTGGTTAAATAAAAATGAATTTAATTTAAATAATTTAAATTTTCATTTAAACATAAATAATACATTAATTCAAAAGGGAAATACTTCTTTAATGTTGTGGAAAATAGATGAAATCATTTCTTATGTTTCACAATTTTTTACTCTTAAAATAGGAGATTTAATCTTTACAGGAACTCCAGCAGGAGTAAGCAGGTTAAATAAAGAGGACGTTTTAGAAGGTTTTGTTGAGGAGATTAAATGTTTTCAAATTAAGATAAAATAGAAATTATGATAGCTGAATTGGTTACCATAGGAGATGAGATTTTAATTGGTCAAATTGTAAATACAAATTCTGTTTTTTTATCAAAGTCATTAAACTCTATCGGTATTGCTGTTTCTCAAATCACATCAATTTCTGACAAGTCTACTGATATAATAAATACCGTTGAGAGATCTAGAAAAACGTCAGATATCATAATTATAACTGGAGGTTTAGGGCCGACAAGTGATGATGTGACTAAGCATACCTTAACATCATATTTTGATGATAAACTTATTTGGTATCCTGAAATTAAAAATCATATTGAAGAGTTATTTAAAAAATTCATTTCTACTCCAATAAGTGACATGAATAAAGAGCAAGCCCTTTTACCATCAAAAGCTAAAATTTTTAAAAATGAATATGGAACAGCTTCCGGAATGTGGTTTTCGTCAAAAGATGTTGAAGTTATAGCTTTACCGGGAGTTCCTTATGAGATGAAATCTTTAATGCAAAATTCAATTTTACCCGCTTTAAAAAAATCATTTAATAGGCCTTTTATTTATAATAAAACATTACTGACTTATGGCCTAGGAGAAAGTGCAATTGCCCTTAGAATTTCAGACTGGGAAAGTAAACTTCCTAATACTATAAAATTAGCTTACCTCCCTAGTTTAGGCAGGGTAAGATTAAGACTTTCGTCATCTGGAATGAGTGAAATTAAAGTTAGAAAAAAAGTTGATATGCAACTTTCAAGCTTGAAGCACTTAATTAAAGATATATATGTTGGAGATGAAGATCAAGGTTCAATAGAGGTTTTGATTGGAAATATTCTTTCCTCTCAAAATAAATCTTTATCAGTTGCGGAAAGTTGTACCGGAGGTAATATATCATCAGTTATTACATCTCAAGCAGGAGCTTCCAAATTCTTTAAAGGTGGCGTCATAGCTTATTTAAACGAATTAAAAATATCATTATTAAATATTCCGGCTGAATTAATTTTAGAAAAAGGAGTTGTTAGTTCTGATGTAGCAAAAGCTATGGCTTTGGGTATAAAAAAGCGATTTAATTCAAATTATGGAATAGCAACAACTGGTAATGCAGGGCCTACGTCTGGAGATGACATTTCAAAAATAGGTGAGGTTTATATAGCAATATCTAGCCCTGACGGAGTTTTTTGTGAATGTCATCAAATGGGAAACCACCGTGAAAGAGTAATTAGCAAAACAACAAATAAAGCGCTTGAGATGCTTTACAGGTTAATTAAAAGGGATTAATTATAAATTTTAAATAAGTTTTGTAACTACATAAAAATATGTAAATTTGCAATCTGTTTAAAAATAAAACAGATATAAACTAAATGTTATGGCTAGAGTTTGTGATGTTACCGGTAAAAGAGTCATGTTTGGAAATAATCGTTCTAAAGCCATGAATAAAACTCGTAGGCGTTTTGATATTAACTTGGTAAAAAAACGTTTTTATATACCTGAAGAAGACAAATGGGTTACCTTGAAAGTTAAAGCGTCAGTTTTAAAAACAATTAATAAAAAGGGTATTTCAGCCGTAATTAAGGAAGCTAAAGAAAAAGGTCTTTTAAAATAAAAGAAATAAAATGGCAAAAAGAGGTAATAGGGTACAAGTTATATTAGAATGTACTGAGCATAAAACATCAGGACAGCCTGGAACATCGCGTTATATAACTACAAAAAATAAAAAAAACTCACCCGATCGTTTAGAAATAAAAAAATTCAACCCAATTTTGAAAAAAATGACGGTTCATAAAGAAATTAAGTAGTCATGGCAAAAAAATCAGTAGCAACACTTCAAACTGGATCTAAAAGATTAACTAAGGCTATTAATATGGTCAAAAAAGAAAATTCCGGAACATATAGTTTTGTTGAAGCAATTATAGACCCAAAACACGTGAAAGACTGGATGGCTAGTAAGCCAATTAGGCAAGAAGTGATTCCAGTAAAACCTATTGAAAAACTTCAAATTATTCAGGAAAATGTTGTTGAATCAACAAAAGATTCTTAAAACACTCCTTCATTTAAACTTATTTAAAAAAAGCTACTTTTGAAGTAGCTTTTTTTATTTTTATAGAATGGGAATATTTAAAAAAATTTCATCTTTTTTAAAAGATAACGACAAAGAAACTTTAAAAGATAAGTTAAATGATTCCAGTGATTTAATTCATTCCACAGAATATAAATCAAAGTTAAAAGTAATTTCAGAGTCAGAAAATATAAACACGGATTCCTTAGAAGCTAAAAATGGCCTAGATAAGGGTTTAGAAAAGACTAAAAATACATTTTTCTCTAAACTAGGAAAAGTGCTGATTGGGAAAAGTAAAGTAGATGATGATGTGTTGGATGATTTGGAAGAAGTTCTTATAACATCAGATGTAGGCGTAAAAACCACAATAAAAATAATTGAAAGAATAGAAAAAAGAGTTTCTAGAGATAAATTTTTAGGGTCAAAAGAATTAAACAAAATTTTAAAAGAAGAAATTGTAGGAATTCTCTTAGATCAACATTCTAATGATGGTTCAACTTTTGAAGCTCTTCTCCCACATAATCCGTATGTAATTATGGTTGTAGGGGTAAATGGCGTAGGGAAAACAACTACGATTGGGAAGCTTGCTAACAAATATAAACTAATTGGTAAAAAAGTAATGCTTGGGGCTTCCGATACATTTAGAGCTGGAGCTATAGATCAACTTCAGGTTTGGGCAGATCGAGTTGGTGTAAAGCTTGTAAAACAATCTATGGGGAGTGATCCAGCCTCAGTTGCATTTGACACTCTAAAGTCAGCAAAAGCTCAAAAAATTGATGTAGTTATAATAGATACAGCAGGTAGACTTCACAATAAAGTAAATTTAATGAATGAACTTTCTAAAATAAAGAGAGTTATGGATAAAGTTATTCCTGAATCACCTCATGAAGTTTTACTCGTTCTAGACGGATCAACTGGCCAGAATGCATTTGAGCAAGCTAAACAATTCTCTTCTGCTACTGATGTTTCATCTTTAGCAATAACTAAATTAGATGGAACTGCTAAAGGTGGAGTAGTTTTAGGAATTTCTCATCAACTCAAAATCCCTGTAAGGTATATTGGGGTAGGAGAGAAAATGGAAGATTTACAAATTTTTGATCCGAAATCTTTTGTAGACTCTCTTTTTAGATAATAAATTATTCTAGTTCTTTATAGCTTCTATTTCCAGTAAAAAATATTGCATTTGCCATGAATAGTTTTCCGTTTTCCCAAAAAGCTCTAAATAGTGGATTATCTACCATATAAATTATATTGCCTTGACCCAGGTTCTGGTTTCCAAATAACAAACTTTCACCTTGTTTTGAAGATACATTTGAACCTACAAAACCAGAGTGAGGTTTAATATTGTTTTTTAGATAGGCTATGTTTTGATTTTTTAAAAGCTCATAAGCACTTCCAGAGAGTTTTAAAGTGTAATAATAGTCTTCATATCCATATGCCATTGGATGAGATTGATCAATTGAAGCCTTGAAAATACTTCCAGTTATTAAATTACTTATATATTTTCTTTTTCTTGAACTATTTGAACTTGTATCAGGAGTCTTGTTTATTGAAGGTTCTTTTAATGATATTTCGAATGGTTCAATTCCTGTTAAAGCATCCAAAGCCCTACCTAATGCAATTAATGTTCCTCCATTTCTAATCCAGCTTATTAAATCAGTTTCTATATTCTTAAAATTATAGTAGCCTGATGGTAAAATCAAGACATCAGTTTTTAAAAGAACTTCTTTATTTAATCTTGATTCACTTACATAATTAGCTTGATAACCTAATTGTTTTTCAAAAAAGTGTATTATTTCACCTGCATTATAAGTTGATGAGTTTCCTTCAGTTATAACACTTATCCTGGGCGGAGAGATTAAAGATAATTTATTAGAGCCAAGATCAGGGCCAGACGAAGAGTAGCCTGAAGATAATTGAGTTATTTTACGATTATTATTATCTGCAATAGTAAGAATTAGATTTTCAAGATTTGATTCTGGAAAGTTTAAATTATCTCCCTTTAGAATAAAAAGAGACCCTCTTTTCCAATTAATATTTTGATTTTTTAGTAGAGTGTTGTTAAATCTAACCTTAATTTTCGATTTCAATAAATCTCCTAAAAACTTAGCATCTTTCAAACTGTTCCATTTAGAAGCCCAACCGTATGCATTTTTATCAGTTTTGGAGTTAATATGTTTTTCGCTTTTATGGTTTATTAAATTAATATTTTCTTTTGTTGCTAAAGCTTTTAATCCATAGGCATAGGGAAGGGCCCAAGCAGTGATATCATAAGTTAGTGAGTCTGATAAAAAAGTTTGAGGCTCAAATAATACGTGAACCATTTTACCTTTAACTTGATTCGTGGTAATTATAAGATTATCAGGTTTAAGTTTAATTGATTTATTTTTTTTTGAATTGAAATCAAAACCTTTAACAACTTTATTTAAACTTGGTGATCCATACTTAATTTCATGTCTATCAAGGAGCTTTTTCAATTTATTAATATTATCAACATTTCCACTAAGTATAAAATTCTTGTATTTAGTTGATTTATTTTTGTAAAATTCTTGATAGGCTGTATTTAGTTTTTTAATATTTTGTGAAGCAATTTCTATGGTTGATATGCTAGTTGTGTAATGGTGATTAATTCGATCAATTAAAGTAAGTTCAATTCCTTCTTTGTTGTAAAGTCCAAGGCCAGCTCTTCCACCTCCTGCTTGCTCATAAGTCATTCCAATTGCGCCAAGAAATGAAGGGTATGAATCTCCATAACTGGGATAGAGTAGGTCAAACCTTTCTTTGGTGTAGTAAAACCAACCATTTTTATCAAAATATTTAATATGATTTTTCGCAATTAAATCTTGAAAAGATTTTTGAAAATCTGTAATGCTTTCATGAATAGGCTCGGCAGCAGGTGCAAAGTAATATGGAGAGTTTGCTCCTTGTTCATGAAAATCAACATGAATATGTGGTAACCACTTATTATACTTAACTAGCCTTTGTTGAGTCTCAATTTGTGTTGCCCAAGCCCAATCTCTATTAAGATCAAATGCATAGTGATTTGTTCTTCCATTTTGCCAAGGTTCTTTGTGTTCTCTTGAATAAGAGTTAGGGTTGTACGGAAACCTTTTCTTTTGTTTATACCAATTTACATATCGATCTCTTCCATCAGGATTAATACATGGATCAATAATAACAATTGTATCTTTAAGCCAATCCTTGTATTTGGTAATTAAATTATAAATTGTTTTCATTGAAGCTTCTGTACTTGAAGACTCATTGCCATGAACATTATAGCTTAACCAAACTATAGCCTTATCAGAGTTTAATTCACCATTTTTAGACCCTGAATTTTTTAGATGATTATCTCTTATTTTTTCAATATTTTTTAAGTTTTCAGGACTAGAAATGAATGCTAATTGAAGTGAACGTCCTTCATTGGTTTTCCCATATGATTCCACTTTTACCCAATTTGAGTTTGAGTCTAAATAGTTATAATAATCTACTACTTGATGATGTCGAGAAAAAACTGTTCCAAGTTCATAACCTAAAAAAGAACCAGGTGAAATTATATCTTGAGATTTAGAATTAAAGCTTATTATTGACAAACATAAAAGAATATACTTTTTTAACATAATATTTTAATTTAACAGTAAAATTAATTTTTTTTAAACATAAAGGGTGATTAGTGTTATGAAAAATGAAATATCTTTACAAAAATAACTTAGAATGAAAGCCCATAAAATCCCATCTAATTCATTAGATATTTATTCTGAATTAATCAAGGACTATCAAGATGAAAACAAGGGTTTGATTTCATCTACAACTTCTTTTCCTAAAATGGATTCTCTCGCTAATTTATCTGCTGTAAAGTCAAAAGAATTTACAGATACTAATAGGAAAAAATTAATTAAAGCTTTTAAAGAACAATATGACAATATAAAGATCTCTAAGAATGTTGAAAAAAATCTAAACTTATTATCTAAAAATAACTCAGTTACAATAACAACAGGTCATCAATTAAGCTTAATGACTGGTCCTTTATATTTTATTTATAAAATTGTAAGTGTCATAAAGCTATCTATTATTATGAATAAAAAAAAAACTGGATATAATTATATTCCAGTTTTCTGGATGGCTTCTGAAGATCACGACTTTGAAGAAATTAGTAGTTTTTACTTTAAAGGAAGGAAAATTATTTGGAAACAATCAATGGGAGGGCCAGTTGGAGAAATTAGTTTAGATAAGCTTGATTTTTTATCCTTATTTATAGAAAATGAGCTTGGAACTTCAGAGTCTTCTTTATTTATTAAATCAATTATTAAAGAAAATTATTTAACAACAAAAACTTTATCAGAAGCAACATTTGGATTGGTTAACAGACTTTTTTGTGATTATGGACTGTTAATTTTAGATCCCAATTCAAGAAAATTAAAGGAAATTATGATTCCTTTTTTTAAAAATGAATTATTTAATCATAACTGTAAAAAACAAGTTGATAATCAGATAGAGATATTAAAAAATGATTATAATAAAAATTATAAACCTCAAGTGAACCCTAGAGAAATAAACCTTTTTTATATAACTAAAGGAGAAAGAAAAAGAATTATAAAAACTGAAAATGGATTTGAATTGAGTGATTCAAATAAAAAATTTACTAAACCTTTAATTGAAAAAGAGTTAATTGAATTTCCTGAAAGATTTTCTCCAAATGTTTTGCTTCGCCCTTTGTATCAGGAAGTGATACTTCCTAATATTGCATATGTAGGTGGTGGTGGGGAGATTTCTTATTGGTTACAACTAAAAGCTTTTTTTGAAAATCAAAATATTACTTTACCTATTTTAGTTATACGAGATTCAGCACTATTAGTGCCTTCTAAGACTTTGAAAAGTATTGAAAAGCTTAATGTTTCTTACTCTGATTTATTGAATGGAAAAGATCACTTAATTAAAAATAAAATTAAGGAACTTTCAAGTATAAGTTTGGATTTACAATTTTTAAAGAATAAACTTGATTCACAGTTTAGTTATTTAGAAAAAATTGTTTCTAAAACCGACTCATCTTTTAAAGGTGCTGTAAAAGCTCAAAAAGCTAAACAATATAAGGGAATAGATAATCTTGAGAAAAGACTTTTAAGAGCTCAAAAAAGAAAACTTAATGATCAGGTTAAAAAACTAGAAGTAATATATAATTCACTGTTTCCAAATAACAAACTCCAGGAGCGAACAGAAAATTTCTTTGATTATTATTTGTATTTTGAACATAATTTTATTCCAGATTTGATTGATAATTTTAATCCACTTAATAAAAATTTTATTGTATTTGAATCTAAATAAAACCAAAAAAATAGTCCAATTTTAAATTTCCGCCCTAATAAATAATTGTATTTTTGCTTATGCAAGACAAAGTTCTAATTCTTGATTTCGGATCTCAATACACACAATTAATTGCCAGAAGGGTAAGAGAACTCTTTATTTATTGTGAAATATTTCCATACAACAACCCACCCAAAGACTATTCTGTATACAAAGCAATAATTTTATCTGGATCACCTTATTCAGTTAGAAATGAACATCCCCCTCATATTGACCTTTCTTTAGTAAAAGGTAAAATCCCTTTATTAGGTATTTGCTATGGAGCACAGTATTTAGCACACTTTTTTGGTGGTAAAGTTAGTCCCTCCAAATCAAGAGAGTATGGTCGTGCAAACTTAAAAAGTATAGATTCAAAATCTATGTTTTTTAATGATATTCCTGACAATAGTCAAGTTTGGATGAGCCATGGTGACACCATTAATAATCTTCCTCATGGCGCAAGAATCATTTCCAGTACTTCAGATGTTAAAAATGCAGCTTTTGAGATTAAAGGGGAAGATACTTATGGAATTCAATTTCATCCAGAAGTATATCACTCTTCTGATGGTTCAAAGATGTTAGAGAATTTTTTGATAAAAATTTCAAAAATTAAACAAGATTGGACACCTGATTCTTTTGTCGAAATGACAATAAGTAAATTAAAAAATCAAATAGGAAATGAAAAGGTTATTTTAGGCCTTTCTGGAGGTGTAGACTCTACAGTTGCAGCAGTCTTATTAAATAAATCAATTGGTGATCAATTAATCTGTGTTTTTGTTAATAATGGCCTTCTAAGAAAAGATGAGTTTGATTCAGTTCTTAACCAATATAAGGGTATGGGGCTTAATGTAAAAGGAGTTGACTCTTCAGAATTATTTTTAAATAACTTGAAGGGTGAATCGGACCCTGAATCAAAACGAAAAATTATTGGCAATACATTTATTGATGTTTTTAATGATGAAGCCAAACAAATAAACGGAGCTTCCTGGCTTGCTCAAGGAACCATATACCCAGATGTAATTGAATCAATTTCAGTCAATGGACCTTCAGTAACAATTAAATCTCATCACAATGTTGGTGGTCTACCTGATTTCATGAAATTAAAGATAGTTGAACCTTTGAGAATGCTATTTAAAGATGAAGTTCGAAGAGTAGGTCATAGTTTAGGGATTAATCCCAAAATTCTAGGAAGACACCCTTTTCCTGGGCCTGGTTTAGCGATTAGAATTTTGGGAGAAATCACACCTAAGAAAGTGAAAATCTTACAAGAAGTTGATTCAATTTTTATTGAAGGGTTAAAGAATTGGAACTTATATGATTCCATATGGCAAGCTGGAGCAATTCTTCTTCCTGTGAATAGTGTAGGAGTAATGGGTGATGAGAGAACTTATGAAAAATGTGTAGCATTGCGAGCCGTTCAGTCTACCGACGGAATGACTGCTGATTGGGTAGATCTTCCGTATGACTTTTTACAAAAAATATCAAATGAAATAATAAATAAGGTCCCAGGAGTAAATAGAGTGGTTTATGACATTAGCTCCAAGCCTCCAGCCACAATAGAGTGGGAATAGTTGTCATTGCATTATGAATTATAAAATTAAAATTACATTAATATTTCTAATACTGTCTGTCCAATTTGGATATGGTCAAGATGATTTAACACCTGAAAAATTTATAATTCATAAAGTTAAAAAAGGAGATAATATTTTTAATCTTACAAAAAAGTATAATATAAGTGAAAGTCAAATTGAAAACTATAATCCGAGAATTAGTAAAAGGGGATTAAGAAGAAGAATGCAACTAAGAATACCTGTTTATGCTAAAGTTGAGATTGAAAAAGAACCATCTAAAAAAACAGCAACATACTTAGTTAAACCCAAAGACACCAAATGGAGAATTGCGTATACTTATGGTTTAACTATTGATGAGCTAAATGAATTAAATCCAAAGATAAAAGAAGGTCTTAAGTTTGGCCAATTTATAAAGGTGCCAGTTAAGTCAGATGAAGAAATAAAAGTTATAGAACCAGATTTTTATTATTACAAAATAAAACCTAAAGAAGGATATTACAGGGTTAAAGTTAAAACTGGATTTGACAAACCTACTATAGACTCTCTTAATCCTTTAGTTATTGATGAAGGATTAAAAAAAGGCATGATTTTAAAATTACCTAAAACTTCTTCTATAAAATTAAATGTAGATAAGGACCTTCTTCTTACTGAAAAAACTAGACTTCTAGATTCTGTTTTTATAAGAAAAAAAATTAATCTTGTTTATTTTCTTCCATTTAAAACATCAGTCATTGAATTTGATTCTTTAGATAAAACAGTTAGATATTTAAAAAGACGAACTCTGACCTCAATTGCCTTAGATTTTTATTCTGGATCAATTTTGGCAATGGAAAAAGCAAAGAATATTGGAATAGATATAAATGCAAAAATATTTGATACTCAAAATAAAAAAAGTGAAATTCAAAGACAGATTGACATTCTTGATCCAACAATAATAGATGTTATAATAGGACCAATGTTACCTAAAAACTTTAATTTCCTATCCTTAAATAAGAAGTTAGAAGACGTTCCTAAGGTAGCTCCATTATCTTCAAACCCAGTTGTAATGAGAAAAGGAGTTTTTCAAAGTATTACCCCTAAATCATTTATTCGAACTGAAATGAAGGAGTATTTACTAAACATTATAAATGAAGATGACAATATTTTGATTGTTTCTGACTCTGTAAACAGAAAAATAGAGAGAGAGCTTAATCTTTTATTCCCGAGTGCGGTTAAGTTAAGACCTGAATTTGGAAATTTTTTATTACCGGACTTAGTAGACTCACTAATTGTGGATACTCTTCCAAATAAAGTAATTTTAGAAACAGAAAAATTTTCATTGATTTCTAGTGCTACTTCTCAAATTCGTTCTCAGCTCAGTGATGAGAAAAAAATTACACTTTTTACAACATATCATGGGCCTTCATATGAAGACTCTAATCTTTCAAACACGTTGTTTGGAGACCTTATGTTTACATACATGTCAGATTATTATCCAAGAAAGATAGAGGATTCAAATTTGATTGATGAATTTGTGAATCGTTTTGGTATTCCGCCAAATAAAACATCAGTAAGAGCATTTGATTTAGTTTACGATTTAATATTAAGAATTGCTACTCAAAACGACTTATACTCTAGCACTAAAATAGGAGAAACAGAGTATGTAAACAATAAGTTTAATTACGTTCCTTTAATAGGAGGAGCTTATATAAATCACGGATATTACTTATTGCAACATAAGCAATATGATGTTTTAGAAATAAATAAATAATATAATTTTAGCTTTAACATCATTCATATTTTGTAAATTTGAGCCCGGTATATAAAGATATAGACAATATGTCAGAAACAAAATACATTTTCGTTACCGGAGGAGTTACCTCATCTTTAGGGAAAGGTATTGTAGCAGCGTCCTTAGCAAAACTACTCCAATCACAAAAATTTAGGGTTACTATACAGAAGTTTGATCCATACATAAATGTTGATCCAGGAACTTTAAACCCATATGAGCATGGAGAGTGTTATGTAACTGATGATGGAGCAGAAACAGATTTAGATTTAGGCCATTATGAACGTTTTCTTAATGTGAAAACTTCTCAAGCAAATAACGTTACAACCGGAAGAGTTTATCAAAGTGTGATTGAAAAAGAACGTCGAGGAGTTTTTTTGGGTAAAACAGTTCAAGTAGTTCCTCATATTACAAATGAAATTAAAGAAAGAATTTTATTGCTTGGTAAAACAGGAGAATACGATATAATTATAACAGAGATTGGAGGAACAGTAGGTGATATTGAATCTCTTCCGTATATAGAGGCTGTTAGGCAATTAATTTATGAGCGTGGGGATAAAAATGCAATGACAATTCATTTAACCTTAATACCCTTTTTGTCTGCTGCAGGTGAGCTTAAAACTAAACCAACACAACATTCAGTTAAAACATTAATGGAAAGTGGAATTAAGGCTGATGTTTTAGTGTGTAGAACTGAACATGAATTATCAAATGAATTAAGAAAAAAATTAGCGCTATTTTGTAATGTTAAATATGAAGCAGTAATTCAATCAATTGATGTAGAAACTATTTATGATGTTCCATTGAAAATGCAGGATGAGGGTCTTGATCGAGTTGTGATAGATAGATTAAAATTAAAACCAAAACAGTCTTCTGACTTAAAAAAGTGGAAAGAGTTTTTAAAAAAATATAAAAATCCAAAAAGTAAGATTAAAATTGGGTTAGTTGGAAAATATGTTGAGTTACAAGATTCATATAAATCAATTCTTGAGTCATTTATTCATGCAGGAGCTATAAATGAAGTTGAGGTTGATGTAATAACAATTCATTCTGAATTTATATTAGAGAAAGGAAATATAGATAAACTTATGGATTTAGATGGAATACTAGTTGCTCCTGGTTTTGGAGAAAGGGGGATAGAAGGTAAAATTAAAGCGGTTGAATTTGTTAGAAAAAACAAAATTCCTTTTTTTGGAATTTGTTTAGGAATGCAGATGGCTGTAATAGAATATTCTAGAAATGTTTTAGGTTTAAAGGATGCTAATTCAACTGAAATGACAGATAAAACATCAAATCCAGTCATAGATTTGATGGAAGATCAAAAAAACATTAAAAATAAAGGAGGAACTATGAGGTTAGGCTCCTGGGAATGCTCTTTGTCTAAAGGGAGTTTAGTTAATAGAATTTATGATAAAAGTTTAATAAATGAACGTCATCGTCATCGTTATGAATTCAATGATAAATATAATGATATTATGTTTTCGAAAAACCTAAAAGCTAGTGGAGTAAATCCCCTAACTGGCTTAATAGAAATTATTGAACACAATGATCATCCATGGTTTATTGGAGTTCAGTTTCATCCCGAATATAAAAGTACAGTTTCTGAGCCTCACCCATTATTTGTTTCTTTTGTTGAAGCAGCATTAAAATATTCTAAATCAAAAAAATAAATGGAAGAACAACAATTTGATCCATATAAATTTATTGGAATTATATTAATTGCGTTGATATTGACTTGGATGCTTTTTCGCACTGAAAACACTAATATTTCAAATCCCAATATTACAGAGTCAGTAGATGTTTCAGAAACCAAATCGTCTCCAAAGATCAATGAATTTAATAATTCATCCAAAAATGATGAAATAAATCTAACATATGGCATTTTTTCTAAATGGTTAGAGCCTAAAGAAAATGAAGATCTAGTTTTAGAAAATAAAAATTTAAAAATAAAAATAAGCTCTAAAGGTGCAAACCTAACACTTGTTAATTTGAAAGATTTTTCAAATCACCTAGAGAAGCCTCTCAATCTTGTTTCTGAAAACAATCATTTAATAAACACAAGTTTAAAAAGTCGTTTAGGATTGTTAATAGATACTAAGGATATATATTTTAACAATATTAAAAATGAAAAAAATAAAGGAAGTCAATCAATTATTTTTAGAGCAAATATTTCAGATTATCAATTTTTAGAGTTTAGATATACACTTCCAAATGATGGATATAAATTAGGTTTTGAGATTAGGTCAGAAGGACTTGAAAATATTTTGGCTGATGAAGATGTTATTTTGAGTTGGCAGACAAATTTATTCAGGAACTCTAAAAGCATTGATTATGAAAGTAGGTACACTCAGTTGACATATTCTTATGAAGAAGATAAAGTTGACAATCTATCACTTTCGGGGGAAGATGAAGAAATTGAAAACAAAGTTCGATGGATATCATACAGACAACATTTTTTCAGTTCAATTTTAATACCTGATATTTTAATGGACGAAGTGTCATTTAAATCAAAAGATCTTACAGTTGACGAAACCTTAGATAATAGATTTACAAAAGAGCTTACTAGTTCCTTTAAATTAGGGAAAGAGAGAGGAGAGATACTCTCAAATATGAATTTTTATTTTGGCCCAACGGATTATCAAATTTTAAAATCTTATGGAGATTCACTTGAGACTTCTATTCCTTTAGGATGGGGTATTTTCGGATGGATAAATAGATTTATTTTTCTTCCACTTTTTGCTTGGCTAGCAACATTTTTACCATATGGAATTGCAATTATAGTTTTAACTATTATTGTTAGATTAGTAATGTCTCCAGTTGTTTACAAATCCTATGTTTCTCAAATTAAGATGAAGGTATTAAAACCCGAAATTGAAGAAATTACAAAAAAACACAAAAATGATGCTGTAAAAAAACAACAAGAGACTATGAGTTTATATGGTAAAGCTGGAGTTAATCCAATGTCTGGATGTATTCCTGCACTTATACAAGTCCCTATTTTCTATGCATTGTTTTCTTTTTTTCCAGTAGCTTTTGAACTTAGGCAAAAAAGTTTTCTCTGGGCCGATGATCTATCTTCATATGATTCAATTTTTGAACTTCCATTTTCAATTCCTTTCTATGGTGATCATATCAGCCTTTTTCCAATATTGGCATCAGCAGCAATTTTTGTTTATACACTGATGACTACAGGACAGCAGGCAATGCCTCAGCAAGAAGGAATGCCCAATATGAAATTTATTATTTATATGATGCCACTGATGATGTTGCTATTTTTTAATAATTATGCTAGTGGTCTGAGCTTATATTACTTCATATCAAATACACTTACCATTTTGTTAATGTTAGTCATAAAGAATTTCATAATCAAAGAAGATAATATAAAGGCTCAAATTGCTGAAAACAAAAAGAAACCAAGAAAAGTTGGTGGTTTTACTCAAAAATTTCAAAAGGCTATGGAGGCAGCTGAAGCCCAAAAAAAAATAAACCAACAAGGACGTAAGTAGTTTGAAAAACTGATTTCAATTTTCTCATGCTTAATTGTACCTTTGTGTTATGAAAAGTAAAAGGGTTGTTTTGGGACTTTCAGGTGGTGTAGATTCAAGTGTTGCTGCACACCTTCTTAAGAAAGAAGGATACGAAGTTATAAGCATCTTTATGAAAAATTGGCATAATGAGGATGTTACTATTTCTAATGAATGTCCATGGCTTGAAGATAGTTATGATGCTGTTATGGTTTCACAAAAGCTAGGTATACCATTTCAAACAGTAGATCTAAGTAAAGAATACAAGGAGCGAATAGTAGATTATATGTTTGATGAATATTCAAGAGGAAGAACTCCTAATCCAGATGTTTTATGCAATAGAGAAATTAAATTTGATTTATTCTTAGACATTGCTTTGTCTCTTGGCGCTGACTTTATTGCTACTGGACACTATTGTCAAAAAAAACAAATACAAAAAGGTAATGAAACGATTTTTCAATTATTTGAGGGGAATGATACTAATAAAGATCAATCATATTTTTTATGTCAACTCAATCAATATCAACTTAAAAAAGCTCTTTTTCCTATCGGACATTTAAAAAAAGATGAAGTTCGAAAAATAGCCAAGTCTGAAGGTTTTGTTACTGCAGAAAAAAAAGATTCTCAAGGATTATGTTTCATTGGAAAAGTCAAACTTCCTGATTTTTTAAAACAAAAATTAAAACCTTTTAAAGGAGATGTTATTCAAATTCCTGATTCTTTAGACACTTTTAAAAGTCACAATTTGAAAAATTTAAATAATTTGGAATTCGATGAGAGTATGTCAGTCCCTTACCAATATAATTTGAATGATGGAAAAAAAGTTGGAGTTCACCATGGGGCTCATTATTACACTATTGGACAAAGAAAAGGTTTAGCTATAGGAGGAACAAAAAACCCTCTTTTTGTTATTGGAACTGATGTTGAAGAGAATATAATTTATGTTGGTGAAGGTAATTTACATCCTGGATTATATAGAAAAGCTTTACGAGTTTCTTTGGATCAAATCCATTGGATTCGTGAAGATTTAAGTTTAATAGAAGGACAAACTATGGCAGTTGAAGCTAGAATTAGATATAGACAACCATTATCTAAAGCAAAACTTTTACAAAAAAAGGATTACTTATATGTTTTTTTTGACGAACCTCAATCTGCTGTAACTCCTGGTCAATTTGTTGCATGGTATATTAAAAAGGAACTTATTGGTTCTGGAACTATATTAGAATAATGAAAAAAATAACATCTTTATTTAATATTAGGTATCCCATAATTCAAGGAGGAATGGTTTGGGCTAGTGGTTGGAAATTAGCATCAGCAGTTAGCAATGCAGGTGGGCTAGGGCTAATTGGAGCAGGCTCTATGCGTCCAGAAAATCTTGAAGAACATATTTTAAAGTGTAAAAAAGCTACATCTAAACCTTTTGGAGTAAATGTTCCTCTTCTTTATCCGGAAATGGATAAAATAATGAAAATTTTGATTGATCAAAAAATATCAATTGTTTTTACATCTGCAGGAAACCCCAGTATCTGGACTTCCAAATTGAAAAATGCTGGATGCATAGTAGTTCATGTAGTTAGTTCTGTGAAATTTGCAATTAAAGCAGAAAATGCTGGAGTAGACGCAATTGTGGCTGAAGGTTTTGAAGCTGGGGGTCATAATGGTCGTGAGGAAACAACTACAATGGTTTTAATTCCATTAATAAAAGAAGCAATTAATTTGCCTTTAATTTCTGCAGGAGGAATTGGTTCCGGAAAATCAATGGCTGCAGCTATTTGTTTAGGTGCGGATGGAGTTCAGATTGGCTCAAGATTTGTTGCTTCGATTGAAGCTTCATCACATATTAATTTTAAAAAAGCTATAGTTTCAGCTGGCCAAGGAAGTACAGTGTTAACTCTTAAAGAATTAACTCCTGTAAGAATGATGAAAAATAAATTTTATGAAGAAATTCTTGAACTTTATTCCAAAGGATCATCTTCTGATGTCTTATACAAACATTTAGGAAAAGGAAGAGCAAAAAAAGGAATGTTTGAAGGTGATATAGATCAAGGTGAATTAGAAATTGGACAAGTTTCATCTCAAATAAATGAAATTAAGCCTGTGTCAAAAATTATATTGGATATAATAAAAGATTTTAATGAAGCATTATTTACAATCTCTGCATATAAACTATAAATTAAAATCTAATTCAATTTGTTTATTTAATATGTCTTTAAAATCTTCTTTATGCCTTATCAGTAGTGCTTTGTTTTTGTACCATAAAACTTCTGCAGGTTTTAAACGTGAGTTGTAATTGTTTGACATAGCAAAAGAATAAGCACCTGCATTTTTAAACGCAAGAAGATCTCCTTCAGAAATTTCTTCAATCTCTCTATTATTAGCAAAAGTATCTGTTTCGCATATATATCCTACAACTGAGTAAAATCTTTTCTTCCCTTTAGGATTAGAAATGTTCTTTATATCATGATATGAATTATAAAACATAGGTCTTATAAAATGATTAAATCCACTATTTATCTGAGCAAAAACAGTTGAAGTAGTTTGTTTTACAGAATTAACTGATGTTACAAAATAACCAGATTCACTTACTAAAAATTTTCCTGGTTCAAATACTAAGTCAACTTCTTTACCATATAATTTACAGAATTCATTAAACCTTATGCTTAGTTTTTTTCCTAACTCTTCAATATTTGTTTCAACATCATCCTTCTTATATGGAACTTTAAACCCACTCCCAAAGTCAATAAATTCAAGGTTTTTAAAATTCATGGCATTTTCAAATAATATTTCAGATGCATATAAAAAAACTTCAATATCTAATATATCACTTCCGGTATGCATGTGAATACCATTAACATTCATTTTTGTATTTTTTATTATTCTTAATAAAAGAGGTATTTGATGAATAGAAATTCCAAATTTTGAATCAATATGCCCAACTGAAATATTTGAATTCCCACCTGCATTAATATGAGGGTTTATTCTAATACATACAGGCGTTCTTGGGTTTTTAGTCCCAAACTGTTCTAATACAGATAAATTATCAATATTAATTTGAACACCTAATTTTGACACTGCTTCAATTTCATCTATTGAAACTCCATTTGGAGTGAATATTATTTTGTCTGGCTCAAAGCCAGCTAATATTCCTAATTTAACTTCTTGAATCGATACTGTATCTACACCTGATCCAAGATGTTTCATGAATTTTAAAATTGAAATATTAGACAAAGCTTTAACTGCATAATGAATCCTAAGGTTAGGTATATTGGAAAATGCATTTATTAGCTTATTATATTGATTTTCAATTTTCTTTGCATCATAAATATATATGGGACTTCCAAACTCTTTAGATATTGATAGTAGTTCTTGTGTTTTCAATTAGTTTTGATTTAATTTTTCAAATTTATTAAGTTGAATGTAATACCTATTAAAAAATAATAATATATACCAGATTATTATATAATTGTTAGATAAATTTATATAAAAAGAAATATAAAATAATTGACGTGATTAACATATTGATTTTTATTTTTGTAGGAAGTTATTTATATAAATTATGAATTTACACGAATATCAAGGGAAGAGTATTTTAGAAAACTACGGAGTTGCAATCCAAAAGGGTATTGTCGCTAACAACTCTAATGACGCTCTTGAAGCAGCAGAGAAGCTCACGGATCTTACAGGCACCAAATGGTTTGTTATTAAAGCTCAAATACATGCAGGTGGACGGGGAAAAGGAGGTGGTGTAAAACTAGCAAAATCACTTAAAGAAGTTAAAGAAATTTCAGAAAGTATAATTGGTATGCAACTAATAACACCTCAAACTCCATCGGAGGGTAAAAAAGTAAATAAAATTTTAATAGCTGAAGACGTCTATTATCCAGGTAATTCTGAACCTAAAGAATTTTATGTTTCTATTCTTCTTAATAGATCCACTGGGAAAAACATGATTATGTATTCAACTGAAGGTGGTATGGATATAGAAATGGTTGCTGAGAAGACACCCCACTTAATTTTTAATGAAGAAATTGATTCTGCCCTTGGCTTACTTCCTTTTCAAGCTAGAAAAGTTGCTTTTAATTTAGGTTTGGAAGGAGCTGCATTTAAGTCAATGATAAAATTCATAACAAGTTTATATAGGGCTTATGTTGGCTCTGACGCTTCTTTATTTGAAATAAACCCTGTACTCAAGACTTCTGATGATAAAATTATAGCTGTAGACGCCAAAGTGAGTATTGATGATAATTCTTTGTTTAGACACCCAGATTTTAAAAATCTTAGAGATTTAGCTGAAGAAAATCCAGTTGAAGTTGAAGCAAGTGAAGCAGGACTTAGTTATGTTGATTTAGACGGAAATGTTGGTTGTATGGTTAATGGAGCTGGTTTAGCAATGGCTACAATGGATTTAATTAAACAATCAGGAGGATCTCCTGCTAATTTTTTAGATGTAGGAGGAACAGCTGATGCTGAAAGAGTAGAACTTGCTTTTCGATTAATACTTAAAGACCCAAAAGTTAAAGCAATTCTCGTGAATATATTTGGGGGAATCGTAAGGTGTGATAGAGTAGCTCAAGGGATTATTGATGCTTACAAAAACATGGGAGATACAATTAAAGTTCCCATAATAGTTAGGTTGCAAGGAACCAATGCTGAACAAGCAAAAATTTTAATCCAAAAGTCAAAACTTGACGTCATAGCAGCTACTGCTTTTGAAGAGGCGGCTATTAAAGTTCAAGAAGTATTACGATAATTACATCTTTGATTTTTCAAGTTGTAAAACCTTAATTTGGTCTCTAAGTAATGCTGCTTCAATAAAGTCCAATTCTTTAGCAGCTTTTTCCATATTTTTCCTGGTATTTCTAATTGCTTTTTCAAAATCCTCAGTACTCTTAAACTTAGTAATTGAGTTTAAAGCTTTTTGCTGTTCAAGTTCTTTAGAGTATGTAGAAACTGAATTTTTAGCTAAAACATTGTTTAATGATTTATTTAAGGCTTCAGGTTTTTTGTTGTTTTTAGCATTGTATTCTTTTTGTTTTTTTCTTCTATATTCGGTATCATTTATTGTTTTATTCATACTCTTGGTTACTTTATCTGCATACATAATAGCTTTTCCATTCAAATTACGAGCTGCTCTTCCAACAGTTTGAGTAAGAGACCTAGCGCTCCTTAAAAAACCTTCTTTATCTGCGTCAAGAATTGCGACTAATGATACTTCCGGAAGGTCTAACCCCTCTCTAAGCAAATTAACTCCAACTAGCACGTCAAACCTTCCTAATCTGAGGTCCTGCATTATTTCAACTCTTTCCAAAGTATCCACATCACTATGAATGTACCGGCACCTTATATTTACCCTAGACAAATAGGCAGTAAGCTCTTCAGCCATTCTTTTTGTTAAAGTGGTAACTAGAGTTCGCTCATCACTTTCAATTCTTTTTTGTATTTCATCTATTAAATCATCAATTTGATTTAAACTGGGACGAACTTCAATTTCAGGATCCAAAAGTCCAGTTGGTCTTATTACTTGTTCAATTACAAATCCTTCTGTTTTTTCAAGTTCGTAATCAGCAGGTGTTGCACTTACATACATAATTTGATTTTGTAAACTTTCAAATTCTTCAAACTTCAGTGGTCTATTATCCATTGCTGCGGGGAGACGAAATCCATAATCTACAAGATTTTCTTTCCGTGACCTATCTCCTCCATACATAGCATGAACTTGTGAAATAGTAACATGACTTTCATCAATAACCATTAAATAATCACCTGGAAAATAATCGAGTAAACAAAATGGCCTAGTTCCAGGACTTCTTCCATCTAAATATCTTGAATAGTTTTCAATTCCGGAGCAATAACCCAATTCACGTATCATTTCTAAGTCAAATTCAGTTCTTTCCTTGAGGCGCTTAGCTTCTAAATGCTTTCCAATTTCTTTGAAATAATCAACTTGTTTGACTAGATCAATTTGTATTTGATGAATAGCATTTTGTAGAATATCAGGAGATGTGACAAACATATTGGCAGGGTATATTTTAATTTCATCCTGAGGATCAATTATTTTATTGTTAATTGGATCAAATGATTCAATTTCATCAATTTCATCTCCAAAAAAATGAATTTTATATGCTGTGTCTGTGTACCCAGGATAAATATCAATTACATCACCTTGGACCCTAAAGTTTCCTCTATCAAAATTAGCAGTTGTTCTTGAATAAAGACTTTGTACTAATGTTTGAAGAAGTTTTGTTCTTGATATTTTTTGATTTTTCTCAATTTTGATTGTGTTTTTTTGAAATTCAACTGGATTTCCAATTCCATATAAGCAAGATACTGATGCCACAACTATCACATCTCTTCTTCCAGATAGTAAGGACGAGGTTGTACTTAATCTTAATTTTTCTATTTCTTCATTTATTGAAAGATCTTTTTCGATATAAGTACCACTTATTGGCATATATGCTTCAGGCTGGTAATAATCATAATAGGAGACGAAATATTCAACAGCATTATTTGGAAAGAACTGTTTAAATTCAGAGTATAATTGTGCAGCTAAAGTTTTATTGTGAGCTAAAACTAAAGTAGGTTTTTCAATTTGCTCTATAACATTTGCTACAGTAAAAGTTTTTCCAGATCCAGTAACTCCTTGAAGTGTAATGTACTTGTCATTATTTTTAAAACTTGATAAAATTTCTTTTATAGCTTTTGGCTGATCACCAGTTGGTGAAAAATCTGAAACAATTTTAAATTTCATTTTTGAACTTTGAACACAAAAGTATGTGTTTTATTGCTTTTAAATGAGTGCTTTTTAATTACTAACTTTAAAATTAAATGTTTATTTTGATAAAGGTGTTAATTTAGTAGAGATAAGTAATAAAATGAAAAAACTCATTTCCAAAAAAAAACCTTTTTTCCCAATATCAAATATTTTAAAAAAATATTTGATTGATTTCAATAGGTGGATGGAAATACCAATTTCATACGAAGACTTATTAAGGTTTCAGGGAAGTATAGTTGTTTATGACGAAAATGATAACGATACGTTGTGGACAAGGGTATATTATTCTGATAGTGAATTAAAAGAAATTGATTATAATTTAAAAAAACTATATACTATTCTTCATTCTGACGGAAATGAGTCAACAATATCATATTTAAATATAGATGCTATTGATTACTGCACTTTTGGAAACTCAAAGCCCTTTAGAGTTAAGGTGAGGAATATATTCAATGATAATTTCACCTATTTCTATATAAAAAAAACAGATTCTTCACGAGTATTTGGTTTGGAGTTTGAGCATATGCTATCTCCTTATAATTTAAATTTCCTAGTAAATGAATCTACCTTAATTGAAGAACATATAGCTGGAATTCCAGGTGACGTATTTATAAAGGATATGCTTCCAAAATGTTCAGAATCAGAACAAGCACAAATAGCTAAGGAATATGTAAAGTTTAATGAAAGATGTATGGTCAGATTATTGGGTGATATGAGGGCTTATAATTATGTTATAGTTCCAATCCATGATTTTGATCAAGTTGTATATAAAATAAGAGCTATTGATTTTGATCAACAAAGTTATGAAGGTAAATTTTCAGTTTATCGTCCTCAGTTCTTTAAAGAAAATCAACCTTTAATTAAAATGGTTCAAAAAAAACTTACACATGACTCAATAGATCAATATAAAATTGAAGAAAGATCAATTGTTGCAAAAAGAATAATTAGTAATGAGGATAAAATTGATCAATTATTGATTTCAATGAAGGAAAGTCCAATTACTATTAATAAAAATTTAAATAAACTAAAACTTGAAATTTATAAATTCACTAATGATAAAGCTTTTAAGAACAGTAAATCAATGGGAGATATAATGGAAGCCTCGTTATCTTTTTTAAAAAGAAATTATAAAAATATTAAACCAATATCTTTTCTAAGAAAATAAAAAATTCGTTTAGGAATTTTTCTTCTTCAATTTTTTTAACTCTTTGTAATTGTTTGCAACCCAAATTAGAGAACTTACGGTTATCCCTATACTAAGCCATAAACCTAAATTGTCATTTGCATCTCCAATTATTATACTAAAAGAAATACAAAACCCAACAATAAAGGAAATCCAAATGTGTTTATTATCTATGTCTTTTAATTGCTGTATAAACTTATTTAGATTCAAAGGGATTATAAACTCCCAAAACTTTGTTGTTTTCGTATTATGTTTTGTTGTAACTAAATCCTCATTAAAGACACTACTTAATATTTTCAAACTATAGGAGCTTGGATTAACCTCATTATTTTCTATTCTTTGTATGGTTCTTATAGATAAACCAGAAAGTTCAGAAAGTTTAAGCTGGGTGTAACCGAATTTCGTTCTTAGATCTTTTATTTTAAATCCTGTGTCCATTATGCTAAATATAATCAAACTTATATAAAACCTAGGGATAATCTAACGACATCCTTATGACATTTTAATAAAACTCATCATAATCTATATCATTATGATCTTTATTTTCTTCTGATTCTTCATTATCTGAGTTTGATTCTTCAAAGATTTTTATTGGAGGGTCTTCTGGAACCTCTCCTTGAGAAAAAACCAGATTAGGATATTTAATATTCTTATCATTTTCTGAAACTTCCATTACTTCAATAAAAAAAGTCCATAATGCTAAAAAATCATAAACATATAAAAGTCGATTGTTTTCGGAATTAAAAAGTTTATTTAAGCTCTCATTAGAATAATCTTTACCAACACCTAAATCTATTAAACTCATTTCATCTCCTTGATCCCAGGTTTCATTAGTTTTAAAAAAAGACGCCATTTCTTTTCCTTCAAATCCATATGATTTAGTTATTGAAACATGTAGATCTTTTAGAAGAGAGGTTTCATCAATTTCGATATCACGAAGCACATCATTCTCTACATCTAAAATGGTTCTTATTCTTAATATCATTTATATTTATTTGTTAAGGTTAATTGAAACAGTAAGTGCAGCTGAGCGCTAAAAATTAAAGTTGCTAAAAATAAATGAATTGGTTGAGTGGTAATAGGAAAATCTAAATAATACATTAGTACTCCAGTAAATATCTCAAGACCAATTACACTAATTATTATTTTTAGAGAAAAGGGAATAAAGGTATTTTTTTTAAATTCTAACCAAAGAAATAAATGGGTTGCAAAAACTAAAATTGAAAAACTCCGGTGAAAATAGAATTTTATTGGAGCGAATTTTAACCATAATTCATATTGATTTGGATATTGATTCATCTGAAGGTCTATAAATTGCCTTACTTGAGTTCCAGAAAATATCTGAATTAATGTTAAACAAAACGCTGTAATTGTTATATAAATTATTTTTTTATTTTTTATATTAATTGAATTATAGGTTGTTATATTTAAAAGCAATACAAGTAAAGCAAGAATTATTAAAGCCATTAACATGTGAATTGTAATTTTTAAAGGCAGAAGGTTAGAATCAACAACTTCTTTACCAAGCCATGCTTGAAACCCCATTCCTAGCACTACAAGTAGAGATCCAAAAACAACAATTTTATTTTTTTTCCAGTATGATAGTGAAAAAAATAACGTTGAAAGAGTTACAACTCCTGCAATTGCTCCTATCAACCTATTTATAAATTCAATCCAAGTATGATAAACGTTAAAAACTGAATAGTCATGTTTTAAATAAGGTGCCCAATTTGAACTATTATAATTTTTACCTGATTTAAAATTAGATTTAGCTACTCTTAGAAATTCATTTATAATTATTACTTCATTTGTGTTGTAAAAAAATTCTGTCTTCCACTCTAGTTGACTTTTCTCTGTGGGGGGAATGAGGTAACCAAAACATTTTGGCCAGTCTGGACAGCCCATTCCACTTCCGGTAACTCTAACTGTAGCTCCTGCAGCGATTACTAGTAAAATTAAGACAAGTGACGCTTTTAAAGAAAAAACAAATTTATTATTCATCAGTTTTGAGTCCTAATTTTTTACCTGTTAGCTTCATTAATTCAAAAGCAGCATTTTTTTCATTGGGAATTTTCCCCTCAAGAATTGCTTCTTTAATCACGTCTTTTATTTTTCCTATTTCTCGGCAAGGTTCTAAATTAAAATATTTCATAATTAAATCTCCATCAACAGGAGGTTGAAAATTTCTAATTTTATCTCTTTTTTCTACTTCAATAATTTTATTAGTTACTAACTCAAAGTTTTTATGATATTCTAAAAATTTTTTTTGATTTTTTGTGGTTATATCTGCCTTACATAAGCAAATCAGGTCATCAATAGAATTACCAGCATCAAAAACCAACCTTCTAACGGCTGCATCTGTAACCATCTCTTGTGCTATAATAATTGGACGAGAGCTCATAAAAATAAGCTTTTGAACATATTTTATTGTGTCATTTAATGGCATTTTAAGCCTTTTAAACAATTTGTAAACCATTTTTGATCCAACAAACTCATGACCGTGAAAGGTCCATCCAATATCTTTTATTAGCTTTTTTGTTGGAGCTTTACCAATATCATGAAGAAGGGCGGCCCATCTGAGCCATAGGTTGTCAGTTGATTCACAGATATTATCTAGAACTTCTAATGTATGATAAAAATTATCTTTATGTTTAAACCCTTCTACTTCTTCAATTCCTTTTAAGTTTTGAATTTCTGGAAGTATACTTTTTAATAGCCCAGTTTGTTCTAATATTGTAAATCCAATTGATGGTTTTTGTGATGAAATAATTTTATTAATTTCATCTATAATTCTTTCTTTGGAGACTATTTCAATCCTATCTTTATTTTCATATATAGAATTTAACGATTTTTCTTCAATTTTAAAACCTAATTGGGTTGCAAATCGTATAGCTCTTAACATTCTTAACGGATCGTCACTATATGTTTTATTAGGATCTAAAGGTGTTTTTATAATACCATTTTTTATGTCATCAAATCCATTAAAGGGATCTAAAATTTTTCCAAAATTTGTAGAATTAAGACTTATTGCTAGTGCATTTATTGTAAAATCTCGTCTATTTTGGTCATTTTTTAATGTTCCTTTTTCTACTATTGGATTTCTGCTTTCTTTTGAATATGATTCTTTCCTTGCACCAACAAACTCAAGGACTACTCCTCTCCATTTAAACATAGCCGTACCATAGTTTTTAAAAACTTGAATTTTGCTTGCATTTGGAAGTTCCTTTTGAACTGATTTAGCAATTTCTATTCCACTTCCTATAGCAACAATATCAATATCTTTTGAGTCTTTTTTTTGTAATAAAAAATCTCTAACAAATCCCCCAATTAAATATGTTTCAATTTTGGATTTTTCAACAACCTTTTTTATTATTTGGAAAAGCTGTGAACTTAATAATTCATCTGTATTCGGCAAATTCATTTATTCACGAATTATTTGAAGCTCTCCTTTAATATCTATTTTAAATATTCTTGATGGCAAACTACTTGTTTTTTCTTTTTGCAAATTTACAACATGATCAACACCTTCCAAAATTGTTGATGATATTTCGGAATATATTGAAGGTGTTTTATTTTGACTAATATTTGCAGATGTCGAAACAATTGGTTTAGAAAACTCAGTGATTAATCTATTACAAAATTCATGATTTGGTATTCTAATACCCAATGTATTATCCCTTGCTACTAAATTATGAGCCACTCCTATTGGATTATTGTAAATTATTGTAGTTGGAACTGGATCAGTTATTAATGATTCATATCCTTTGGGTATTTTGGTTATATAATCTTTCAACATATTTATATTACTAACTAAGCATATAAGTGCATTTTTTGATTTTCTTTTTTTGATTTTAAATATTTTTTTTACTGCTTCAGGATTAGTTGCATCACATCCAATTCCCCATACAGTATCTGTAGGATATAGAATCAATCCTCCATTATTTAATACTTTAACAGCATTTTTAATTTCAAAATTCATTTATAAATATTTATTCAAAAATACAGTTTAAAAATAACGAAGTTATAAAACATTGATTTCTATTTATATTTGCTTATAATTATGACAACAGCATTAGTAATTTCAACTTATAATTCCCCTGAAGCACTCAATATTATTATTGATGCAATATCTAAACAATTTAAAACACCAAATGAAATAATTATTGCCGAAGATGGAAATGACAGTAAAACACTCAAAATTGTTAACTTTTGGAAAAATAAAATTTCATCAAAATTTATTCATATTCAACAAAAAGATTCAGGCTTTAGGAAAGCTTTGATACTTAACAAAGCCATAAAATTATCCCATTCGGATTATATAATTCAAATTGATGGTGATTGTATTCCTGATGAGTATTTTATTTATGATCATTTAGCTAATGCTAAAAAAGGATGTTATTTGTATGGAACTAGGGTTCATATTAAAAAGAATTATATCTCTGAAGTACTATGGTGTTTCGAACATAAAAACCAAAAATTAATTTTTTCTTTTTTTAGCCCAAGAATAAAAAAAAGATTTAGAAAAGTTCGATTACCTTTTTTAAGCAATTTTTATAAAAAAAAACATAAAATTTCTCATAAATTTAGAGGATGTAATACCTCTTTCTGGAGGCGAGATTTTATTGCTGTAAATGGATATGATAACGATTTTATTGGTTGGGGGAGAGAGGATTCAGACTTGATGATTCGAATGCATAACAATGGAGTCATGTGCAAAAGGTTGAAATTTGTGGGGGTTGTTTATCATCTTGATCATGATCAAAAAGATGAAACCGGATTTTTAAAAAATAATTTAATTCAAACAGATTCTGTCTTAAATAAAAGAATTAAAGCACTTAATGGTTTATCTGAGTCGACTCATGAAATTTGATAATTTTTCTTTGAAAAGTTCAAATTCAAATTCATTATAAAAGCTTATAATTTCTTTATCTGTCAATTTAAAGTTTTGAAAGTTTTTATCGTAATCCATTATATGAACCCCAACTTCACTAGTAGAGGGATTGATCCACCCGCTAGGGTTTATTTGAGGAGAAAATATTGAAAAATTTGGTAATTCTAGCGATTTAGCTATATTTATTGCTCCTCCCTCATTACCAATTATTGCATCACATAAAGAAACAAGTGAGATATAATCTCTTAAACTATCAGGAGATTTATCTAAAACAATTGATTTTAATGTTTTGTTCTCTAAGGAGTTAATCAAATACAATGCTTCTTTTTCCTGACTCCTCATGTAATTTAAAATTAATTGAACCTTATGTACTTCAACTAAATAATTTAAAATTTTAATCATTTTATTAAGAGGATAAGTCTTTAGTTTTGAGCTGCCCAATAAGCTTATCATAATTAGTGGTGACTTGATGTTTTTTAATTTTGATTTTGCTGCCCTTTTTTCATTTTCATTGATGTACACTTTTGGTAATGTTACATAGTTGAATTCATTCCCAATAATAGGAATTAATAATTTAATTCTATTTTTAATTGTTAACTGTAAATCACCACCTAACCTTTCTGTTTCTCTTATTATAGATTCAGAATATACCCATTTAGAATACCATTTTTTAAAACCAATTTTTATTTTTGCCGGAGTTAAAAAGGAAGTTAATATACTTTCAGTTTTTCCATAAGCATCTATAAGGATGTCATATTTTTTCTTTTTCTGATTTATTAAAAATTTAATTAATGATATTTTATCATGTTTAAAGTAATCTTCAAAAATTATAATTTTATTAATATTAGGATTGTTTTGAAGTATCGGAACTGTATGAGTGTTTGCAATAAAATCAATTTTAGATGATGGATTCCACTTTTTAATATTTTCACATAACAGTGTGCTAATTAAAACATCTCCAATCATTTTTTGTTGAATTATTAATACATTCATTACACTAATTTATGATTATACAAAAGTACTTTTATTTAAAATAACTAATAAGTCAAATATCCTATATTTGAATTTATGTTAGATCTTTCAATAGTTATTGTTAATTATAGATGTTGGGACAAGCTTGCTGTTTGCTTAAAAAGTATAAAAATGCAGTCTGTAACAATAAGAAAGGTTATAGTCGTTGATAATTTTTCTAATGATGGTGAACTTGAAATTTTTTCAATTAAATTTAATTGGGTTCATTTTATTAAAGAACAAGTTAATGGTGGATTCTCATACGGGTGTAATATAGGAGCTCAATATGCTAATACTAAATGGATATTATTTCTTAATCCAGACACTAAAATTCCTAAAACCTGTTTTGAAAATTTAATTCCATTTTGTGATAATAATCCTGATTACCGATTGATTTCTATAAATCAATTAGGAGATCAGGGAAAGCAAACTTATCCATTTGGAATTTTTCCTAATTTTTTAAATGTACTTTCACCTATTCGGAGTCTAGAAAGAATTTTTTTCAGACCTTCTCAATCAAAAAAAGTAATTTCTCAAAATCAAATTTCTTTTCCAGATTGGATTTCCGGATCTTTTATTTTAATAAGAAATGATGATTTTACTAAAATAGGGGAGTGGGACGAAAGTTTCTGGATGTATTATGAAGATATAGATCTTTGCAAAAGAGCTCAAAATAACCAAATGAAATGTGTTATGCTTAATCAATGGAGCTGTATACATTCACATGGAGGTGCTTCAAGAAAAAACATTGATACCAGAATTAAAACAAAATCTGAAGTTATTATATCATCTCATAAGTATGCTGAAAAACATTTTAAAGGAATAGGTAGGTTTATCGCACATATTTTAATCTTCATTTCTTCAATTATAGAATTATTTATTTTTTCTCTTTTTTCAAAAGTTAAAAGAGGAATGTTTTTTGTTATGCTTAGGTATTGGTTTTTAAAAACAACTTCAGTTAAGTAAATTAGACTGGCACATTATTTTCTCTTAAAGCATCATTAAGTGATGTTTTTTTGTTTGTACTTTCTTTTCTTTCACCTATAATTAGGGCACACGGAACATGATATTTACCAGCTTTAAATTGTTTTTCGTAGCTACCTGGAATAACAACTGATCTCCTAGGTATTACCCCCTTAGACTCAATAGGTTTTTCACCAGTAACATCAATAATTTTAGTGGATGCTGTTAAAACAACATTAGCTCCCAAAACAGCTTCTTTTTCTACTCTAACCCCTTCAACTATTATAGATCTAGAGCCTATAAATGTATCATCTTCAATAATAACTGGAGAAGCTTGAATTGGCTCAAGTACTCCGCCTATACCAACACCACCACTAATATGAACATTTTTTCCAATTTGCGCACAACTTCCAACAGTAGCCCAAGTATCTATCATTGTACCACCGTCAATATACGCTCCTATATTTGTATAACTAGGCATTAAGATTGTTCCTCTAGCTATATACGCTCCATGTCTTACAACAGCATGGGGTACAACTCTAATTCCTTTTTTTACATAATCTTTTTTTAAAGGAATTTTATCATGAAATTCAAATGGCCCAATTTCAATTGATTCCATCTTTTGTATTGGAAAATATAAAACAACAGCCTTTTTTATCCACTCATTTATTTTCCAAACTCCATTATTTTTTTCTGCAACTCTAATATTACCAAGATCAAGTTCATTTATTACATCTCTTATAGCCTTTTGGGTTTCTTTATTCTCTAATAATGAACGTTTATTCCATGCAGCTTCAATTAAGGATTTCATATCTAAATATTTTAGTAAAAGTAATGAAACTAGGAATTAGCTGATTAATTTAAGCTGTCAAAATGTATATTTGTTAAAATTTAAAAATGGGTTGTTTGATTGCGTTAGATTTTGGAGAAAAGAGAACAGGTATTGCTCATACAGATCCTTTTCAAATAATTGCTAGTGGAATAACAACTTTACCTCCAAACGAAACATTAATCTTTTTAGAACAATATGTATTAAAAAATGATGTAGAAGCTATTATTGTTGGACAGCCTAAACAAAAGGATGGAAGTTTTTCTAATATAGAGACACTTATTGTGAAATTCATAGCAAAACTTCAAAATAAAATATCGAACATCAAAATTATTAGATATGATGAAAGGTACACTTCAAAAATTGCTAGTCAGGTAATAATTGACTCAGGAATAAAAAAGAATAAAAGAAAAAATAAGTCTCTTATTGATCAAATTAGCGCAACTATCATCTTACAATCTTATTTAGAATTTAAAAAACTTCAAAAATGATTTTACCAATATTAGCCTATGGAAATCCAGTATTGAAAAAAAAAGCTAAGAATATTTCAAATGATTTTATAAACCTCAATGAGTTTATTGAAAATATGTGGGAAACTATGAACAATGCTAATGGAGTTGGACTAGCTGCTCCACAGGTAGGGTTGTCATTTCGTATTTTTATTGTTGACACTTCACCTTTTGCTGATTCTGAAAGCATGAATAAAGATGAATTTGAATTGGTTAGCTCTTTTAAAAAAGTATTTATTAATCCAGTTATAATTAATGAAACTGGAAATAAATGGGATTTTAACGAAGGTTGTCTGAGTATTCCTGAAGTAAGAGCAGATGTAAAACGTCCCGAAACTATTTTGATTAAATATTTTGATGAAGAATTTAATCAACATCAACATTATTTTAATGGAATTATTGCCAGAGTAGTTCAGCATGAATATGATCATATAGAGGGTGTTTTGTTCACTGATAAAATATCACCCTTAAAAAGAAAACTATTGAAAGGTAAGTTAATAGACATAAGTAAGGGAAAAATTAAAACGGACTACAAAATGAAATTTTCAAAACTAATTAAAAATAAGTAATATGAAACTAGACGAAGTTATATCCATTTCTTCACGTCAAGGATTGTTTAAAATTTTATCAAAAACCCGATATGGATTTATTGCTCAATCATTAATAGATAATAAAAAAATATCAACAAAAATAAACGATCAGATTAGTATACTAAATGAAATTCAAGTTTTTGGAAACAATGAGAAAAAACCTCTTGAAGAGATTTTTAAATCAATTTTTAAAAACGAAAATGGATTACAAACAAAAATTACACACAAATCATCAAAAAATGATTTGATGAATTACTTTTATTTGATTTTTGATAATTATGATAAAGAGAGAGTATATCCAAATGATGTAAAAAAAATCATTAAGTGGTATAATTTGCTTCTGGATAAGAATTTTTTTTCTTCATTAAGTTTAAAAAATATTAAAAAATGAATTCCAGAAAAAAACAACTAGAGTTAATAGATCAGTTGTTGACCATAATAGATGAACTTCGATCTAAATGTCCATGGGATAAAAAACAAACCTTTGAAACCCTTCGAGCTCTTACTATTGAAGAAACACATGAGTTGTCTGATGCTATATCAGAAAAAAATTTTAATGGAATAAAATCTGAATTGGGAGATTTATTATTACATATTTTATTTTATTCAAAAATAGCCTCTGAAAAAAAAGAATTTGATATTGGAGATGTGGCAGAAGCTATATGTAATAAATTAGTTTATAGACATCCTCATATTTATGGAAATGTTAATGTAGAAGATGAAGATGAGGTTAAGCGTAATTGGGAATCTTTAAAACTCAAAGAGGGAAATGTTAGTGTTTTTTCTGGAATACCCTCCACTCTTTCAGAAATGATTAAATCACAACGTATTCAGGATAAAGCAGCAGGAGTAGGTTTTGAATGGAAGAAGCTAGAAGATGTTTGGAACAAAGTTAAAGAAGAAGAAGATGAATTTCTTGAGGCTGTTAAAGAAAAGAACAAATCATGCATGGAAGAAGAGTTTGGCGATTTAATTTTCTCCTTAATTAATTATGCAAGATTTGTTAAAATAGATCCTGATATGGCTTTAAAGAAAACAAATAAAAAATTTATTGAGAGATTTCAATACATGGAAAAGACTGTAAAATCTGAAAATAATTTAATACAGTCTTTAAATTTAGATGAGTTAATTATATTATGGGGTGAGGCAAAAAAAAATATTTAAAACTAATTTTTTTCATTAATATCTGTGTTTTTTTCTTTTAATTTTTTTTGGAAGAATTAATTATGTTCCTTTTTAAAAGCTTTAGCTTCTTGACCCTCTCTTTTGATGAGAATAATTTAGTAGTCAATACATTTAATTTTCCTGTTACATTCCTGAGAACAGGGCTTTCTGTACTAGACCTGCTAAAAAATTCAAGATTATTTTCTAATTGATTTATCTCTGATTGAAGTCCTTCTATTGTTCTTTTATAATAATCAATTTTGATTTGTAGTTCCTTTGAATTATTCTTTAAACAATTTAATTCAACTTCAAATAAAAAATTTGCTTTATTAAACTTTATATCAGAATTTACTTTGATTAAGCCGGAAATAGATTTTACAAATAAATCAACAACTTTGGTTTCCAATTCACTGTTTAAAACACCAAATTTTTCAATACTTTCCCATTGATTTTTATAAATTTCATCAATATTATTGTCTGTGAATTCAATTTTCTTAATACCATTAATTAAATCTATTTTTTTCTTGTAAAGAATTTCCTCATCAGTATTCAATTTTTGATAACCAGACTTTAATCTTTTGAAATATAGGTTCGTTTCTATTTGAAATTCAGATCTAAACCTTTTTAAAATATTTCTTGGAACAAAACCAAGTTTGTTGAAATCTATTTGAATTGATTTCATTCTTTCTATAAATTTTCTCCAATCTTCTTTTTCATTAATATTTTTAACTTCCTTTAAAAGACTTTTATAATTTTCTATAGTTTCTTTTTGATTGTTTTTTTGATTTTTATAAAATTTATTCTTACATAAATTATATGCTCTTCCTGTATCACGAAACAAGCTCCAATTTTCTTTACTTTCTGACTTTGGAATCGTCCCCAATGACTTAAACTCATCTCTTAAGTCATTGAATTTTTTTATTGACAATTGCCAATCTTTATGGGTTAAAGGTTCTGGATTTGTAAGTTTTTTTATTTTAAGAAGAATTATGTTTTTTCTTTCAAGATTTAAATTTTGATTTTGTTCAATGTCTTTTTGAAAATTTTGTCTTCTAGAATGAATTATTTTTGATACTTCTTGAAATCTTTTCCATAATAATTCTCTATTTTCAGGAGCAACTGGACCCAATTCATTTTTCCATAAAAGATGTAAAACATTTAGATCTCTTCCAGCCTTAATAATATCCTGTGTTTTTACTAGATCTTCTGCTTTTTCAATTATTTTAATTTTCTCCTCATAATTATGTTTATAATCTATATTTCTTAACTCTCTGTTGATATGAAGAAAGTCATAAAATCGTTCAATATGATGTTTATATGTTTCCCATAAATCATTACTATCAGATCTTAATGCAGGACCACTTATATGCCATTTTTCTTGCAGAGATTTAAATTTTTTATATATAACATTAATTGATTCATCTGAACCAATTAATTCTTTTATCTGCTCAATTATGACTCTTTTTAAATCACTATTTATTTTTTTTTGATTTTCTTTTTCTTTAAAGTATAGACGTTTAGTTTTTCTATATTCATAAGTTATTTTATTGAATTCTTCTTTTTCTTGAGATTCAAAATAAAAATCTATTTCTTTACCTCCATTTGATATAAAATCTTCCTTTTCTTTTTTTAAGGTATTTGAAAAAATATTTTCTAAATCCTTGATTGCCTCGTCAATTTCTTTTTTGTGGACACTCCATTTTGGATCATTTACTTTTTCTTTCAAATAATTAATTTGATCACTCTTATTTAGATGTTTTGTGTTATTTATTTTTGGAACAACTGCTTGACTATTTTGTTTTTTAAGGCTTTGGAGTTTGCTTTCTTTATCCTGAACTCCAACTTTCTTTTTTATCGTTTTGACTAAATCTGCTTTTTTTAATTTTGACACACCAGAAATGCCTTTTTCTTTAGCAATCTTCTTTAGTTCAATAACCGTCATGGTTGAAATATCCATATCTTTTTTTATTACTATCTTATTAAAACTAGTTCTCTAGTTTTGGAATTATTTGTTTTAAAATTTACAAAAAATATATCATATTATTACTTATTTCCAAAGTTTCCATGATGCTTCTGCTTGTTGAATCAACATATTGTGACCATTACAAACATTTGCCCCTTTATCAATTCCTTTTTTCATAAATTTTGTCTCTTTTGGATTATATATTAAATCAAATAAATAATTTTTTGAATTTATATAATCGTAAGGAATTTTTGGTAATCCTTCTATTTTTGGAAATGTTCCCAGAGGAGTGCAGTTTATGATTAGCGGATAATTATTTATTAATTCTTGATTTAAATCGATATAGTTTATTTCATTTTTATTTGGATTACGTGACACAATTATTATATCCATTCTATTTTTTCTTAAAACAAACTCTATAGCCTTTGAGGCTCCTCCTGAGCCAAGCACTAGTGCCTTTTTTATAAATGACCCTACAAAGACTTCCAATGCTCTTTCAAATCCAATAACATCTGTATTATCACCTATTGTTTTACCGTTTTTAAATATTACAGTATTAACTGCACCAATTTTTTGAGCAGTGGGTGTTAACTGATCTAGATAGGGTATAATTTTTTCTTTGTACGGTATTGTTATATTAAGACCGGATAAATTTTTTATTTTATATATATCTTTTATTTCAGAAATATTTTTTATGTCAAAATTTTTATAATTAAAATAAGTGTAGTTCTTGTTTTTTGAAAATTTTTTTTCAAAATATATTTTTGAAAATGAATATTCTATATTTTTTCCGACAAGCCCAAACTGTTTATGTTTTAAATTGTTTCCCATATTTTTCTAAAATATATATAAACCCAACTCCTAAAATAATACATATAAGCATTAAAGAGGTCTCTTTATTAATTTCACTGGGAAAATAATATGTTATTTTATTGTTTTCTGATAAAGATCTCCATGGCCATAAACTTATAATAGATCCAGAAACAAATCCAATTATTAGGGATAGCGTTATTGAATAAAATTTTTTTAAAACAAAACTTAAAATATTTACAAAAAAAACTAATCCTGTAATTGATCCTAAAATAAAGACTACCATCGTTTTAATTAATCGAATTCTTGACTTGTCGTTTAAAAAAGATAGATCGCCACCAACTGTCTCTTTAATTGTATAAAAAAATGCATTAACTGAATCAACTAATAAAAGTTCATAATTCCCTAAAAGCAATAATAAAAAAGAACCAGATATTCCAGGCAGGGTCATCCCAGACACACTAATTAATCCACAGAAAAATACAAAATATAAATTATCATTACCGCTTATAGGTTCAGACAAGCTAATACATAAACCAGTTAACATTCCAACAAAATAAAACGTATAAGTATTTAGCTTCCATTTTTTTACTAAAGGAAAAATAAAAAATATTGAAGCCAATACCATTCCAAAAAAACTTGACCATAAATAACTAGAATAATTCAGTATTAGAAATTCTAAAATCAAAGACATACTAAAAAAACTTATAATACTTCCTCCAAAAAGAAAAACTAAAAACTCAGCATTTATATAATTATAGAAGCTCTTCCAGCGTCCAGAAAAAAGAAGCCTTATAGATGTTAAATTGATTTTTTGGAGTGAATATATTAGCTCGATATAGAAACCTGAAACTAAAGCAACTATTCCACCTGAAACACCTGGAACTTTGTTTACAGCTCCCATGGCAAAACCTTTGACTAATAATAAAAGTTTATCACTGGTGGTTCTCTTTTTCATCATTGTGTTTTTGTTTTTCTAGAAGCTGAACACCAAAGATGAATAGTATTCCCAAAATAAAAAAGATTAAAGCCAGTAAGATGAAATTTTCTCCAGAATAATTAAACGGAAGAATACTTTCACCATTTTCTTGCCATGGCCATATTTTACTTATTCCACCAAGCATTAATCCAATCATAAATACTAGTACTGCATCATAATATTTGACAAGAAGCCATTTAAAAATTTTAGAAAAGATTAATATTCCACAAATTATTCCAAACGCAATAATACTAGCCTTGTATGTCACAATATATAGATTGGTGTAATCTTGTTTAATAAAAATATTTAAAAGACCCTTTATTGTTGAAATCACTTCTGTGTAGGTGCCAAATAGAATCAATATATATGCGCCTGAAATACCTGGAAGAATCATAGCACTTATTGCAAATAGTGACGAAAAAAATAAATATAAACCACTGAATGATTCAATTTCAGAAGTTGTATTTATTTGAGAAATTGAATACGAAATTAATATTCCAAAAAGAAAATATAACAATAAGTTGGTTTTTGGATTTTTAATATTTTTATAGATGAAAATTATGCTTGATAATAAAACCCCTATAAAAAAAGCCCATAAAGGAATTGGATGGTTGTTAATAAGCCAATCTATTAGATAAGTAAATAAAGAAACCCCTATAAAAATTCCTGAAAATAATTTTAAAAGAAAACTCCCATTGATTTCTATCCAAAAAGCTTTTATTCCATTATCTTTTAATAGTCTTAATGATGATATTGAAATTTTTGATAAACTAAAAATGAAATCATCATAAATCCCAAATATCAAAGCCATTGTTCCTCCTGAGACTCCAGGAACTAGATCAGCTATTCCCATAAAAACTCCTTTAAGAATAATAGAAAGTGATTTCATGTATAGATCTATTTAAATGGTTCAAGAACACTAAAACTGATAAAAAAGCAACTCTATTGTTTAATCATGTTTCTTAAATTATTATATAAATCATTTTTAAACAATTCATTTATAGATGACCTATTAATAGAGTTAAGATGTTTTTTTGCCAATTCAATATTACCTGTTTTAATTTCAACTATTGCTAACCTAAAAACAATTTCTGGAGAATTAGGATAAATTTCTAAAGCTTTATTTATTTTATTTTTAGCTTGATTAAATCTGTATAGTTTAATAAGACAGTCAAGAAGATTATTCCATATTTCTTTATTACAATCTCCTAGTTGAATAGCACTTTCATAATAAAAAGCTGCATCCGAAAACTGTTCTAGTTTAAAAAAAGTTTGACCTAATTTATATGTTATAATAGAGTTATCACCATTAGACTCTAAGGCTCTTTTAGCAAATACAAGAGCATTAGTAAAATCATTATTTAGATAATAAAAATCAATAATAGCAATCCACCCTTTTTCAAATGTTGGCTCAGTGTTTACAGCTTTTTTATAAAATTGAATAGACAAATCATTACTACCTAAAGCCTTATAGCAACTGGCAATTCTATGAAAAACAAATGCGCTTGGATCATTTATTTGTAATGCAATATGATAATTTTCTATCGCCATATTTAATTTACCAGTTTTCTCTAATATTCTACCAATTTCAATATAAGCCCCAGTGAATTTATCATCACTAATAATAGCGAATTCAAATGCTGAAATTGCTTCTGTGTATTTTTGTAGATTACAATAAATTTTACCAAGTTGGTGCCATGCAACTTCACAGTAGGGATCTTTTTCTAGGATTAAATTTAAAGTTTCTATAGCTCCAGATGAATCGTCCAGTTGATCAAATGTGTGAAGCAGATTATATAATGATTGATAATCTAATGGGTCTTCTTCTAAACATAATTTAAAATAGTATTTCGCAGAATTAAAATCCTCTAAAATTATAAACTCCATACCTATTAGACTCCATATCTCTAAAGGATCTTCGCATAAATCAAGTGCTTTGTTAAGGAATTTTATAGCTTCAGAATGTTGTTTTGATTTTGATGCAATTGTTGCTTTTTGTAAAAAGATTTCTTCATGTTGAGGTATTAACTGTTCAGCTATTTCTATTATTTCCAAAGATTTTTTAAAATTTCCTTCGAAAATTAATATTTCACTTTTTAGTAAAAGTAGCTCTCCATTTCCTGGGTGTTGATTCATTCCTATTTCTAGTGCCCTTCCTGCAAGATTCAGTTTTCCGTAGTCTATATAGTATTGAACGATACTCTCGAATTCCTGAGCGTCAAAAAATAAAACCTCATTGGTTTTAAGCATTGCTTCAAACTTCGATATTGGAGCAATAAAATCATCATGATTGAAGTTTAACATATTATTATATCTTATTCCAAGTTAGATAACCTAAATGAATGTTTAATATCCATTAAAATATTGTTTTTAACAAAATAGTTAACATTAAGGGTTGATGATTTTGTTTAAAATACTAATAATGATATCACAGCCTTTATTAATTTCTTTCACACTAATATTTAAAGGTGGAGAAACTCTAACAGCTTTTTTTTCCCATAAAAGCCAAAACAATATTAGTCCCCTATCCATGGAATTTAAGACAAGAGTATTAGCTGTTGATTTTTTATCAAATATTATAGCAAGCATTAATCCTTTTCCATTGATTCTTTTTATCAAAGGATGTTTTAATCTTTTTCTAAATAATTTTTCTTTTGCATCAACACTATCTATTAAATTTTCTTTGTAAATAGTTTCTATTGTTGCTAGTGCTGAAGCTGCAACTACTGGGTTACCTCCAAATGTTGTAATATGACCTAGTTTTGGTTTACTTTCAAGTAATTTCATTATTTTTTTAGATGAGCAGAAAGCCCCTATAGGTAGTCCGCCACCCATTCCTTTGCCCATTACAAGTATATCGGGTACTAAATTAAAATGTTCAAAACTAAAAAGCTTACCTGTTCTTCCAAAACCAGGCTGTATTTCATCTAATATAAGGAGAGCTCCAGTATCCTCACATTTTTGTTTAACTAATTTTAAATAGTTGTTTGTTGGTAAAATAAATCCAGCACCTCCTTGAATAGTTTCCAAAACAACAGCTGCAGTTTTTGTAGTAATTAGATTTATATCGTCAATGTTATTAAAACGAATAAAATTTACTCCAGGAAGTAAAGGTTCATACCCTATTTTTTGTTTTTTAACACCTAATAAGCTCAGGGCTCCATGAGTACTTCCATGATATGAATTTTCTGCAGCAATAAACTCTTTCCTCCCCGTTGCCTTTTTCGCAACTTTTAAAGCCCCCTCAATTGCTTCAGTGCCTGAATTTGTTAAATATATGACATCTAATTTGTTTGGAAGTTTATTTACAATATTTTCACATAGCTCAACAGCAGGTTTTTGAATGTATTCTCCATAAACCATAACATGCATGTATTTTTTTAACTGTTTTTTTATTTCTTTTATAACTGAAGGGTGCCTATGGCCTAGAGGATTTGAAGAAATCCCAGCAATAAAATCAAGATATTTTTTATTTGATTTATCCCAAATATATGAGCCTTTTGCTTTTTTTATTTCTAAGCCTATTGGGTCAGGTGTTGTTTTTGCTTGATATTTTAAAAACTTATTTTTCATCGATTAAAATCCAATTCATAAAAAAAAGATTTTGGAATTTCAATACCATTTATTTTTGGAAGAATTAAGTTTTTATCTTTTTCACTAAATAGATCATTTTCATTTTTAGGTTTTTCATCATTTCTCCACACAAAACCTTTAAGTTTTCTTTCATTTTCATCAATTTCTTTATCTGGGAACACTTCACCATTTGGATTGATATGAAAGGTGATATCTGAAATTTCGTTATTTATCATTATCATGTCAAGTGAACTACAAATAGTCTTATTAATACCGATTAACTCATTATCTTCATCTGAATATAAATAATAAATTACCTGTGTGTTTTTTATAACTTCTATATTATTTAACTGACCATCAATAAAATCCCCATTTAATAAACCTCCTTTGATTTGATTAAATCCATCTTTGCCAATACTATCTTTTTCAATAATAAATGCCTCTCCTATTATTTTAAGTGAGTCAAGTTTCTTTGTTTTTAAATTTGATAAAAGAAAAATTTGATTACCAGTCATTTGACTATCGCCAAACCACAATATTGGATTACGTTTATTTTTATCTTCTTCAGTGAACAATTGAAGTTCTTTATTTGTTAAAGGTTTATTGATAAGCTCAATATCCCCAGTTTGTTGATTTAAAAAAAGGGAATCTGATCTCCCTTTGACATCAGACTTAAAAAATCGAACATCATAGAACCCCCTTAAAACTCTATTATCTTGAGGGCCTGTGGCTATTAAAGTATCAGCGTGAATGAATAGAGAATCATTTTCAATAATATTAAGAGCAACAGCTCTTTTCGTTATAATTGCAGAATCCTTGGCTTTAAAAACCTCTCCGTAATGACCATAAATAATGGAGTTGTTCATGGTGTCTTTTATTCTTACTCGATTTGTTGCAGACGCGTATTCTTTACTTTTTTCAAAATACAAGCTGTCTCCCGAAATTATTTTTCCATCATAAATTATTTTTCCATTTTTTTGAAAATTTCCTTTCTCTTTTTTTAAATCGTAAAAACCTCTTTCACAATATATTGAATAATCCTCACCAACTATATCGGTTGGACCGTAAAGATAAGCGTTGTCTATATCAGTGAAATAATCTAGCCTCTCAGATTTAACAGAGTATTTGGGAGAGTCAATTTTCACACTAGAGGTGAATCTATATTTATTTTCATTCATAAATAAAGAGCCTTTATTGCTTGTAAGAACTGTTGAGCTATCAATTACTTTGCCAAAAGTATTATAATATCCAATCTGCTTTTTCCTGTCTAAATAAAGTGTATCAGTTTCTAGGGACATATCAGGTTTTTTTAAAAAAACAGCACCCCATGCCTTTGCTTTTTTCAAACTTCCATCATACTCGAGGTAAGAACATGTCATCGTTAAACTATCACCTTGAGTAAATACAATATTACCTTCAGCTCTAAAAAAATTAGATTTGTTATAAAAAAATGCTTTGTCAGAAATTATTAACGCTCCTTCATGATAGAGGTTGACACGAGTATTCATATCCTTTAATAGTATATTAGCGCCAGGGTATAGTAATTCATTTTGATTCGAACTTCCAGCTTTTCTAATTTCTATCACCTTAGAATCTTGGCCGACAATCATAAGACATCCTATGATGTTAATAAAAATAAAAATAAGTGCTCGATACAAAAGCTAGTTTTAATAAATCAATTTATAAAAATAGTTTGTTTACGATCTGGTCCTACAGACACTATTTTAATTGGAGTTTCTAATTCTTTTTCTAAGAATTTTATATATTCTTTAAATGTTTCAGGAAAATATTTTTCATCTGTAATTTTTGTTAAATCTTCTGACCAGCCTTTTAATTCTTTATATACTGGTTTTAGCCCCTTAGCTCCTGAATCATAAGGGAAAAACAATGTTGTTTCTCCATTTTCCATTTCATATGAAGAACATGCTTTGATATTCTTAAATCCAGATAACACATCTCCTTTCATCATCATTAATTGAGTTACTCCATTTATTTCAATAGAATATTTAAGAGCAACTAAATCAATCCAACCACATCTTCTTGACCTTCCTGTAGTAGAACCAAACTCATTTCCAACCTTTGCCATAGTTTTTCCACTTTCATCAAATAATTCTGTAGGAAATGGACCTCTTCCCACTCTAGTTGTGTAAGCTTTAAAAATACCAAAAACATTTTTTATTTTATTAGGCGCTATACCAAGCCCTGTACACGCGCCTGCTGCAGTAGTATTTGAAGATGTAACATACGGGTATGTTCCAAAATCTATATCAAGTAGTGATCCCTGAGCACCTTCGGCTAATATTTTTTTACCTGCTTTTTGAGCCTTGCTAATATATTCTTCGCTATCAACTATTTGACAAGATTTGATAACTTCTAATGATTCAAAAAACTCTTTTTCCATTGACTTTAGATCAAATTCAATTTCACTATTAAAATAGTCTAACATTTTTAAATGTTTTTTTGAAAGTAAATGGTATTTATTTTTCCAATCAGTAAGAAGAATATCACCTATTCTGATTCCATTTCTTCCAGTTTTATCCATATAAGTTGGACCTATTCCCTTTAGAGTTGACCCAATCTTAGCTTTACCCTTAGAAGCCTCAGAAGCAGCATCTAGTAATCTATGAGTTGGCAAAATAATATGAGCCTTTTTTGAAATCAAAAGTTTTGTCTTGAAATCAATATTGTATGGCATTAGACCTTTAATTTCTTTTCTAAATATTACTGGATCTATCACAACGCCATTTCCAATAAGATTTATTGCTGATGGATGAAAAATTCCAGATGGAATTGTATGAAGTACATGTTTAATTCCATCAAACTCCAGAGTATGTCCTGCATTTGGACCTCCTTGAAAGCGAGCGATTATATCATAAGATTTTGTTAATACATCAACAATTTTCCCTTTTCCTTCGTCCCCCCATTGGAGTCCGAGTAACAAATCAACAGCCATATTTTAATAAATTCTTAAACGTTTTTTTTTGTGCCGTAAAAATACAATGAATGATTATGAATATTAATATCAAAAACTTCTTCAATTGTTTGTTTAATTTGATGAATTCTGGGATCACAAAATTCTTTTACATCTCCCGTGTCAGTAAAAATTACATGATCATGTTGTCTGTCAAAATATGATTTTTCATACTGAGCGTGAGCATTTCCAAATTGATGTTTTCTAACTAACCCACATTCAAGTAAAAGATCTATAGTGTTGTATAGAGTAGCTCTACTGACTCTATAGTTTTTATTTTTCATTTTGATATATAAAGATTCTATATCAAAATGTTCTTTACTTGCATAGATTTCAAATAAAATAGCAAAACGCTCTGGTGTTTTTCTGTGATATTTTATGTTCAAGAAGTTTGTAAAAACTTCTTTGACAACGTCTTGTTGTGACTTTACTTCTTTTTGTGATTCTATTTCTTGCATCTTTTACAAATATAATCTTTTATTCAGTTACTCTCGAGTAACCTTTTCAATTCCTTTCATTTTCTGTAAGTTTTTTACCATTTTATTTAAAATAGTTTTGTTTCGAACTCTTACACCCACATTCCCTTTAAAAAGGCCATCCTCAGTTTCAAAATTAAGTTTAAATATATCAACATTCATGTTACTAGAAATCACTCTAGTTAACTCATTAACCAAGCCTATATTATCTATTCCTGTAATTCTAAGAATAGCAGTAAAAATATCTGTGGATGAATTAATCCACTTAGCATTAATTATTCGGTAAGCAAATTTTGATTGCATTGAAAGAGCATTGCTACATTTTTTTTTATGAACCTTAATTCCTTCATTAATTGTAATAAATCCAAAAACTGAATCACCAGGTATTGGATTACAGCATGATGCAATCATATAACTTAATGATTGTTGATCTTTACCAAAAACTAATTTATCATAATCATTTATTTTAATATTCTTACTTATATATGAGGAGTTGTATTTGAGTCTTTTTTTAAAAAAACTAATAAATTTATTGTTGTAATCGGATGAAAATTGTCTAATTTTTTTATTGTCAAGAGTTCCAGATCCTACCTGATAGTAAAGATCAGAACTTGCATTAATTTTAAAAAATCTTAGCATTAACGTAATAACCTTATCAGTAAGGATGATTTTAAGATGTTTTAATTTTCTTCTTAATATTTCTTTTCCATCCTCTTCAATTTTCTTTTTTTCCTCATTTAGCGAGGACTTTATTTTTGATCTAGCTCTTGAGGTAACAACAAAATCAAGCCAATTTGCATTTGGTTTTGTGGCTTCTGAAGTTATAATTTCAACTTGATCACCACTTTTCAGAACTTTACTTAATGGAACAAGTTTTTGATTTATTCTAACACCTCTAGTTTTTATTCCAATTTCTGTGTGAATACTAAAAGCAAAATCCAATGCAGTTGAGCCTTTTGGAATTGAGAGTAAGTCACCATTTGGGGTAAAAACAAATATTTCTTCAGAGTACAAGCTTAGTTTGAAGTCATCTACAAAGTCAACAGCATTAACGCTATTCTCCTTTAACAACTCCTTTAAACGATCTAGCCAGTCTTCTATTCCGACATCATTTTTATTTTCAATTTTATATTTATGATGAGCAGCATATCCTTTTTCTGCTATTTCATGCATTCTATCTGATCTAATTTGAACTTCAACCCATTGATTTTCAGGTCCACTTACTGTAACATGAAGAGCTTCATACCCTGTAGATTTTGGTGCTGTAATCCAATCTCTTAATCTAGTAGGATTAGGAACAAAATGATCAGTTATAATAGAATATATTTTCCAAGCAATGAATTTTTCATCAACTCTTTCAGCACTATATACTATCCTAATAGCAAATTTATCATATATCAATTCAAATGGAATTGATTGATTTTCCATTTTGTTGAATATTGAGTATATAGATTTACTCCTCCCGTTTATAGAATATTTAAAATTTTCTTTGTTTAAAGTTTTTTGAACCAATGAAGAAAATTTCTTTATATATAAATCTTGTTTAGTTCTGCTTTTTTCAATTTTATTTTTAATCTGATTATATTTTCTTAAATCAGTATGTTTAAGGCCTAGATCTTCAAGCTCAGATTTGATATTATAAAGACCAATTCTGTGGGCTAAGGGTGCATAAATGAAAAGAGTTTCTGCTGCAATTTTCTCTCTTTTATCTTTAACCAAACTATTAAGAGTTTTCATGTTATGCAGACGATCTGCAATTTTTATAATAATAACTCTTATATCATCATTAAGAGTTAATAGCATTTTTCTAAAGTTCTCAGCCTGAAGAGAATCGTATTTATCTTTTTTTAAATTAGAAATTTTTGTTAGTCCAACTACAATTTTAGTGACAGTTTTCCCAAATAAACTTTCAATTTGATCAACATTATAATCTGTATCCTCTAAAACATCATGTAATAATGCTGCTGCAATTGAAGTTGCATCAAGTCCAATTTCATCAGCTACAATTTTAGCAACTTCAATTGGATGAAAAACATAAGCTTCACCAGATTTCCTTCTTTGGTTTTTATGAGCGTCAACTGAAGTGTCAAAAGCTAAGCGAATCAGCTTTTTATCGCTAGCTGTAAGTCTTTGATAGCTTATTCTTAACAACTCCTTATACTGCCGAGCGATTTCTTTATTTTCTATAACTTCATCTACTAACATAATTATATGAAGTTAACTTTTTCTTTTGTTAAGACCAAGGATTTTAATTATCTATACAATGCTTTAATAGTATAGCTGCAGCAACTGAAACATTCAAGGAATCTATGTTGTTATTCATATTGATTTTAACAATTTCTGATGAATTTTCAATCCATTTTTTTTCAAGACCTTTCGATTCGCTTCCAACAACTATAGCGCAAGGTTTATTGTAATTTGCTTTATTCATTGGGATTGAATTAGTTGTTAGTGCTCCAGAAACTATATTAATATTGTTCTTTAAAAAAAAACTTATTATATCATTTGAGCTTGATACAATTATCGGAATACTAAAAATTCCTCCTAGGCTAGATCTAATTATGTTTGGATGGTATAGATCAGTTTTTGGATTAGTAAGTATAAAAGCTGAAATTCCTAAACCTGAACTTGTTCTTAATAACGCTCCAATATTTCCAGGTTTTTCAATTGATTCAGCAACTAAAATTATAGCTTTTTTATTTAGTTTAAACCCCTCTAATTCATGACTTTTTGATATTCCAATACCTATAAATTTTTCACTACCAGAACGGATGGTTATTTTATCAAATAATTCATCCTTAATTATTATAAAATTAGAAACTTTTTCAGTGAAGTCAATGAAGATATTTGAAGATCCCTCACGAATAAAAATGATTTTAAAATAATAATTTCCGAGTAAAGCTCTTTCAATTTCTTTTTTACCTTCTACTACAAAAAGCTTTTTCTTTTTTCTTTCTCTAGACTTTTTTTGTAAAGTCAAAAGATTTTTTATGTTTAGGTTTTGTGCGCTTGAAACTATTTTCACATTAAATTCAAATAATGAATATTTTATTTTTGAGTGCTAAATTTTTCTGAATAACGTTTCCATAATTCAGTTTGATGAGTTTCTAAACTTATTTCTCGACCATTAATAAAGGCATTAGAAAGTATATTAGTTCTCATATCCAGAGCATCTCCTTTTGAGACAAACAATGTAGCATCTTTCCCTACTTCTAAGCTTCCTAATTGTTTATCAATGCCTAATATCTTAGCTGCATTAATTGTTATCATTTTTAAAGCCTCTTCTTTGTCAACTCCATAAGCTGAGAAACTTCCTGCATAGAATGGAAGATTTCGGGTATTCATTCTTTCCATTTGTCCACTAGGATCTATACTTACAATAATTCCCTTTTCAATTAATTTCTTTGCTAACTTAAAAGTTAATTTAGGATCATGATCTTCATTATCTGGCAATCTGTGTGGCCGTGAGATAATTACAGGTATCTTATTATCTTTCAAATATTTTATTTGATTAATTGATTGTTCTCCATGAACTAAAACAATATTTTTTATTTTTTGTTCTTTTAAAAAATTAACACCATCAACTATTTGTTTTTCATAACTAGCGTGTAAATACATCGTCTTTGATCCGTCAAAAACACCTTTCATAGATGAATAGGGGAGGTGTTTGGGTTTTTGACCTGAGTACACCTTTGACTCTTCAAAAAAGTTTTTAATTGATGTTGTTGATTTTAAATAGTCTTTATTTTCCTTTAAAGAGGGGTCTTCTCCTAGCCACCATCTTCCCCTTGAGTATGGACTTGGCCAATTCATATGAATACCTTCATCTGATTTTAAAAGAGCATCTTCCCAATTCCATGCATCTAGCTGCATCACAGATGAACTTCCTGATATAGTTCCTCCTCTTGGAACAACTTGAGCAATTAAAACTCCATTTGGTCTCACACTTTCTACAACTTTTGACTCCGCGTTATATGCAATCGCACTTCTTATGTGGGGAAGAAAATCCCCTAATTCATCTTCATCATCTGATGCTCTTACCGCATCAATTTCAACTAACCCTAAAGTAGAGTTTATTGCAATAAAGCCAGGGTATATATGTTTTCCATTTGCATTTATTACCCTAGATTGTTTTTTAGATAAAAGCAAAGGAAACGAATCTTCTTTAGAGATGTTTTCACCAACATAATTTATTATTCCGTCAGAAAAGCTAATAGAACCATTTTCAATTGTTGTTCCGTTACCTATATGAATAAAAGCATTGGTGATAAGAATGTTTTGAGTTTGTTCATTTGCAGGAGTTTGCTGACCTAAAACTAAGTTTAGTGATATAATGCAAAATAAAATTGTTGTTTTTTTCATAATTTTTAGTCTAAAGTTTCACAATGAAATTCTCTTCTAGTAAAATTTTTCGGTTCCTGAGTAGGGGCACCTTTACTTGAAGCATCAAGCATTTGTCCGATTAAAAAATTTCTTTCTTTTTCTATAGATTTAATTTTTTTAGAAACATTATCAATTGAATAATAAGTTTTTCCTTGAATCATGGTTTTTTCAGCTATGGCATATATTGACATTGGATGATCAGACCATAAAACTAAATCTGCATTTTTACCTATTTTGACACTTCCCACTTTATCATCTATATGTAATAATTTTGCTGGATTTAATGTTACAAATTTCCAAGCATCTTCTTCTGAAACTCCACCATATTTAATTGCTTTTGCAGCTTCTTGATTTAAGCGCCTTGACATTTCTGCACTATCAGAATTATAGGCTACTAAAACTCCAGCATTATGCATGATGGAACCATTATATGGTATAGCGTCATTAACTTCAAATTTATATGCCCACCAGTCTGAAAATGTAGAAGCGCCAGCTCCATGTTTTTCCATTTTGTCAGATACTTTATAACCTTCAAGTATATGTGTAAAAGTATTTATTCTAAAATCAAATTGCTCAGCAACCTTCATTAACATATTTATTTCACTTTGAACATATGAGTGGCATGAAACAAATCGATCTCCTCTTAAAATTTCCCATAAAACTTCCATTTCAATATCGTATCTAGGAGATTTAGTTTTTCTTTTTAATTTTTCAGATAGCTTGTTGTATTTAGCCCATGTCTCTCCATATTCTTTAGCCCTTTGAAAATTATCAATAAAGACTTGCTCAACACCCATTCTTGTTGAGGGAAAACGTAATTGTCTTGTAGACCTAGATTGTTTGACATTTTCTCCTAAAGCAAATTTTATAAATGGATCTGCATTTTTATAAAGCATTTTTTCAGCAGATTCCCCCCATTTAAGATTAATTATTGCAGATTGTCCGCCAATTGGGTTTGCTGACCCATGAAGAATCTGAATTGTTGTTACACCACCTGCAAGATTTCTAAAAATATTTATATCATCAGGATCAATAACGTCTTCAATACTTACTTCTGCAGATGAATTATGCCCTCCTTCATTAATACTTGAGGCCCCAATATGAGAATGTTCATCAATAATCCCACTAGTCAAATGTTTTCCACTAGCATCAATTACTTCTATATTATTTGTGTTTTTAATATTTTTTCCAATAATACTTATTTTACCATTAACAACAAGAACATCAGTGTTTTTAATAATTCCTTCTTTTTCATTTGTCCATACCGTTGCATTTTTAAATAAAATGTCTTTTTGTTTTGGTAAATATTTATTCCCATAGGCATTGTTTGGATAAGTAATAGCTACAGGTTTATAAAAATTTTTATTTTTTATTTTCTTTGAATCTACTTTAGACATTGAATCACTTTTGATAGACTTAGCTGTCCATACAAATGAATCCCCCTGGAAATCAATACCATTGCCATTTAGAGTACTTTTATCATTTATTTTACTATTAAATTGAGCAAAAGTATTTTTATTTTTATCAATAATAGTAATATCTAACCAGCCATTACTATACTTTGATTTAGTTGAAAATGTTGTTGAATCTTTAGTAACCTTTGCAATCAACTTCTTATCACTTCCTTTAAGGTTCAGTTTAAAAAGTTCATTATTAATTAAAAAATCATAATCACCATCTACATTAATAATATTATCGTTTACCAATATGTGGGGTTTGCCTTGAATCCAGTTCTCAGTAATAATTGTTTTGTCTTTGAATAATTCATCAGAAGTGATAATGAAATTAGCCAAACTATTTGTCTTAAGAACCCCTATTTTATCTTCCATTCCTAAAATCTTGGCAGGATAAGTTGTAAGTGCTTTTAGAGCAATAATTGGATCTAAGCCATAATTAATTGCTTTTTTAATATTACTAAAAAACTCTTCTGATGATTTTAGATTAAATCCGGTAAAAACAAAAGGTATATTATACTTTGCTACTTTATTAGGGTTTGATGGTGCTTGACTCCAATATCTCATCGAACTTAATGGAATTTGTTTTGTCAATAGAGGGTCAGATACATTTGTTGCTTTCGGAAAATTTAAAGGAAGTATTAATGTAACCCCTTGTTGTTTTAATTCTCTTAAATTTTCATATTCTTTTCCGCTTCCGAGAACAGCAAAATTCTCACCAATTTCTTTTCCTAATTTAATCGCTCGGATAGTGTTTAATTTATCACCACCTGCGTCAAATATTTTGGGCAAGCTTTTATTCTCAATAAGCGCTTCAATAGATAAGTCATTAGTTAATGAATTTCCTAACTCATACCAATTAGCATCATGATACAATTGACGGATTAAAGCAATTGAACCCATAATAGAACCAGGATAATTTTGATTAGAGGTAACACTTTTTTTAAATGAATAGTGCTCAGTTGATTTTTTAGATAATATTCTTTTACTATCATTTTCATGATCATTAAGGTTTAGCAATATACCTGTTCCTCTGATGATACCATTTGCTCTATGAGTGTTTACAACTCCAAAACCCATTTTTCGAATTTTTGAAGCAGACTTTTTATCATATTTATAATCACGGATGCTGTTATAATCACTTAAAATATGATCATTCCAATAATATCCTTCCCTACTAGGCTCAAATTGATAGCTCCTGCCAGGAGAACCAATTCTTTTAGCCTTTTTAATTCCAAATTCAGAATATACTTCTATAAAAGAGGGGTATATGTGTTTTCCTGATTTATTGTAAACTCTTGTATTTTCTGGTATTAATATATTTTTACCAACACTAACTATAATTCCATTTTTTTCTAATAATGTAGCGTCATTAATTACATTTTCAGCAGAAATGTGGATAGTAGCATTAGTAAATGCTTGATAGCTGTTTTTTGTTGTTTTTACACCAGAATTATTAGGGAAATAGCTTTGTGCTGTGACAAAGGTCAGGGGCATTATAAAAAGAAAAATATATTTTTTCATCTATTTATATTATTATATTATTATGTTATTGAAAAGTAATTAATTTTTTTGATTATTCGATATCATTTTTTAAATCAAATATCACAAGTGAAACCATTTCATTGTAGCTTGATATACCTAGTTTTTGATTATTGATTTTTAAAAAACTATCATATGATTTTTTAAAAATAGGTTCCAAAGGGTTTTTGTATTTATTCCAAAATTTATTAATGTCATTAAAATTTTTTTTAATTCCTAAATGAATGCTTTGAGATAATAATTTCGACTTTTTTGGATTTTTTTTATATAAATCAGACATACAATATCTGAGAGCAAAGCTGTATCCTGCATATTTAATATACGGGTTTTTATTATTAGATGTTTTTTTATATGCCCAATAATTCGATTCGTTTTCTCGTGCAACACCATTTTGATGCGATTGTTCATGTGCAATAGTGGTTAAATAACTAATCATAGGAATTTTTTCATTCACTTGAGCCTCAAGAGTGAAAGGGTTTAAATATCCTGCATATCCCATATAGCTTATAATTGTACTCCAAATAGAGTTTTTTACAATATCATTTTTTTCATTTGCCAGTAACATCCTTGCTTGTTTTTTATTAAATGGAAATTCAACAGGTAAGGTGTCATTTCTTGAAAGTTGGTGGTGTAATTTATTTGTTTCAAAAATTAAAAATGAAACAACTTTTTCTAAGTCTTGATCACTATATGACTTTTCAATATTCAGCTTTGATTCTAATGATTCAGAATGATAATTTAACCCCCATGAAATCTGAAATAAAACATTTACAACACTTATGACTGATAATAAATCTATTAAAAAATAAAATTTATAATTTAAGTAGTATGATCTATATTTAAAAATAACAGTAATTGCTATAATCACTATCAATAAATAAATTATATCACCAATAGAAAATGAAAATATAGAAAAAATACTTTTTCTTAATTCTGATATGTAATTGAAATTTGTAATATATAAATTGATAAAATTTGAGTTTTCAAACTCATTATTTTGAATCAAAATAAATTGAAATGGAAGTGATATTAATAAAAGCCATTTAAAAAAACTAACCCTGTATGACTTATTAAATTTATTCACCAGTTAATCCGACAATTTCAACTTCAAAAATTAAATCTGACTTAGCAGGGATTGCTCCGTTTCCAGACTCACCATATGCAATATCAAAAGGAAGAAAAAGAGTTGCTTTATCTCCAACGTTAAGTAGTCTAATACCTTCTTTAAATCCTGGAATTAACTGGGCCTCTTTGCTGACATCAAAAGGAAGAGGGTCGTAACCTCCGCTATCTTCTTTTCTAAAGTCATAAATACCGTTTTCTTTTGCAACATTTATCATGCTAGTTTCAATAATACTCCCATCTGATAAATAAACTGCATAATAGGCAAGTACTTTGTTTGTTGAATTTGATTTTGGACCTTTGCCTTTAATAGTAATAGTAAATTTGAGGCCTGAAGAGGTAGATTTTGCTTGATTTTTTTGAATTGAAAACTTTTTGAAATTCTCCTTTTGCTTTTCAATTGTCTTTAACTCTACTAGTTCCTTTTCCTTTTTATTTTTAGCTTGAAAATTTTTAAAAACTTCAGCAGCATTAAAGCTTTGGGCTTTTTTACCTTTTCTAATAATTGACAGCTTTTTAATGGTATCGTTTTGAATTATGCTATCAACTACCTCTTGCCCCTCTATTACATTTCCAAAAACTGTATGTTTTCCATCAAGCCAAGGCGTGGCTTTATGAGTTATAAAAAATTGACTTCCATTAGTTCCAGGGCCACTATTAGCCATAGACAGTATTCCAGGGCCACTGTGTTGTAGATCTGTAATTTCATCTCCAAACTTGAAACCAGGCCCACCTTGACCTGTAGCAGTAGGGTCACCACCCTGTATCATAAAATCTTTTAAAACTCGATGAAAAACTATCCCGTCATAATATTTTTTTCCTTTATACTCTTCTTTTAAATTAGGACTAGGATGGTTTCCTTCAGCTAAAGCGACAAAATTGGAAACTGTAAGTGGTGTTTTTTCATATTCTAATAAAAGAATAATGTTGCCTTTATTGGTCATGATATCAGCATACATTCCAGGTTCTAAATCTGGATGTTGATCACATGAGTTAAAAAACATAAGGAATAAAATTAAAAATAGATGTCTGTTCATTTTTGTTAATTTAATTATTTGATAATGATACTAATTTTATGATAAATCTCAAAGGTTGATTAGGACCTATTTTTTCAGAATCTCCCTGATACCCATAACAAAAATGAGATGGAAATAAAAAAATACCTGTATCTCCCTCAGATAAAAATTTAACACCCTCCCTTAAAGCCGGAATAATTTCTTCTTTATCCACAATGAATTTTACAGTTTGTAAATCATCTTCACCATATAATAGGTTTTGATTTAAGTCTTCAATTTTATATTTAACCTCTACAAAATCTCCTCTTTTTGCAAAAACACTTTTGCTCTTTTGATCTTTTACGGAAAATAAAAAGCCTAGATTAGAATCCTTATAGGTATTTTTAGTGTCTAATTTTCTAGCTTTATTTATGAGAACTTGTTCAGATTGAACTCTTGACTTATTTCTTATTGCAGAATTTTTTAAAAAAACTGACATTTTTTTGTTTAATGGTTTTCTTGGTTTAATATCCTGGCAACTTAAGCCAAGTAAGCAAAAAAAACTTATTAGTATTACATTGATCCTCAATGGAATGATTTTAAAAGATTTATAAGCCTATTTTTTGTTTCATACATTGGTTCCTTTGAAACCCCTCCTGCTGCGTTGTGATGCCCACCTCCGCAAAAATATTTTTCAGCAAAAATATTAACTGAAAAATCACCTTTAGATCGAAATGACATTTTAATTATACCATCCTCTTTACTTTCTATTAAAATTACTGATAGTTCAATTCCTTTAATACTTAAGCCATAGTTAACAAACCCTTCAGTATCTCCTTTTTTAAATGAACATTCATCTAACTCGGTTTGGTTTAATGTAATTATAATATAGGGTAAAGAATCTAATTTTTGAATATTCTTTAAAGCGACTCCAAGTAGCTTTAGTCTATTGAAGGAGAAAGTATCATATATTTTTTGATGAATCTCAGAATTATTCGCCCCCTTTTCTATAAGTTTTGCAATAACATGATGGGTGCCGGATGTGGTTGAAGGAAATCTAAATGATCCTGTATCAGTCATTATTCCAGTATATAAACATGAAGCTATATCAGAATTTATAATACCTGAGTCTATATAATTAATTAGATTATATATCATTTCACAAGTGGAACCTATTTCAGGATCAGATAATTTCAGATCAGCGTATTCTTTTGGCTTTTCATGGTGATCAATCATTATTATTTTTCCGTTTGCTACTTTTATATTATCGCACATAATTCCTGACCTTGAGAGATCATTAAAATCAAGTGTAAAAATCAAATCAGCATTTTCTATTTTTTGGACAGCTTTAGTGGATTCTTTTTCAAAATTTAAAATCTTAGTTTCTCCAGGCATCCATTTTAAAAAACCTGGATAATCATTAGGAGAAATAACAATTGAATTTAAACCCTTTTTTAATAAAAAATGATTTAATGCTAGGCAACTACCTAAAGCATCTCCGTCTGGGTTTTTATGAGGTATAATAACACAGCTTGAAGACTTTTCAATAAGTGTTTTGATTTGCGATTCTGAATTTTTAATTTTCATATATTAAAGCTAGAACAAAGATAACTATACTTTTTTAATGCCAATATTTTTGTGATTGATTCAAATGTTTAACTTTACAACAAATTAAATAATATGTCAAAAAGTATTACTTTTTCTATGATCAAACCTGATGGAGTTGAAAATGGTCATATTGGTTCAATCCTAGAGAAAATAAGTAAAGCAGGATTTAAAATTGTAGCATTAAAGCTCACTCATTTAACCAAAAATGATGCTGAGTCATTCTATTCTATTCACAATGAAAGACCTTTCTATAATGATTTAATTAGTTTTATAACTAGAGGCCCAATAGTTGCGATGGTTTTAGAAAAAGAAAATGCAGTAGATGATTTTAGAACTTTAATAGGTTCAACTAATCCTTTAGATGCTGCTGAAGGAACAATCAGAAAGTTGTTTGCTAAATCAGTTGGAGAAAATGCTATTCATGGATCAGATTCTAATGAAAATTCTATGATTGAAAGTAGCTTTCATTTTTCAAATCGAGAAATGTTTTAGTAAAAAACAATTTGTTTAATATCCTCACTTTTCATTTTTTGATTTAAGAGCTTGATTATTTTAGTTTCACCAAATCGAAGTTCTTCCTTTAGAGTAGGGCTTTTAATCTTAACATATAATACCGACTTTTCTAGTTTTACTCGATCTGTGTAGGCTGTAATATTTTTACCCATCATTTGTTTCCATAATTCATTAATTTTCAACTCTTTTAACCCTTTAGCTATAGGTTTTTGATTTGAGATCTCGTTTAGCACTTCGGAAAGCTTTTGTGGTTCAAATTTCCTGTTACTCATAAATCAAGGATTAAATTTTTGGTAATGATAGTTTTTATCTTGAATTTTTAAAATTAGTGAAACACTATCTAATTTAACTATCATCTCTTCCCAATTATGCCAATTGGTTTCAAAAAATAAAAATGAATTTTTTTCTAAAGTTTTAAGTTTAAAAAAAGTTGTGTCATTTGATGTTTCGAAATTATTATTTATTAATGGTCTTACTTTTTTTCTCCAACCAATGTTTTCATTTAAGTAATAATAATCCAATAAAAGAGCCCCTCCTTTTAATTTAAATGTTTCATTCTTTTGTGAAACAAAATCAATTTTCCAATAACCATTTAAAAGTATCGTGTCAATTTTTTTTGAAGAATTGCAGTTTATAAATAAAAAAAGTGATAGAGAGTGAACAACAATATTAATTTTTTTTAAAATTTTGCACATAAAATGTTTAATTGTAATCTAATTAATCTGAAAAATTTCAAAGTTTGAGTCAACTGATTCCAATGCTTTGAGAGTTCTATCTTGATGAGTGTCTGTCAAAAATATTTGACCAAAACTCTCTTCAATCATTAATTTCAATAAACTAGTAACCCTTTTTTGATCAAGTTTGTCAAAAATATCATCTAATAAGATAATTGGTGACATACCTTTTTTATTTCTTAAATAATCAAATTGAGCTATTTTCAAAGCTATTAAAAACGTTTTTTTTTGTCCTTGACTTCCAAATTTTTTAATTGGTTTATCATGAATTAAAAAATCTAAATCATCTTTATGAATTCCCTCGGTTGTATATTGAAAACCTCTATCTTTTTTTAAGGAATTTGTAAGTATTTCTATTAAAGTATTGTCCTCTAATGCGCTTATGTATTTTAATTTAACTTTTTCATTTCCACTATTTATAGCTTCATACCGTTTTATAAATAAAGGAGAAAAAACCTCCATAAACTCTTTTCTTTTCTCATAAATAGGTAGACCTAATTTATCAAGCTGTTCGTTGTAAATATCAATTGTTTTTTGATCGAAAGTATGATTTAAAGCAAAATATTTTAATAATGAATTTCTTTGAGCTAAAATCTTATTATAGTTAAGAAGGTTTGTTAGGTAATCTTTATGGATTTGACCTAAAATACCATCTATAAATTTTCTTCTCAAACTACTTCCTTCATTAATTAAATCAATATCATCTGGAGATATCATTACCAGTGGTATTAACCCTATATGTTCTGATATTTTACTGTATAGCTTGTTGTTTCTTTTTAATACTTTTTTTTGTCCTTTTTTAAAACTACAATTGATCTTTTCATTTCTGGATTTAATTGTAAAACTTCCTTCAATCACAAAAAATGTTTTATCAAATTGAATGTTTTGAGCTGAAGTAGGGTTAAAGTAACTTTTACCAAAAGCCAAATGGTATATTGAGTCAAGAATATTTGATTTTCCAACACCATTGTTTCCTACAAAGCAATTTATTGAAGATTTAAAATCAAAAGATTCCGAGCTTAAGTTTTTATAGTTAGTAAGTGTAAGCTTTTGAATGTGCATATCAGCAAATATAATAGTCTATTTGATAATATCTTAAATTTTATAAGTATTGTTAAATACATTTTAAAACTCATAAAAAAAGGCTATTTTTGAGTGCTAAAATTTAAATGATGGCTACATATCAAAAAAGAGGACAAAAACGTTCTAACAAAGCTCAATCTAATCAAAGTTCAAAAGATACAAGTGCAACAGCTGAAGTTTTTGAAACTCTGGATTCAACTGCAAGTAGGACAGAGTCAATAGTTGCTAAATATCAAAATCATATTCTTATCATTGTAGGTTCTATTGTTTTAATTACATTAAGTTATTTAGGTTATGATAAATTTATCCTAGAACCTCGTGATAATGAAGCTATTAGCGAATTAAATCAAGCTCAATATTATTTTGAAATTGCTATAAATAGCTCGAACTCTGACTCACTTTATAAAAGAGCTTTAAATGGTGGTGAAGGTAGATATGGATTTTTAGATATAATTGAAAACTACAGTGGAACATCTGCATCAAAGTTAGCAACTTACAGTGCTGGAATGTCTTATCTAAATATTAAAGACTATGAAAACGCTATTAAGTATTTAGACCAATTTGATTCAGAGGATATAATGTTAAGTGCCCTAGCAAAAGGTGCTATTGGTGATGCTTTTGCACAATTAGGTCAAAATAAAGATGCTTATGATTATTATGTTAAGGCATTTAATGCAAGTAATAATAGCTATAGTACGCCTAAATACTTATACAAGGCTGGAATGTTAGGAGCAGAGCTAGGGAAAAGCGTATCTGCAATTAAATTTTTTAAACGAATAAAAAAAGAATTTCCTGAAGTTTCAGAAGCACAATTAGTCGATGTACAAATTGGTCGACTTGAAAACATTAAATAATGTCTTCTTCACAAAAGAACCTATCAAACTATGACTTTTCCATGGTTCCAAATGGTAAAGGTCTCAGAATTGCTTTAATTGTTTCAGAATGGAATTCTCAAATAACAGAACAACTATATAATGGTGCTGAATCTACTCTGATAAAGCAGAATGTTAAAAAGTCAGATATTTTAAGGTTTAATGTGCCTGGGAGTTTTGAATTAATATATGGAGCTAAGCATGTTCAGAATAAAAATTTTAATGCTGTAATTGTAATTGGAAGTATCATTAAGGGAGAAACAAAACATTTTGATTTTATTTGTCAGGCTGTTGCAAACGGTATAGCAAGTTTAAATTCAAATGGAATTTGTCCTGTAATCTTTTGTGTATTAACGGATAATGATATTGATCAAGCCGAAGATCGAAGCGGGGGTAAGTATGGTAATAAAGGTATTGAGGCTGCTGTTAGTGCCTTAAAAATGGCAAAATTAACATAGCTGTTACTCATGTTTTAAACTATATTTAAAATTAATTATTTAAAATTTGAAATCCAACCTATTTAAATTAAAAAAAAATAAACGGTATAATTATACTCCAAGGTATTATAATGGTAAAGGTTCAGGAAATATTTATGATTTTGATTCTAAATTTTCTAAATACAGAGAAATATACAATAAAAATGATTTTGGAAGTTCATGGAAAGAAGCTAGATTTAAAATGCGATCAAGGGGAAATAGATCATTTACCCCAACACTTTTAGTCATTATTCTTTTTCTAACTTTTTGTTTTTTATATATTATCGATTTTGATTTAACAATTTTTTATAGAACTTGATGTCAGAGAAAATAACTTTATTACCTGATCATGTTGCCAATCAAATTGCTGCTGGAGAAGTTATTCAACGACCTTCATCAATAGTAAAAGAGTTGATGGAAAATGCTATTGACGCTGGTGCTACAAATATTAACTTAATTGTTAAAGATGCTGGTAAAACACTAGTTCAGGTAATAGATAATGGTAATGGAATCCCCCATAACGACCTTTCTTTAGCTTTTCAAAGACATGCTACCTCAAAAATTAAAACAGCTGAAGATTTATTTAGTTTAAAAACAAAGGGGTTTAGGGGAGAGGCACTTGCTTCTATCTCTGCCATTTCTCATATTTATATGGTTTCTAGAACCTCTAAAGATTCTATGGCAAAATTCATAAAAATTGCAGGAAATAAAATTGAAAATGAAGATTTTAAAGTAGCACCATTGGGAACTTCTTTTTCTGTTAAAAATTTATTTTATAATATTCCTGCTCGAAGAAATTTTCTCAAATCTGATTCAGTTGAACTTCGTCATATAATTGACGAATTCAATAGAGTTGCCATAGCTCATCCAAATATAAATTTTTCTTTTATCCAAAATAAAAAAGAAGTTTTTGATTTAAAAAAAACTAATTTAAGAAAAAGAATATCTTCTATTTTTGGCTCTAAGGTGTCAAGTCTATTAGTTCCTATTCAAGAAAACACTCCTGTTGCTAAAATTAGTGGCTTTATTATTAAACCCTCAGGATCTAGAAAGTCAAGAGGTCAGCAATTCTTTTTTGTAAACAATAGATACATTAGGAGTCCTTTTTTAAATCATTCTGTAAATTCTGCATTTGAAGGTTTATTGTCTTCTGGTTATCACCCAGGTTATTTCATCATTCTTGAAGTAAATCCAAATAAGATTGATGTTAATATTCATCCAACTAAAACTGAAATAAAGTTTGAAGATGAACAAAGTTTATACTCTATACTTAGATCAACTATTAAACATAGTTTAGGAATTTTCCAGGTTACTCCTACTTTAGATTTTGATAGAGACTCATCAATGGACACTCCTTACTCATATAAAGAAAAGACACCTTCCAGCCCCACTATTTCTGTAAATTCATCCTTTAACCCATTTAAAGAAGATTCAAATATATATTCTATAGATTCAAAAGAAAGTAAAAGTCAAATTGAATTTGAATCTGAAAGCACTCAAAGTGTTATAGATATTCTAGATTTTGACTTTAATCCTAAACAAATTAAAGTTTTTCAATTATTCAAAAAGTACTTAGTAACAGCTTTGCCCTCAGGTTTAATGATTATTAATCAAAACAGAGCTCACCAAAGAGTTCTTTACGAGAAACTATTAACCAATTTGTCTTTAGAGAAAACTCCAAGTCAAAGTTTATTGTTTCCATACAAAATATCTATAAGTCCAAAAAATTTAATTTATTTTTTTGAAAATAAAACTGTTCTTGAGGCTATGGGTTTTGAATTTAAACTAGAAAAGGATTCTAAAGTTATAAATTTAACAGCTATCCCCATTTTATTTGATAAAAACCAATTGGATCATCTTTTTGATAAGTTTTTTTCTGACGAATATAGATTTGATGGATTTAGTAAAGCAGATGCTATTTCAAAACAACTATGTAAAGTTTTGGCTATAAGTAACGGGAAATCATTAAATATAGAAGAACAGCAGGAGCTTTTAGCTTCACTATTTACCTGTAAAGAAAAAAATCTATCTCCATTTAATCGTCCAATTTTAGTTAATTTAGATCCAACTGAAATTGATAAAAAAATTAATTAATGCGATCAGCCTCAGAGACCGTTAAACATCTTCTTATAATAAATGTTATATTTTTTTTAGCCACATTAATCTTTGGTCAATACACTTATGATTTATTTGCTCTGCATTATTACGAGTCACCAAAATTCCAATATTGGCAAATATTATCTCATATGTTCATGCACGGAGATTTTTCTCATATATTATTTAACATGATTGGGCTCTGGATGTTTGGCTCGCCAATTGAGCAGATGTGGGGAAAAAACAAATTTATTTTCTTTTACTTATCAACTGGTTTTGGAGCAGCAGCTTTACAAATGTTATTGTATAATTTTCAGATAAGTCAAGCGAATGATTTTTTTTTAAACTTAAATATTGATTCTTCAGTTATTTCAGAATTCTATTCCTCTTCTAGACTTCCTTCTAATATTATTAATTTGATTGAGGTCGAAACTCTTCAAAGTGCTTTCTCATCATATAACTCTGTTTTAGTTGGAGCTTCTGGTGCCTTATATGGTTTATTGGTTGCCTTTGCAATGTCATTTCCAAATACCCAACTTATGTTATTATTTCCTCCAATACCTATTCGAGCTAAGTATTTGGTTCCATTACTTATTGGTGCAGATGTATTTTTTGGTTTTTCATCTTATTCTATTGGACCAATAGCTCATTTTGCTCATGTTGGTGGAGCTTTAACTGGTTTTATAATGATAGAATATTGGAAAAAAAACCAATTTAATAATAAAAGATGGGATCAATGATTAGATGGAAATACTTAAAAGATAAATATGATTTTTTATCTATCTCTGAAAAATTAATTTTAATAAATGTTTTATGTTTTTTTATACCATTTATTTTAAACACAATACTATTCCTCTTTAATTTTTCATTTGGAAACCTTATTACTTGGTTTGAATTATCTCCAAAGCTTGAAGTTTTATTGTTTAAACCATGGACTTTATTAACATATTCATTTTTTCATACTCGAATTTCACATTTATTTTGGAATATGTTATTGCTTTATTATGCCAGTTCAATATTTCTTAATCTTTTTAAAAAAGAGACCTTTATTAACACCTACTTCCTGGGTGTTATGTTTGGTGGTGTTTTATTTGTTTTAAGCTATTTAGTTTTCCCCGTATTTCAAGGTAGTTTTCCTTCAATGATTGGTGCTTCTGCAGGAGTTATGGCTGTTTTAATTTTTGTTTGTAAATATACACCTGAAACTGAAATAAGACTTTTATTTTTTAATGTAAAACTTAAATATATTGGAATTGCACTTGTTGCAATTGATTTAGTCATGATTCCTTATGGAAATGCTGGAGGAAGAATATCCCATTTAGGCGGAGCTGTTCTGGGTTATATTTATGCAAAAAATCTATCTCAAGGAACTGATATTGGATATTATTTTGAGAAATTATGGCAATACATTGTTTCTTTCTCCTCTAAATCACACTTAAAAACTGTATATAAATCTAAAAAGAAATCATCAAAAAATGTTAAAGTTGATCAAAACGAAATTGATGCAATTTTAGATAAAATTTCTAATTCTGGATATGAAAGTTTAACTAAAAATGAAAAAGAAACTTTGTTTAATGCTGGAAAATAGTATGTCTTAGTCTAAAGAGATTTTATATAATCAGAAGATTCAGGCCCTAGGTTGAACAGAAGGTCAATTATGCTTAGATCACTTTGAAATCCTTTTTTGTTTTGAAAAACTTGATTATAGAATATAAATTTTGTTAAATCTTTTTTAGGATTTAATAAACGATTTATCTCTTTGAAATCTTCTATATGATTTACTTCTTTTATTTTAATAGATAAATCCAAAATGGAACAAATCTGAATTATTAATTTTACATTATAATCAAAAAGAAGTTTATGCTTCTCCATGTAGAATGGTTTTAATTCGTCTTGATAATATTCAAAAAAGGGAGATGATTTATAAGCTGATTCAATTGACTTCCAATGATTTTTTTGCCAAGCTATTTCATTGTAAATAGGCACAATCTTATCTTTTTTTTTAATTACATTTCTTGCTATTGGTATTGTTAAGCTCTGTCTTCCATTAGCTCCGTATATAACACACCTGTTTCTGTAGGTTTGTTTTTGATAATTTGTGTTAACGCAAAATGATAATTCATTTTGAGTTATTAAATTCTTAAAATAGCTTATTGGAGGTAAATAAGCCGGAATTAGAATCATATTTTATTTTTTTTTGATCTATATTTTTTTTTGATAAAAGCGAAAATTTGCCAAACACCAATTAATATTAGAAAGTGGGGCAGGTAAGAAGTTCTATCTCCTTGTCCATTAACAACGGAAAAGACTCTATTCCATCGAATTTTCCAATTTTTCCACCCATCGTTAAAACCATCAATGCTCATCCATATAAAAACAGGTTTTCCCATAACATGATCTTCAGGAACAAATCCCCAAAATCTACTATCTTCAGAACGGTGTCTATTGTCTCCCATCATCCAGTAGTAATTCTGTTTAAAAGTATAAGTGGAAAGTTCTTTACCTTGAATAAAAAACTTGTTATCTTTTCTAGTCATCTCGTTTGATTCATATTCTTCGATTATTTTTTTATACAGAGGATAATTTTTTTTATCTAGAAGTATTTTAGCTCCCTTTTTAGGAATTATAATTGGACCAAAATTATCTTCATTCCAATCAAAAGTTATTCTATTTGGAAAAAAACTTTCATTTGGCGTTTTATTTTTTGATATATTTCTATTTATGCTATCAAATTTTTCAAAGCTTTGAAGCTCTAATACATTTTTGTAGGTTGAATTAATCACTTTTTTCTTAGTCATTAATTCTGAAACTTTTAATCCTAGAGATCGAACTAACTCTATAGGCAGGCCCTTAGCTGTTGTAAATACAGAAAACTCTTCAACAGTTCCCTTTCTGCCAATAATATATGGCAGTAATGCGTCAAATGAGCTTTGAGTTATGTTTTTAATTCTGTATTCTCTTTCAAAGTCATTTATTCCATATTTTAGAAGTTTCCTCGAGGAAATTCCATTATTATCGTAAACAGTATATGTGTGTTGAATTTTAGCCCACTCAGGTAAAATATTTTGTAAATTATTTATATATATAACTCCATTTTTTATTTCTAAAGTGTCTCCAGATATTCCAACACAACGCTTAACATAATTTGATTTTTTATCTATTGGCTTTCTAACTCCTTTTTCTCTAACAAAAAATTGCCTGACTGTATCTGCAGGCCAATTGAAAACAACAATATCATTTCTTTTTATTTTTTGAAAACCTGGAAGACGCAAAAAAGGTAGTTGAGGTTTATTTAAATATGATCTTGTTTTTAAAATAGGGATAGTGTCATGAACCATTGGTGTAGCAAAAGGAGTGGTGGGAACTCTAGCTCCATAATGGAACTTACTGACAAATAAAAAATCTCCAATTAGCAATGATTTTTCAAGTGAACCAGTTGGGATTATAAATGGTTGAATAAAATATGTATGGACCAAAGTTGCTGCCATTATGGCAAATATCATCGAACTCATCCATTCGCCAAAAGCAGAATGGTGATCTAGATTTCTTTTATTAATGTAATTAACATTTTTACTATAATTAATAAACATTATATAAAAGCCTAAAGTTATGATAACTAATATGCTTTGAAGAGTTGAGTTTTTACCATAGCTCCTTATAGTTTCAATCCATATAACTCCTAACATCATTATATTTACAACTGGTATGAATAGTAAAAAAACCCACCACTTAGGCCTCTTTATTATATCCATTAAAACAAATGCATTATATATTGGTACTGCAGATTCCCATGATTTTTTTCCAGCTTTGGAATAAAGCCTCCATGTTCCTGTAAAATGAATTAACTGCAAACTCAAAATAAAAATTAACCATTCGGTAAAGTCCATAATTATTTATTTTAAATTATTTAATGTTAAGAACATCTGACATTGAAAAAACACCATTTTTTCCATTTATCCATTCAGCAGCAATAACAGCTCCTAAAGCATAGCCGACTCTAGAATGACTCTCGTGCTTTATACTTATTTTGTCGAATTCTGAATTGTATGAAACATTATGTATACCTGAAGAATCTCCTTCACGGAAAGACTTAATTTTTAAAACTTCTTTTTTATCATTTTCAGTACTCCATTCTTTATAATTAGAATTTGAAATAATATCTTTTGCTAAATATATAGCGGTTCCACTTGGCGAATCAATTTTACTAGAATGGTGAATTTCACTTAATTCTGTTGAATAATTGTATGATCTCATAATTTTAGATAGAGATTTATTTAATTGAAAAAATAAATTTACTCCAATACTAAAATTTGATGAATATAAAAATCCTACATTTTCCTGGATTGCTAATTTTTCTATCTTTTCAAGATCGCTTAACCATCCTGTTGTTCCGCTCACAACAGAAATTTTATTATTAAAAGCTTCTTTGATGTTTTGAAAAGCCGATGTTGGAGTGCTGAAATTAACAGCAACATCTGCATTACTAATGTCATTGTTTTTTATTAGATCAATTTTAGAAACAATAGTATGACCTCTTTTAATAGCAATTGACTCTACAGCTCTTCCCATTTTTCCGTAACCTAAAAGAGCTATTTTCATGTAATTAAAATTTTAATTTAACAACAAAACCTATAGTTTTAGACTCACTGATTGGTTCAAAATCAATATTTGGTTTAAAGCTTAAATCATCATTAACATTAAATTGCATTAAGTGAGTGCTAACATTTGCTTCAAGTATATTTAACATATAAGTTCCAATTATAAAAATAAATGACATGTCCCTATATCTTTTATGGAAATCCATTCCTTTTAAAATCTTATCATTTTGAGGTATGAGATCAATGTATTCATCATCATTATATCCAGCAATTCTTCTTTTATAAATTCCTCTGTATTTGTTGTATTCACTTTTATTATAGACATAACTATATACTGCACTTCCAATTGCAGCATAAACAAGAGGAACTTTCCATGCATTTCCTGAGTATAATTGACCTAAACCAGGAAAAACTGCTGAGTAAAATGCTGCTTTAGAAGGGGCAAGAGGATCAGACATAAGTTCTATTTTTCTTTTTTTTCTAGCACTTAATTCTTGACTATAATTTTGCCCACAGCAAAAAAATAAAATGAAAAATAAAACAAATTTATACACTATTATTAATTTTGTTAACAATCCGATTTAAGTCCTCTTGCGAATCAAATGATATACTCAAAAAACCTTTACCGCTCGTGTTAACTTTTACTTTAACTTCAGTTTCTAAGAAAATTTTGAGATTAGTTGCAGTTGCTAATATGAATTTCGGTTTATGATTACTAGACTTTTTGCCTTTATGTCTTAATTCATTAATTATATCTTCAGTATTTCTGACAGATAATCCTTTTTTAAGTATTTTTTCATAAACTTTAATCTGTTCTTTATTATCAATACTTATTAGAGCTCTTCCGTGACCCATTGAGATAAAACCATCTCTTAAGCCTGTTTGAATGATTGGATCAAGAGTTAACAACCTTAAGTAATTTGTAATTGTACTTCTTTTTTTTCCAACACGATCACTCAATTCATTCTGAGTTAATTGAATATCGTCTATCAAACGTTTATAGGATAATGCAATTTCAATTGGATCTAAATCTTGTCTTTGAATATTCTCAACAAGAGACATCTCGAGTGACTCTTGATCATTAATTGATCTTATGTAACAGGGTATTTTTTCAAGACCGATTAGTTTACTTGCTCTTAACCTTCTTTCTCCTGAAATTAATTGATATGATTCTTTATTTATCTTTCTAACTGTAACTGGTTGAATTAATCCGAGTTCACTAATAGAAGAAGCTAACTCGTTGATTCTTCCTTCATTAAAATGTGACCTTGGTTGAAAAGGGTTAGCGGAAATAAACTCAACTGGAATATCTGTTATGCTTCCTATCTTTAAATTAGTTATATCACTAACTGTTTCTTTTAAGTTGTCATTCAAAAGAGCTGAAATTCCTCGACCTAGAACTTGTTTTTTTGAAGATCTACTCATTATAATTTATTTTTTTTAATAATTTCAGTAGCTAAAGAAAGATAGTTTTTTGCACCCCTACTGGAAGCGTCGTAAGAAATTATATCTTTTCCATAGCTTGGTGCTTCACCTAAAGTTGTATTTCGTTGGATGATTGTTTTAAATACCATTTTACCAAAATGTTTTTGAACTTCTTCTACTACTTGATTCGAAAGCCTTAATCTAGTATCGTACATTGTTAAAAGTAACCCCTCAATACTCAAATTTTTGTTATGAATTTTTTGAACACTTTTGATAGTATTTAAAAGTTTACCTAGCCCTTCTAAAGCGAAATATTCACATTGGATTGGAATAATTACTGAGTCGGCTGAAACTAATGCGTTTAAAGTTATTAATCCTAAAGAGGGGGCACAGTCAATTATAATGAAATCATAATCATTTTTTATACTAATTAATGCTTTTTGCAGCATATATTCTCTTTTTGGTTTATCAACTAATTCTATTTCAGAAGCTACTAAGTCTATGTTTGAAGTAATTATATCAAGATTTGGAATTGATGTTTTTGATATAGCATCTTTTACAGATATGGAATGCTCTAATAGTCTATAAGTTCCCTTATTCTCTTTGTTTGTGTCATAGCCTAACCCTGAACTCGCATTTGCTTGGGGATCAGCATCTACTAAAAGAATTTTTTTTTCTAAAATTCCAAGTCCTGCAGCCAAATTAATCGATGTTGTTGTTTTTCCGACTCCTCCTTTTTGGTTAGCAATAGCTAAAATTTTACCCATTTAAATTTTATTAACGTCTAAAAATACAATTATTTGAGTGCTTATGAAACTTATATATAACAATGATTTATTAACATTTGTTAATCAATAGTTTCTTGATGTTCTATGTAAAATATTGTTTCATTGTCTTTTTTGAGGTTATAATTTCTTCTTCCAAAAGCTTCTAAACTATCTGGATTTTTTAGGACTTCAATCGTGTGCTTATCATTTCTAATATTTTTTTCTAATGCAATTTTTTGAGCCTCAAGTTGACTTACTTCATTATTTAATTCATTATGAATTAGCCATGAATGAGTATCTAAAAAAATCATCCATATCAAAAAAATGATAATGATAATTAAATATTTCAGCTTTGTAATTTTTTTTAATAAAGAATTAAACAAATCAAATAGCTTCATAAGTTAAATAGGGTTTTTAATATTATTTACATCTTTAACAGTGATTTGTGATTTATCCGAATTGCTCCATTTGTTTTTTATATAGTTTAAAACATCTGATATTTCTTCATCGTCTAGCCCTTGAGAAATCATAGAGTTTCCATTATATTTCTTGTTGTTTACAATGATTGGTCCTTTAGATCCGTACTTTATAATTGAGATGCTTTTACCTATATTCAAAAGAAAATCAGAGCTATCCAAAGGAGGAATGTTCTTTGTCAATCCTTTACCAAGAGGACCGTGACATTGAATGCAAAAATCATCATAAATCATTGAACCATCTTCAATGCTTTGATCCATAGACTTGTTTTGTATTGAAAAGAAAATCCCTAATAAAGAGAAAATATAGATGAGTAAAAACATTCTCATTATAGGGGGGAGATTTTAACAATTCCTATTCCTTCAACACCAAGGTATAGATAACCATCTGGACCTTGTTTTACATTTCTAACCCTTCCGATTCCATCTAATAATTTCTCTCTATAAACTACTTTATTATTCTCTATTACTAGCCTTTCCAGGTATTCGAAAACTAGAGAACCGACAAATAAATTTCCTTTCCATTTGGGGTATATGTCTGAAGTTGAAAAGCTCATGCCGCTAGGAGCAATTGATGGTTTCCAGTAATAAATTGGTTGCTCCATTCCAGGAGCTGCAGTCTTATCTGTAATTGTTGTGCCAATATAATTTATTCCGTAAGTAATAATTGGCCATCCGTAATTCTTTCCTTTTTCTGGAAGGTTAATTTCATCGCCTCCTCGTGGTCCATGTTCATGCTCCCAAAGAACTCCTGTTTCAGGATGAATAACTAAACCCTGAGGGTTTCTATGCCCATATGAATAAACAGCAGATTTAGCGCCTCTTTTAGTTTTGAAAGGATTATCATTTGGAATGCTTCCATCTAAATTTAAACGATAAATTTTACCTCCATCTAATTCAATATTTTGTGGATTAACATCTCTGTTTCCTCTGTCTCCAATCGAGAAAAATAGATGGTTATTGTCGTCAAAAACAATTTTTGAACCCCAATGCTGTCCTTTTTTTGTATTGGGAAAAGCTTTATAAAGTAAGCGTAAATCAGTGATTTCTGTATCAAGTAGTTTGGCAATGTATAGGGCTGTATTTCCACCCGACCCTTCTCCTTCTTGACTGCTAATTGTCAAATAAATAAGATTGTTGTTATTGTAATCAGGATGAAGAGCTACATCTAGTAATCCACCTTGCCCCCTTGAATATGCTTTAGGAATTCCAGTAATAATTATTTTTTTTCCATCAACAAATCTATATAGGATTCCAGATTTTTCAGTAACAAGTATTTCATCTTTACTAATGAAATCCATACCCCACGGAATGTCTATTCCATCTACAATAACATCAACTTTATAATTAATTTTATTTTCAGGATTAATTTTTGGAGGATTTTCTCCTTGACAAGAAATTGAATTTGTAAAAGAAAATAAAAGGATATTGAAATAGAGATATTTATTCATTAATTTTTTTTAGTAATTTAAGGATAAGTATCGATTTAAAAAAGCAATAAACGTTTCTGTAAAATTTTACATGCTTTAAATCTGATTTTTTATTTGCCTTAGGCTTACTTTATATTAAACACCTCAATTATATTTTTTTTCTAGTGAATATTAAATATGTAAAATAAAATAAAATTAACACAATGATTTCCCAATTTACAATGTAGAATGGCCAATCTCCGAAAACTAGTGGATTATCTATTTTTGGAGATTCAGATAAGTACATGTAATTAGATCCTGATCCAATTAAAAAATTTAATGGCATTACAATAATCATTAAAATATTTAGAATTATAAATGTCGTTAACCACGAATACTTAGACAGCTTCATTTCGAGGTGATAAAACATATATAAAGGGATAAGTATAATAATTCCATGATTTATATAATATTCTAAATACATAAAGATCCCACCATCGTAATAATTGATTTGGGGTGTTAAAATTGCCATTAATCCACCTAGAAAACCACAATAAAATAGGAATTCAAAAAGTTTATTGTTTTTTGGGATAAAAAGAATAACGCAAATGATTAAATTAGAAATCGAGCATAAATGAATAGGAAGGTCTTCGTGTAACCTCCAATTTTCATTAACAATATCAATTAAATGACCATATAAAGTTAAGATTATGGCCAATATGCATATTGCTTTTGCTAAAGTTAGTTTTGTGTTCTTATTTAGATATTTACCTACAACTAGAATTGATATTATTATTAAAGAAGAAATTGTTAAATTCCTTAAGCCTTCAAATGACTGAAGATCAATTATGTAATGCTCATGTTGGTTAAAAAGTAAATTATTCATCATAAAGTTCATTTACTGAAAATAAGTAAAATTTATGATTATAAACTCATCTTCGTGAGTTTTGCATGATCTGATTAATGGGGAAATTGTGATATTCTAAATTTGAGTTTAAGAAAGTTTCTTGTCAAAATGAATATAAAAAAATTTCCCTAAGTTGAAATTTGTATTATTTGAAAGACGTATTCAGAAAATACACCTAACTCTTTTATTCTCATTTAATTTTTTACCAGATCCCACCAAAATTGAAAAACAGAAGAAAAATAAGTTCTCCCAAAGATGAATGATTCCTGTCGGTATTATAATCTGGATATTAGTTCTTTTTGAATATTGTGAGTTTTCTATATAGAGTGTAACCCTTTT
>Ga0209709_10000053_pt1 | contig 102514 bp, 128 predicted proteins | sample ArcticOcean_MG_C_2_FD_187435 | JGI IMG/M metagenome (GOLD analysis project Ga0209709, IMG submission 187435) | Marine microbial communities from western Arctic Ocean - ArcticOcean_MG_CB4_136 (SPAdes) (version 2) | ecosystem: Environmental > Aquatic > Marine > Oceanic | place: Arctic Ocean...
TTGTCAACACTTTTCTGCACCTATATTCGTTTTCTTTGCACACTTATCTGCACCACGCAGCGCTTTGAGTTTCCCACGGAGAATGTATGCTTCATTGTCGGGTCTTTGTTCCTGAAACCCTTACCACCACTGGGTTTCAGAGGGGTTGACAATGGGTACGATAATTTGGTATACTATGTATATAATGAGAAAGATAATTAAAAAACACGACCTACTTTGCCCTGACTTTCTGATGGGGATGGGTCTGATGTTAATTCCCTTGGTGATTAAGATGATATAGTATTGTAACGGTTATGACACACGGCCGTAAGTGCAAGTAGACCCAATTTAAAACGAGACCCCACTTTGATGTGGGTTGTTGGTATGTACGGTGTTCGTCGCCCTGCTGAAACCCTTATAGATAAGGCGTCTCAGAGGTACTTGACAATGGGCCGCATAAAATGGTATAATAGCTATATAATGGAGAAGTATGTGCAGAAAAACCCCGACCGCCGCCATGGCAATTCGGAGACGCAATGGGCAGCCGCCTATACATGGGTGGATTACATGAAAGAAATAACACCTAGTGTACTTGACAATGACCCCCCACTAATGGTATACTATGTACATAGAATGAAAAATAGAGGAAACAAATGACAGAAATGAGAATGACATATGAAGGATTAGCACAGGCAATAGCCGATGAAGTTAATGAGGACATCAGGTTTAATAACAATTTATCTGATGGTGATGTATATAACGATACAGTTTTAGACAGGGTGATAATGGACAGAGCAAGTTCAGTGTGTCCTGATTACCTAGATCACTACGATGTTGCTGATCTTGCAAGAGGAATGGTAGAGATAACATGGTAACGATTACAACACCAAACAAGAATACGTTTGACAGGTATGCATTATCGGATGAGAACACCCTCGAAGGGATTCATCTTGCAACCTCGTATCCGTTCCTATGTCGATTGACCCGCCAAGAGGCAGTACTCGCACAAGGTAAGACCAATGAGGATTGGAACGCCATGTGTAAGTTGATTGCATCTCGAACAGGTCACGTCATACAGGGACAGATACAGATAGACTACATGACTATCAATGGAAACAAACGAGAATTCCACTAGACAGATAGGATACTTTGTAGTATAATAGAGTATAGGTAACACGATAGTACCTGCGAAAGTATCGTGTGGTGACGGCGGAACGTCTTTAATGTTTCTGATAGGGACAGAGTGGAGTCGTCTGAGATGGCGACCCCCCTTTACTATTAGATTGGAGTATGATATAATGAAAGAGAACATACAAGCGACATGGAATACTGTAGATGTATACAGTATTAATAAGCGTGAGACACGAGTCGCAGGTGCATCTATGTTAGAAATGCGTACAGAGACCCCTATAAGTCTCTCTGAGGGATTAAACCTATGTCGGAGACTAGAGGATGAGGGTCATGTCGTAGAGTTGCGTAGAGTGACGTAGGAGAGGGAGCGAATAAAACAGTGCCGTGGGACTCCTAAGAGAGCTGAGAGCTGACCTAGACCCCCACCCTGTTTATTAACGAAGATTTTTTAAAGACTCTTCCAAATTTTTTTTAGAGGAAAATTATGACCAAACAACAAAAACGTAACAGAGAGAAAATCAAAGATATCTTTCTGCAAATCAAGCACGAGAAACCTTGGAGTAGCACTTCGAGATTTTATGTTGCACTTCATCTAACTCTCTTTACACTCATATGGGGTTTCGCACTCTATGTGTTGAGTGACAGACAAGAGATGGATAAGATGTATTTGGATACACCCCCCAGTGTTTTAGATGACACTACAAAGGTGGGTTAGAGACTATGAGTTTCTTCTACGGTTCTATGACTCATTCTTACAGTGGTAGGAAGCGTAAGACTTCTGCATATAAGACTGCACCCCGTAAGCGTGTTGTGTTTGTACCGATGGAGATTGCACCCAGTAACCGTATGAAGGAGATTAGCGACCACTATGATAAGTATCCTTCTTATACGGGTTCGTCCTCTACAGGGACGTGTGGTGTGTCTACGGAGACTTATAAGATAGAGGAGTCAAAGAAGTTTACCATTGCACCTGCATATAACAAAGGTGCGTATCAAGTTATAAATAAATCCAACATAAAGGATATTGGCAGATGAGAGTGGATTTTAAAGTCATTAAACACGCACTCGGTTCATTTGGTGAACAAGATGGGTATGATAAAAGACGTGAAGACGATATTGCGATGGTTCGTATGTTTGTAGTGGGGACTAACCTTCTATGTGGGTGGATTATCATCCTGAATATTGTAATTGGGTGGTTTTAATGGAAAACAGTGACCAGTGGCAAGAAAATAGTGACGGTTGGGTTAAAACTATGAATGAATCTAAAGAAATGAAAGAAAAGTACGACATCTACCTGAAAGAACAACTCCAAGAGAGAAATGGTGAAGTATTATCCTATAGAAAATGGTTAAGGAGAGAAAAGAATGGCTCATAGTGCAATGTTTGAAAATATTAAACGAGAAAAAGTAGCTTGGTATCTTAAATGGTGTGCAAGTGTATCTCTAGTGTTAGGAATGAGTGTTCGTGCATCGGGCATACCTGAACTCGCAATATTCGACTTAGGATTTTCCTTCGTGGGTATATGTGGTTGGTTGATGGTGAGTCTGATTTGGAATGACCGTGCATTGATATTATTAAATGCAGTTGGATTCCTTATTTTATTGACGGGTTTAATTAAACACTTTTTCGTGGGAGTCTAAATAATACCATGATAGATTTTATTTCAAATATTTTAACATTCCCTTGGTGGGTCTTTTTCAACTTCTTTGTTTATGCGTTTGGTGTACTCGTGTATTACCTCATTTACAAAGCGTTAGAAATGTATGTCCCATGGTCAGATATCGTAGAACGATTTAAAGGGAGAAAATAAATATGTCAGATTTTTTAATAGCAATACACATAGGGTATGTCGTTGCATTAGTGTGGTTCGTGTGGAGAAGTGGTTTCAAAGCAGGACGTAAAGACTTAGTCGAAGAGTTGTTGGATGCAAATCTAGTCTCTGAAGATACTCTTATTAAACACTATGCACCTAAAGACTCTTAAGGTAATAACAACAGGAACAAATAGATTATGAACAAAGCGAATCATATCGAGAATACTATACTCGCAATTAATATTTCTCATGACACCTCAATCGCAATCATTAAAAATGGTGAAGTGGTTGATATCTTCGAGGAAGAAAGAAGCAGACGTAGTAAATATTATGCACCCAAGTGTGACGAGGAGTCTTTCCTTCAGGTCATACAATCAAAAATAAACATTGACGATATTGACGAAGTGGTTTTCAGTTCTTTCGATAGACGTATGTATGATGTTGAGATTTCGCCAGAACTCCCACAAGACCGTTTAAGGTCTAGAGAGTTCATTGCATCAGTTAAGTCCGAATGTCTCTCTAGGGGACGTATAGACACACTGGTGGACGAATATGAAGAGTTGACGGTACGCAAACAGTATGGTGACGAAGACAAAATGATTATGGACGACATTGCAGTCAATCAACTTGACTTACCCAAAGGTGAGTATCTTTATAACATCGCACATCACGAACATCATGCCTATTGTGGGTTTGGTCTGAGTGACATGGACGAAGCTCTTATTATAGCGATGGACGGTGGTGGTTGTCGCAAGAAATGGCAGACACATCCTACTCACCAAGAAATAGAAACAATTTATTACGGGAATAAATCCGAACACGAGATTTATACTCTATATCAAAAATTAAGTAATCATAGATTTGTCAATGACATGGGTCAATACTTTCCGAACGAACTCTATGGTGCCTTTATGAGTGGAGAGGATTTCGAAGAAACCGAGGATGGAGTGGACTATTGTTACACTTCAAATCCTAGTGCAGGAATGAATTTCTCAAACGTATCGAGTGCATTAGGAACCGACAAGTTAGGTCGTGCAGCTGGGAAGGTCATGGGAATGGCATCTTACGGTTCACATCAACCTGATGTCTATAACAAATATAATATTGCACATGAGTTAGAATTAAGTTCGTTTGAATATACTTGTCAATTAATTCAACGTGCAATCGATTATAAACCTGAGTGTAAGAATATAATACTAACAGGTGGATTTGCATTAAACTGTACTAACAATTATAAGTACCTTTCACGTTTCCCCGATTATCAAATATTCGTAGACCCTGTTCCTCATGATGGTGGAACGGCTGCAGGTGCAGGATTACAGATGTATCAGTTTATGTTAGAAGGAGAGGTTGACCCCGAAGAGAATGGAGACGAAGATTATTGCAAACCAAGTGCGTGGATTGAAACTACGCCTACTGAATGGACAAGGAGTATTGACCCATCATGATTACACAAATTATTAGAGACCAAGACGAGATACTAGATTTAATTATCGATGATGCTCAGATTATTGCAATCTTCCAAGGGGAAGGAGAATGGGGCCCAAGAGCATTAGGGAATAGAAGTATTTTATTTGACCCGACTCATCCCGAAGCCAAACAGATTGTAAATCATGTAAAGAAGAGAGAAGTGTATCGTCCGTTTGCAGGTAGTGTCATGTTAGAACACGCAGACGAATACTTTCATATGCTTCAACTAAAAGAATCTCCGTGGATGTCCTTTGCTATTCAAGCAAAAGATATTGCGTACGAGAAGGTTCCGACATTGGTTCATGCAGATGGGACTTGTAGAATTCAGACCGTTACACATGAACAGAATAAAAACTATTATAATTTAATTAAAGGATTTTATGAACGTACAGGAGTCCCGATGATTTTTAATACATCATTTAATCTAGGTGGTGAAGCACTGGTCGATACAATTGAAGATGCGATTGACACTTGTAACCGTTCTGAAATTAATTACTTGTATGTACCTGAAGACCAAGACATACATATTCCTGAATATCTATTAAGATTTAAAAAACTAGAGGATGTCAATGTTAACGATAACGCCGACGGCTGAAGATTGGATTGCAACTACAGGAATTAATCCTATACGATTTGGTGCAAGACCTAATAAAGGTTGTGCAGGATATGAATATATTTGGGAGAGAGGAACTTATATTGAAGGTAGAGATTATCAGCTTAATATAAATGATAGATTTACTATATTAGTTGGTGTTAATCATAAAAGATATGTTGACTGTTGTGAGATAGATTTAAAAACTCAGGACGATGGTCTCTTAACAAAGGTTGAATTTAAAAACGAGAAGACCAAAGTAGTTTGTGGTTGTGGTGAGTCGTTAGACTTCGAAGAAAACATCGCCGATAATCCTGATGAAATATGGGCTATGGGACGAATGATAAACTACAGAAGTTTTGGGCCGCATAACGACCCTTGGAAAAAAGTAGAACCAAACGAGGATGGTGAGTTAGTTGTTCGTCCATCAATTGAAGTTGTGAAACCCGAACTCCTGCAAAGAGATACAGTAAAAGAAGTTACTCCAAATACACTTACTAATAAATACAAGAATTGGAGAAAGGTATGAAGACTTCCAGTGCAAAAGCAAAAGGAAGAAAACTCCAACAGTGGTTTACTCAAAAATTAATTGAGGGTCTCAATCTAAATGAAGAAGATTTAGAATCTAGACCGATGGGGTCACAAGGTGAGGATATCATTATGGGACGAGAGTCTCGTGAGAAGTTCCCCTACTCCATCGAGTGTAAAAACCAAGAAGCAGTAAACGTGTGGAAGGCCTACGAACAGGCAGAAACAAATTGTAAAGGGTATGAACCCTTAGTGGTAATTAAACGTAACCGAAGTAAACCTTTGGTTCTTGTAGATGCAGAACATTATATCTCATTACATAAACAAAAAATGACACCACTAGAACAACAAGCAATGGAAGTAGGATTAAACAAGTTATGAGAAGTTTTGCAGATATAACAGAAGTAAGGAAAACCGACAAACCACCTATACGGTTGTTAATCGTGTCTGCAAAGAATAGTAGTAAGAAACCATTTATCACTGCAGGACGATTACAAGAAGAGTGTAAGAAGAAAGGACTAGACTCCTACATTGCTCATATTGAAGAAGCAGTTATCAATAAAGAAAAAGATGTTACTACCATTAGTAATCACGGTTCAGATGTTGATTGGGTCTTGGACGAAAATGTAATTGCAATCGTTCGTGGTTCAGCTGCAAGTAAAGATTCCTACATGGATTTAGTTTCTCAGTTAGAGAAGATGAATATCCCATGTGTCAACAATCGTGAAACTGTTAGTATGTGTGCAGACAAATACTGGAGTTCAATTAAACTTAGAGAAGTCGGAGTGACCCAACCTAGAAGTGCGCTGGTACGTTCTAAGGAGACGTTACAGGAGTCTATTGAAAGTATTGACCTAGAGTATCCCTTTATACTAAAAACCCTCAGAGGGTCTAAGGGTGTGGGTGTAATGTTCATTGAATCAGAAAGGTCTCTAAAGGCTTTGGTTGCAATGTTATATAAGTTAGATGAAGACGTTGAGTTTATTGTTCAACAGTTTATTAAATCAGATGGCGACATCCGTGTTCAAGTTCTTGGTAATAAAATTATCGGTGCAATGAAACGTATGCAAATCAAAGGTGACTTCCGTTCTAATATATCACAAGGTGCAGAAGGTAAACCATACAAATTAAACGAAGAAGAAATCAAACTCAGTATGGATGCCCATAAAGCAGTCAACGGTGATTGGACTGCAGTAGACTTTATTCTAGATGAAGACGGAACTCCGTATTGTTTAGAAGTAAACAGTTCGCCTGGCACGGATGGATTTGAAGAAGCAACAGGTATCAATGTTGCAAAGACAGTTATAGAATATTATGAAGACCGTGCAAACTGGAGAAGGACTCCAACACAAATTGGCAAGTTCGAACAGATATACATTAAAGGTGTAGGAAGGATTGTTGCAAACTTTGATACAGGTAATAGTGCCAAGTGTTCTTTACACGCAGAGAAGTTTGAAGTCAAAGGAAAGAAAGTTCACTGGGAAGTTAACGGACAAAAATTTAAACACGACTTAGTTAAGATGGTAAAGTATTTAAATGGTGGAGTTAACGCACAAGATTTCGAAAGACCTATGATACACTTTAGTGTTTCATTTAAGGGTAACGATTATGAAGAGTCAGAGTTTATCTTAGACGACAGAACTAAGAATACCACTAAGTGTTTAATGAACCAAAGGTTTATGAAAAGAGCAAACGTAATGGTTAACCCTGCAAGGGATTTTATTGTCACCGACTTTGTTGAAACAAAAGAATTACATGACTTTGATAAAAAGTAACTTGACAATGACTACTACTTTTATATATAATGGTTACTATGACAAATACAATATCAATACAAGAAAGATGTTCTAATAAAGCATTAGACGCTTTTGGAGAAATAGAATATCAAATAGACGAATACATCTCACGACCTTTTGGAAGTGATTGGAGATGTATGTCTTATCTAAACACCCTCGCATATAGTCCGATGGTTGTAAAATATATGAGTGGTCAATTAGACACTCTTATAACTGAAGTAAAAAATAAAGAAGGTTGTGAACAACTTGACGAAGCATATAACTTCTTCGATAAAACCGACAAGAAAAACTTCATAAAATTCCTAAACAAAATCGAGACCGACATCCAAACCTACCTTGCCAATAATAAGACAAGACGTAGAACGAAACTAAAAACCCCTACACAACAAGTTAAGAAATTACCTTACCTAGAAATAGACAAAGAACTAGTGTCGATTAATCCTGAAGAGATTATTCGTGCAAGGTCTTTGTTTACTTACAATGTTAAGACAAGGAAGATTGCAGAATACAATGGACACTTGAGTGTCAAGAACACATCCATAGTTGGGTTTAGTTCTTCTAGAGAAAAGACCTTGACAGATAGGAAGAAACTTGATAGAATAGTAACAGGTGGTAATATAATTGCATCAGGTTTCTTGGACGAATTGAATACAAAAGAAAAAGAACCTAGTAAGATAATTACCAAAAATACAATATTATTAAAAGTGATTAAATAATGATACTAATAGATTTTACTCAGACTATAATAGCTGGGATGATGGCACAACTGAAAATGAATGACGGAGAAATCTCCGAGGATATGTTACGACATATGATACTGAACTCAGTTCGTAATTACCAAAAAAGATACGGCCCTGAATACGGTCAGATAACTTTATGTACAGATGCACCGAACACTTGGAGAAAAGAGTTCATGCCTTTATATAAAGCAAATCGTAAGAAGAGTCGTGATGCATCAGATTTAGATTGGGGTCAAATATTTGAAACACTTAATAAAGTTAAACAGGAAATCAAAGAGAATTTCCCGTATCGTTATATGTACGTTGAACGTGCAGAAGCAGATGATATCATTGCAATACTAACTAAACACGCAACAGAGAAAGTCATGATAGTAAGTGGTGATAAAGATTTCCAACAATTACATAAATATGATTATGTAAAACAATGGTCGCCGAACCTAAATAAATTAATAGATTGTCCTGACCCTGATAGGTTCCTAAAAGAACATATTTTGTCGGGAGATAAATCAGATGGTATTCCGAATATATTATCTAACGATGATTGTTTTGCAGAGGGTATAAGACAGACACCTTTACGAAAAGGCATTAAAGATTCTTATCTCAGAATGACCATTGAAAAGGACGATAAATACTATCGGAACTATTTAAGAAACCAAACTCTTATTGACCTAGAGTTTATTCCTCAAGAATTAGAGGATACTATCTTAGACGAGTTTTCAAAGACTGAACCTGTAAGAGGGAAAGTATTTGATTACCTAAGAGTACATAGGTTGAATGAGTTATTAAATCATGTAGAGGACTTTACATTATGACAGAGAAAAGAGGAAGAGGACGACCTAAGGGCGCTCCCAATAAACCAGTAATGAAGTTGATTACCGAAAGGCAAGAACTTCAAACTAATGCAGACGTATATGAAATATTATGCCAAGCAGATATCGTTGCACAAGAAAGTGTTGACCTTGCAGTTCAAGGACTCCAAGTATTCAATACTAGAAATGGTGCAGTTAAACCAGTTTTACAGTGGATGTTCGATATGAACATTAACTCAACATTGCCTGAAGGTACTTCACCTTACACAAGTAATACGGCACCTTCAACAGACCTAACAGAGACTTCTCTAAGGTTTGAACACAAGTTGTTTAAATACTTTGTAACTGAACAAATCCCATTGGTCAAAAGAGAACATATGTGGATTGGTTTACTCGAAGGTATTCCTAAAGAGGAAGCAGAGTTGATAGACCTAGTAAAAGACGGTAAGTGGCCGTTCAAAAATATCACGAAAGAAATCGCTAAAAAAGCGTTTTCAGAAATCAACATTTAATAAATATATGTAGTGGTTAGAGACTAGACATACTAGACAGGGTCTAAAGTTTTTTAGGTCAATAAGATTTTTTATAGTCGCACACCGCTCCATGGTTTTGAGGAAAAATATAAAATGAATAACATGGATAATCCATCTGCGTTCTCGCAGGAACAAGTTGTTTCCGAACCAACGGAAATAGAAAAAATACAGAACAGAGTGAACAACTTTGAAGTCGGCCTTAAACCTGCAACTGCAGAAGCAGTTAATGGTGTATTAGGTATAGCACTTTCAAAAGGTTTGTTTGGTGTTGATGATTTAGAAGCTATCATTGCAATCCGTGAAGATATAAAGAAAGGTCTTATCGCTTATCAAACTACTGTTACCCACGCTCAAAGAGATTTAGAAAATGCTCAACAGAATCTAATGATTCAACAAGCAGAAGAAGTTGAACTAGAAAAAAATAGACAGCGTGCTAAACTTACAGAAGAAAGACAACTTAGAAAATCTGCAGACGCTAGACTTGCTCAGATGGAACAGGCACTTGCAAACCAAGGTCTTTTCATTGACCTAGATGGAGATGGTGTTGTTGGTCTTAAGGACGGACAAGTTGCAGATACACTAACTGCATCAGAACAAGCAGAAGTTACATCTATGTTAACTCCACCAGTTCAAACTCAACCCGACCCTAATCATAAAACCAGTGGTGCATTTAAACTTGCAAGGATGATGAATCCTGTAGGAGAAATGGATGCAGGTTCAAACGGTACTACTGCAGAGGATTTAACTCCTGCACCTACATCGTATCATACACTCGAACCTATTTCACACGATGAAAATTTTGTCGCACAAATAGATGCAGCTACGGAAGCATTTAAAAATTATGACGAAAATGTAGTTGGTGGAGAAGACACTGAATCCTTCTTAGATGAAGTTGCAACAGTAGATGCACTTGCTGATATAGACGACCAAGAAGTTATGGATGCAATTGACGAAGAACAGTTCAATGAGTCTTTCGCAGAACCTACACTTGACATTGGTTATGCACCAACAGAAATTTCACGAAGAGAGAAAGTCTTACTAGACCCTCTTGGTGCAAGTGAAAGAAGTGATACAATCAATGCAGAGATTCCTAAACCACAACAAGTTACTGCACCATTTATTACAGGTGGTAATGCACCCAACCTTACTCAACCACAAGAACCCGTAACAAGAACTCCTCTTGCTAAGGGTGTATACGTTGAACATACTGAGTCAGAAATTATGCAGGATGAGTTGGAACCTATCCCTGCACCAGTATTAGGTGAGAATGATATTGTAATCAATAGTGATAACATTAAATCGTTCGGAGAATTTAGTGACCTAGAAACAGAACCACAAGAAGAAGAGTTTGATGAAGTTGTAATTCCTAATCGTACAGATTTAGATGCAATGACTAAGAAGGACATTCTTAAATCTGCAACAGCTCTAAGTTTTACTATAGATAGTAAATTAACTAAACCACTTATGATTGATTCTTTTGAGACTCAAGCAAATACTCTAATAGAAGAGTTGACTGGTGGTAATGATTTTGTAAGTACAAGTGAGGAAGACTTAGATGGTAATGACGATAGGAGAGACGGCGGATACTTTTAAGTCCACCGTACGTTCTTTAAAGTTAGATGAGATTTCTCCACTTCATGTGGAGAATTTTCGTGATATAGAAGATGAGGTTTATCGTTTTGATATCCCTCAATTCTGTTCCATAAAACTTGGGACATTATATAACGGTCAATATATCTACGTTGCACAAGAAGGAACTAATCTGTTTCTATCTGCACACCAACTAAACAAAGACCCTCTAAGGTCAGCAGTCCTTAAGTGTTTCCTATACAAACCCAAGGGTAACCCCAAATCAAAACAACTCAGTGTCGATGATGATGCACAATTTGTTTGTATCCCCAAAGACCTCGCAGAAGGTTTCATGATAAATCAAGAAATAGAATATCATTATGTAAGAGATGATGGTGTGGATAATGAACGTCACGTTAGGGTTAATTATGTCTCGTAACATTCCAATACAAGCAGTAGACCAACATGACTTTTTAGAACATCGTAGAGAACAAGAGAAGAACCATTGGGATAGAAAGATAGGAACACCTAGTGAACTTGACTCTATCCTTACAGTCGAAGTAAACACTACTGAGTTGTGTAATAGAACGTGTGTGTTTTGTCCTCGTGCTAACCCTGAAGTATTCCCAAATAGAAATCTACATATGACACCCAAGGGTGCGTGTACTATTGCAACCGAATTAGGAAACAACAATTTTACTGGGAAGATATCCTTCAGTGGATTTGGAGAGAACCTACTCAACCCAAACTTCCAAACAATCGTGAGAGAGTTTAGAACACACTTACCTCATGCAACATTAGAGTGTAACACCAACGGTGATAAACTTACTTCGGCATATGCACAAGAATTATTCAAGAATGGTTTAGACCTTCTCTACATTAATCTCTATGATGGGATTGAACAGATGGAAGGGTTTGATGCTATGATGAAAGAAGCAGAGATATCAGAAACACAATTTAAATTTAGAATGCACTGGGGAGACTTTGAGACTCACGGATTAATTTTAAATAATAGAAGTGGAGTAATAGATTGGGTTGGAATAGAAGAAGATTCTATTTCTAATCTTAAAGGTAAACCATGTCATTATCCGTTCTATAAAATGTTTGTCGATTGGAATGGGGATGTCCTATTCTGTTCAAACGATTGGGGTAGAGAACATATCGTGGGTAACCTAATGCAGTCAACTTTACATGAAGTGTGGTTCAGTAAACCCATGACAAAGATTCGTAAAAGACTGATGAAGGGAAATCGGGATGCATCACCTTGTAACAAGTGTAGTGTGGACGGTTCCCTATTCGGTAAAAAATCATTTGAAATAGTTAAGGAATATTATGAAAGCAGTAATAACAGGAAGTAGCGGACTCGCAAAAATTATCGGTGATACAATTGCATCGACTCCGTACATAGGAACAGTACACCTAGTGTCTCACGTTCGTGTCGAGGACATCTTAGATTGTGATTGGGTGTGGAAAGAGAACGATGTCTTTATCAATTGTGCCCATGTGGGATTTACACAAACAGAATTATTGATGGAAGCTTACAATGCGTGGAAAAATGATAGTAGCAAAACAATCGTAAATATTTCAAGTCGTGCAAGTCAACCAAACATCTCGAAGGGTTATCTGTATGCCGCTCAGAAAGCATCCCTCAATCATCTATCAAACAACCTAGTGTACAACTCAGATAAACAATGTCGAGTTACTACAATGAACCTAGGTCTACTTAATCATTCCGACCTTCCATCCATTTCACATAACGAAGTTGCAGGTTGGATATACAACCATTGTACTGCAAGTAAACATATCGACATCCCTGAGATTACACTTCAACACTCAGAGAACTACCAACAAGTTCAATCCGATAAAGAGTCCCTAAGAGACATAAAGAATTTTGCAATGTCAAAACTTGCTTTCGATAAGTTCACTGGAATGGATACATAAATAATACTATGACAGATTACAATGACTTCGGATTTACCGCTATGGATGCAGATGAACTTGCAGCCATTGATACTAAGATTATTGAGAAGACTACTTCTGCAACGGAAGTAATCAATAAACTCGATAATTTTGTCAGACCCCTACTTGAAAATCTTGCAAAGGATTCAGACAAGGACTACATCTATTGGCCTAATAGAGTAGACATCATCAATAAGAAATTAAAAGAACTAGACGAAATTCAAAAGAATCTGTAAACCCCCTTTACAGTGACCCCCAGTTTTTAGTATAATAGACTCTATAACAACATAAGGAGAAAGTTATGAAAGTAGGTGAATACTACGCTGAAGACCCAACAGTAATGCAGGTCGTAAAACTAGGACAAGAATTAATAACCAACTGCGAGAACGGAACTCTGTTTCCAGGCAATGACGATAAGTCATATGAGTTGTGGAATGCAGCTGTGACTGCAGGAAATAGAATGACTACATTTGGTATGGTTTGGAGTAACTTCAAATCTATAACTCAACTGAATAAGATACAGAAAGAGGCAGTTCTTTTTTACCTGAATAATAAATCATGAGACTACTAGTAGAGAACTATGGTGATGTGAGAATATTCTCGGAACGACCATATGGATACAAAAGATATATCGTGGAATACAAAGATGGACGAACCACAATGTACAGTAGTCTTTGGTATAAGTTAGACAAGGTTAAAGAATTGGTAGAGGCAAGTTTAGATGATTGAATTATTAGCATGGATGATTTTTATTGCATGGGCATCATTTGGAATGTATACAATAAAAGAGTTCGTGAAACATATATGAAACAATGGGACAATCTATGGGAAAAGGGACAACCAACAACTTTTGCGAAATCCTTTCCCGATGGATATACTGAAGGGTTTGTATATGACTGGTTGATTGGATTATCACTAGACGACAGTATCCTAGAAGTTGGTTGTGGGAACGTATCACTTGTTCCATTTCTATTAGACAATCAAATAGGTAAAACTTATACAGGAGTAGATTCTGCAAATTGTTTTTCGCCATACCGTGCTGTTGACCTCGACATATTACTGCATAAAGAAAAACGAATGGAAGACACTTCGTTTGTTAATCAGTTCAATCACGTTGTTTCAATCTATGGAATTGAATACACAAATGTGGAACAAACCCTACCCCTAATTTACAACTCTCTCAAACAAGACGGAGAGATACACTTCATGATGCATAATATAAATTCCCCTATTACTAGATATGCAGAAAGACAAATCAACAAACATTACTCTATGGATTTTAAATCGACAGGAAATCTTATTGAAGATTTTAAAGCAGAGAAAGTTCGACACAAAGAACAGATAGAAACAGCTCGTGATAAAACCCAAATTGAAGTGTTCAAGTGTTTACTAAAAGACACTGGTTTTATAGATATAGAAATCGTGGAACAGGAACGAAAACTTGCATGGTTAATTGGAGCAAAAAGATGAGACAAGATGAAGATTTAAAAGTAGCATTCTTATGCTTTTGTTTAGTGGCATTGTACATAATTCTTTATATGTAAGACTTGACAATGGGCCGCATTTTTTGTTATACTATGTATATAATGAAAAATCAAGAGGAAACAAATATGAAATTATCAGAACTAGTCGAAGAAGTAAACCAAGAACAAGAGTTACTTCAATTGTGCGACAAACTATGTGAGGACTTACTAGAGTGTCACTTAGAACAATTCCCAACTTTAACAGATTACTCTTACACTTATAAAGTGTCTAGGAAGTATATCAAAATTATCTCAGTGAGTAACCAACAATCAGTTTGGGGATTCATCAACAAATCAGACTGGACTAAATCAAGTGGAATCACTTTCAAATGTGGTGACGTTTTAAAGTCTGCAGGATGGAACACTCCTGCTCTTAACGCTCCAAGAGGAAATCTCTTCATGGACGGTGGTTACCAAATTAATGGTATGAGAAAATATGGCCCTGACTACTTAAGATGAGTAGTTCGGACTTGACAATGGGCCTTACTTTTTGTTATACTAGTAGAGTAGAAAATTAAATAGGAAAATAAAATATGTTAAACTTAATCATTTCAACCCAATACAAAGAAAATTATGCTTGTCATGACGAGGGCTATGTCCACGGTGTGTCTGAGTCGTACTGGAAGTTCAAGGGTGGTTCTTCATATCTTATTACAGATATAGATTTCATTAATACGGAGTACCTGCAGGGTCTTGTTGACGAGACTGCATTTATTCATTCGTATGAGAATGAGGCAGCGATGGAATATGTCCTTAACTGGGAACTCATTGACGAGAAAGATTTGTCTAACCACATCGAAGACTGGGAGTCTCCTTACATTCTTGAGAAGAATGAGAAGGGTCAATGGACTTCTAAGAAAGTCACCGAGAATGGTGACATGGGTTACATGAGAAGTGAGATTCTTTCTAAGGTTGCCGTGTGGACTTACGAGTCTGATGGAACAAGAGATATAGAAACTTACCATGTCGAGTACGTCATGGTAGATGGAACCAAAGTCGTGGGTGAAAAATCCCTTGGTGAGTGGTTCGAATCAAAGGAGGCCGCGTAATGAATATCGCAGAACAAAATAATAAAGTGAGTGTATTACAGGACAAGTCGTGGGATTTGGACTCATTGATATCTCAAGTCAATTCAGAAACTAAAGGCATTAAATATAATGATGTTCCTAGTGACATTTATCTCAAGGTTCAATCCCTTGCAGAAGAAAATGGTATTGACGAAAAAGAATTAGAATACAAGGTTGACGAAGTCAGAGAAGCAGTTAATGCTCTTGAGTCTGCAATCTATGGATTAGTAGAACCTTTCGAAGATAAGAAAAGAGAAATCGATTATGCGAAAGACGAAATCGAATGTGACATTTCAGATTACCAGTGGGAATTAAAAAATGCAAGTTGAATTGAATAATGTGCTGAACGGAGTTCAGAAAATTTATAAGTTTGAGAATGGTTATGGTGCAAGTGTTGTATGTCATGACGGTTCTTATGGTGGGCCTTACGATGAGTTCGAGAAAAATCTTTGGGAGATAGCAGTGCTTGATTCCGAAGGTACTATTACTTATCATACACCTGTTACTCAAGATGTCATTGGAAGGCAGACTGATGAGGATGTAGAAAGAGTCTTAAAAGAAATTAGTGAGTTGGGAAGTGAATACGAAACACAACTCGAACTAAAATTTGGAGAAAATAATGATTAGTATGGAAACAGCGACAGTAATCGCATCATGCACGGACGGTAAACTAAGTGCAGAAGACGTTATCAATTTAGCAACTTACGGTGCAGTAAGTCCAATGGAATTCGCACCCGAAGTAGAAGAAGGAAACCAGTGTATGTGTGGGGAGATGAATTGTCCCGATGCGTATGCACATATAACGAGTGGGTGTTAGTATGTTCGAGAGTATGAATCAAAACCAAATCCCTTTCGAACCTGCAGAGTGGTTCCCCGAATTAGATGCACTTCAAAAAGGTGGGTCTATGAATATGTTTGGAGCTCCTAATTGGTTACAAGATAACTTAGGATTTACTAAAGAACAATCATACATCATTTTTGATGCATGGTGTAAAATGAAAGAGGGTAAATGATGATTGAAGTTAAAATAATAGATGGTAAGAAATGTGTCAGAGCAAAAGACTTATATCCCAACCCCACAAATGAAAAGATTTATGACCAATCGGCTGTTAATGATATCGCAGAGTCATTTGCTAAGAGATTAAAAGATGGTTATAAAATACCAAATCTCCAGGCAGTAACTTTTTGGCCGTGTGGTAAGACTGATATTGGACACACTAGGATTCAAGCGGCAATACAGTCTGGCATTGAATGGCTCTGGGCTGAACCAAGTGATGCTCCTCCTCCAAATGAGAATGCACCATATGATGAAGTGACTCACACTTTAGAAGGTAACATTGTTAGACAGAAGGTTTGGAGTGTTAAATTTAAGGAATTTCAAGCAGCTAAAGATGCATACAAAAAACAATTTGGGTATGATATGCCGGCGGTTGAAATAGATAAAGTTCTTAAAAGAATTGGTCTTTCCAAACGGTTCGCAAGATACCTTGGAGAAATAATGCACGGTGACCCATCATTGTTGCAAGTCGTTGACAATGGTGGTGGAGTTGAACACAACTGGAAACTTGCCACTGGACAGATAGGTTCGAATGTAACTCCTGCTAAAACCAATGGAATGGATATTGCTTCACTGTTTGAAGATATAAGAACAAGAAGTAAATTAGTTACAATTGCAGTTAAATATGTACAAGACATAAGAGCTTTAAACATGAAGTTTGATGATTTTGAGGTATTGCCATTTGGACACAATGAGTGTGGTAAGTGGGAATCTGGCGCTATGACTACTTTTATAAGTCACACTTTTATGTCTGCCATGGCAGGAGCTCTCAAGGAAATGGGATATAATGTAAGAACTGCCTCAGGACATAAAGACGACCCTGATGTTTTCCTGATTGATGAGGATGAAAAGATAGAGGTCAAATGTACCCAATTCAATGGACATGGTGCTGCTACTAAGTGGAGTGGTGGTAAAAACATAAGAGAGGGTAAGTATCTTTTGATTGCACACGATATTGATTTTGAAAATATCTTTATTGCTTTTTCAACATTAACAAAAGATGATTGGGGAAATCCCGACATGAACAGTAAAAAGACTATGAAACTTAGTGATTGGTATGTGAACCACAAGGATGATAAAGACTTGCAAATTTGGAAAGGTAATGCTCAGATTATAAAAACAAATAAGATGAAAGACGGTCAAGTACAAATGGTCTTGGATGCAGTTAATGAACCTATTTGAAAGCATGAAGATGAGATATATAAGTTTCACACTAGGTGCCTTTTTAGGGTTTCTATGTGGTGCTATGAGTATGCAAGTTATGGCCTCAGATGAGAATGGTGAAGCATTTTGTCTTGCAAAAAACATTTACTTTGAAGCAGGTAATCAACCTGTTGCAGGAAAAATTGCAGTTGCACAAGTAGTTCAAAACAGAGTTGAACATCGTGCTTACCCCGATACAATTTGTGGTGTTATCTATGATGCACAATACAGAGTGAATTGGAAAGGTAACTTTGTCCCTGTAATAAACAAGTGTCAGTTCAGTTGGTTTTGTGACGGTAAGTCAGATATACCCGAAGACAGTGCAACGTGGGAAATCTCCTACAGACTTGCAAAAAATATTCTCTATGGAAATTATGGAGATATCACGGAAGGTGCAACTCACTATCATGCCGATAGTGTTATGCCTTATTGGGCATCCTCTTTAAATGAAACCGTAATTATTAACAACCACATATTTTACAAATGAAACAATTAAATTTATTAGACTCGCTTAAGCCACCAAGGGGTGGCATAGACAAGCAAGAATTTGCAGAAATCCTAGATGAGGAAGGCAAGTTCAAACAATATGCACATGGAACTTACGAAGAGATTGAGTATTATTGTGAACAAAATAACTGTTGGGTGGGTCGATATCTTGACTATGTTGCACCTTCATCAGTTAGACAAGGATTTGATTATGTTGGAACTGGAACAGGACACTATGTCCTGCAAAGAGGTTTTGACTACGACAAACATGAACCCATTATAGACGATAGTTTTTAACCATAAATAATAGAAACCATTCGTGAGAACTATATAATGCCAACATACGATTTTTTAGATAATGAGACTGGTGAAGTTACGGAATATTTTATGTCCTACACTAAACTAGACCAATTCAAAGAAGACAACCCAACCCTCAAACAAGTTATAGGCGCCCCTGCAATTACAGGTGGTGTTGGAGACCGTGTGAAAACAGACGGTGGATTTAAAGATGTGTTATCAAAGATTGGTGATGCATATCCAGGCTCAGATGTCGACATGAGATACAATGGTGTATCTGCAAAGACTTCTGCGACAAAAAGAATTGTCAAAAAACATCTCGACATACAGGCAAAAAAAGGGTAAAATAGATATATGGATAATTTGATAGGACTAGGTGATTTAGAACAACTACAGGAAACAATGACTCGTGTCCAAGAGGACGGTAAGAGATATTATCAAACACCCGAAGGTCAAAAGTACCCAAGTGTTACAACTGTTACTGGACTATTATCTAGAGACCATATAAAATTATGGAGAGAACGAGTTGGCGAGGAAGTCGCAAACAAAATATCTGCAGGTGCAACAAGACGTGGAACTAGAATGCATTCATTGTTTGAACAATATCTCCGTGCAGAAGAACCAATTTTTTTCGATAACATTATGGAGTCTTCTATGTTTGAAGCAGTCCAACCAGTGTTAGACGATATCATTCCCATCGCTCTAGAAGCAGGTATGTGGAGTGACTCATTGCAAATGGCAGGACAAGTAGATTGTGTTGGTATTTGGGATAATGAACTTTGTATTATTGATTTTAAAACCAGTGCAAAGTACAAAGAAGAATACATGGCAGACCCATGGTTCCATCAAATGACTGCATATGCAATCATGGTTGAAGAACTTACAGGTGAAGAGATTCAATCTATTGTTGCAGTAGTCGGAGTCGATGGTGGTGGTTGTCAAGTGTTCGAAGCAGACCCAAGAGAGTATGTCGATAAACTCTACAGTCTAAGAAACCAATACAGAAATTTACACGGAGTATAGTATGATTAGTAAAAAAGAATTTACAGAACAGGTAGAACAACTTCTACTTAAAACAAAGTCGGATGTCATGGATGCAATTATTACAGTTTGTGAACGTAATAATTTAGAACCTGAAGGCGCAAAAAGATTTATAAGTATCCCACTACGAGAAAAACTAGAAGCAGAGGCACAAGGTCTCAATATGGTTAATCGTGGTAAAGTGGGAAGAGGAAGTATAACTGGATTTTTCGAATAGGAGTATATTATGAAAAAAAATGATGTCGTCACGGTAGTGACAATTAGCGGAGAGTATGTTGGTAAACTAGTCTCTATGGAAGATGGACAAGTTGAATTAAAAGACCCAAGAATGATTCTATCAAACCCAGCAGATGGGACGATGGGATTTGCGAAGGGATTAGCTGCGACTGGGTTAGAGAATCCTACTAGTGCAATTTTTCAACAGGTAGTGTTTGTTGTACCTACAAATCAAAAGGTAGCAGAAGCACACTTGACTGCAACTAGTGGATTGGTATTGGCGAAATAAATGACGAGTCGTGATGGTTATGATGCTTACACTTTATACCTTGGTATAAAACTTCATTTTCATTCCGATAGTTATGACTTCGTTAAGTATAACGGAAAAGTCAAATCAGATATAAACTCATTTCTTAAACGAAAGGACAAATATCATTTCGGGAAGTTATTCAAAACTTACAAACAAGATTTACAAGATTTCTATATTGCAAATTTGTCCTACAAAGATTTTTGGGCAGGCGATTTGTTAGATGATGAATGTGAAAAACGATATAAAGAGTGGAAAAACCGAAATCAGAAGTTGACATATATGTTCAAAACCGAGGTTTCAGACCTAGTGCGTAAAAGGACAATTAAGAAGGTGCTAGAGGTAAGGGGTGGACAACACCCTATCCTTCTTAAATCTTACCTTGCAAAAAAGTTGTCATTAGAGACATTATGCATCATGGACGACATCATAGAATTCACAAAATCAGACTGGGAAGCGATACAAGAAAACATTGTTTACCCAAATATCAAAAGAACAATGTACAAATACAAAACTTTTTTATCATATGACTACCAATCATATAGAACAGCATTAATAGAATTATGTCAGAAGTAACAATCGTAGGAAACGGCCCAAGTAGATTGGGTGAAGACCTTTCAACAATCCCTCACGAAGTTTGGGGTTGTAATGCAATCTACAGAGATACAGATAAATGTGATATAGTATTCGCAGTAGATATGCCTGTACAGAAGGAATTAGTTGAGTCAGGATATTATCGTGGGAACATGGTTGCATTTGCTGACATCGACCCATTACCAATTGAACTATTAGATATGTTCACACCCGACTTCAAGAACCCGATTATAAGTGTGCAGGAAGACGACTCACATTTCATCATTCAAGGAAATGATAGTACAACAGATTTTTTGGGATTAAAGAATGCCCATTTGATAACAACATACAACGAACCTAACTTAAGAAATTTAATGACTGGAATGTCTGCATTAGGATATGCAATGCATCTAGGTATTGAAACTATTAACTTAATAGGATTCGATGGATTAGAATTTGAAGGGGAACCTTCAAATATTTATGAAGGTAGTGTCAACTATCCGACTAAATATACAACCGAGGATGCAGTTCTACAAGTTCAGCGTTCTCAGTTCATAGCACTATTAGAATGGTTCTATGGAAAAGGTTCAGTATACTGGAAAAACCCTCTAGACAAAGAGGATGAAATCAAGTATAATGAACTATCTTATTATGAAATAAGTGAAGAATGGATTTTAGGTCAAGGTCTGAAATCTTTAATATGATAAAATTGTTAATAAAATTGTAATACAATAGGAGAATACAATGTCAAGTAGTTTAGATAAACTAAGAGCAGCAATGGAAACTGCTTCGCCATCTGATGGTGGAAAACAAAAATCCTTTAATGACGACACAATGTGGAAACCCGAACTAGATAAAACTGGTAATGGTTATGCAGTGATTCGTTTTTTACCTACCCCCGAAGGTGAAGAGATGCCATGGGTATCTTACTTCGACCACGGTTTTCAAGGGCCAGGTGGATGGTATATTGAGAAGTCTTTAACGACCCTCAATAAGAAAGACCCTGTAAGTGAGTACAACTCTACGTTATGGAATACAGGAATTGAAGCAAACAAAGAGATTGCTAGGAAACAAAAACGCAGACTGCATTATGTTTCTAATGTCTATGTTATTTCAGACCCTAAAAATCCTGATAACGAAGGCAAAGTATTTAAATATAGATACGGTAAAAAAATCTTTGAAGCTCTTAAGGAGGCAATCTCACCTGCATTTGAAGATGAGAAGGCAATCAATCCTTTTGACTTAAGAGATGAAGGTGCTAATTTCAAAATCAAAATCCGTAAGGTTGATGGTTACTGGAATTATGACAAATCTGAGTTCGATGCAACTACACCATTAGGTGATGAAGCAATGATTAACTCAGTGTTCAGTCAAGTGCATTCTTTAAGTACCGTTATCGCACCCGATGAGTTCAAGACTTATGAAGAACTCAAAGAGAAACTTGAAAGAGTTCTCGGTACTGTTGGGTCAACCTCTACTGCTGAATCGGTTGCAGAAGACTTGGACGAAGTTCCATGGTCTAATGTAAACACTGCTTCAACAGCAAGTGAACCAGTAATTGAAAGTGCAGAAGTCTCAGCAGGTACAAGTGCCGATGAAGATGATGCAATGGATTACTTTAAGAAGTTAGCTCAAGACTAACTTCGACTGGGGTGCATAGGTTTTATATTATGAATAATTTGAAAGAGTCTATGCATTCACTGAGACCGTGGATTGTGAAAACAATAATGGGGGTACTCAGTAAGGGTAAAATGAACAGCATAAAAAGCGGGTTCATTGGTGAAGAACGGGATGCTGTAAGGCGTGGGGTGACTTCACACTTTTTTAATATAGATAGAATAGGACTTTAGATGCCAAATGTAACACCGAAATACAATGCGAAGTCAAGACAGACAGAAGGTTTTGACCAGTTGTTAAGGCGTTTCAAAAAGGCGTGTGATAATGCAGGTATAGTCCAAGAGGTTCGTGATAGACAACATTACGAAAAACCTAACGCAGTAAAACACAAAAAGAATCAAACACAAACTCGTAGAAACAAACTAGATGCGATTAAACGAGAAAAAAGTGGAATGGGACGTTCCAAGAATGGTTGGTATTAATTATGAAACAATGGCACGGTGGAAAGGGTTCTCTGAGGAGAAACTCTAACGAAGAATCTTATGCCTCTAACTGGGAGAAAATCTTTGGCGAAAAGAAAAAGATTATCGAATCTAAGGTTAGGAAAACTACACCATCTCACGCACTTACTCAAGTGCAGAAAGACAAAACAAAATACGATAGAAAGAAGTTCTCTATAGAGGACTAGTTACCCAACATTATTTGCTACTAGACCTGCAGTTCTGTCAGGGTTAATAGTAGTTTGTGGTGAACCCATTATGTTCGTTGTAACTGAATTAGATGAGTTATCTGATACTGAATTTGCAACTAAGTTAGATGCCTTATTACGGTTTTCCTCTGCTTGTTTAACTTCTGTTGTAGCAACACCCAATTCTTCACCCGATTTAGGTGGTGGGCCATCGATGAACGCCTGTTGCATAACATCTGTTCTTGTTTCTAATGCCTGTTTTCTTTCAGCAAACTCCACTGCTTCTGCATCTCGTTCTACTGCAATGGCAGCTTTCTCTTCGTCTAATCCAGCAGCCATTCCTTTTGCACCGATATCAACTTCATCGATTTGGAATCTTTTAGGTAAGAATGAATTGATACCTTGAATTGCAAAGTTAATTCCATTTTCAATACCAGTCATTATTGAAGAGAAGAGTGACTTTATACTCATCCATATGTCTTCGAATACGTTACCGATAAAGTTTACTGCTTTGTCTTTCCAAAGCACTAACCCAGCGATTGCAATGGAGAATGCTTCTTGAATAAGACCCCACTTGAACATTATCATTTCTTTGTTTTCTTCGAACTTCTTAGCAAGATACATTACACCAAAGATGAGAGCTGCGACTGCAAGACCAATTAGTATTGCTGGAGCCATCATAACTAGTCCCGAAATTAAAACACTGGCTGCAGTTGCTAACATTCCAGCAACCATGGTTGCAGCCGAAACTGCCATTCTTATAGCACCCTTAATAAATTGTTTACCTATAGTTACAAAACCTGTGGCCATAGATTTTAATCCTGTTGCGAGAAAGGTGTAAGCTGACATTGCAAAATTCTTTAACCCTTTAATCATCCTTTTACCAATGGCCATAAAACCAGTCGCCATACTTGCAATACCAGTACTAAGAAAATTCCATGCAGCTTTTAAAGCTCCAAGTGGGTTTGTAATCAGAAACTTTATACCTCTTCCAACGGCCATGATTCCTTTACCGATGAATCCAAACATTGTATCAATTCCAGTAAGAACAGACATAAGACCTGTCCCTATTTTAGTTAAGAATCCACCAATAATAGGAAATTTATTTAAAAGGGTAGCTCTCAACACATCACTGGTCATTCCCATCATGATGGATAGACCTTGTAGTGCTTCACCAAAATTTCCTAAAGATTCTACGATATTCTTAATAGCATTAATTTTCTTTATGACACCATCAAAAGCATCACCAAGGTCTATCGCACCACCTGAAAGTTCTTTCAGACCATCTGAGAATTTACTGAAGTTACCATCTTCAGATGAAGCCTTCAACTTTTCCGAATATTTTTCCTCAGCATTTTCTTGAAGTTCTCGTTGTTTTTTTAACTTGTCTTGGTTATCTTTAAGTGCCTTCTCTGATTCTTTAATACCATCAACAAATTTATTCTGAATGTCTGTTGACTCTTTGTTGATTTGTCTTTGAAGGTCATTAGCACTTTTTTGTGCAGCCTTTTCAGCTTTCTTACTAGTGAAGATATCTGTATCAAGGTTCATTTGAAGTGTTGCTAATTTTTCTCTCTTTGCGTTGATGGATTCATCTTCCTTTAAAGCTTTATCTTGAGCGCTATTGATGTCATCTTGACTCTTTATAAGTTTTTCCCTGTTACCGTTTAGGACTTCAATAGTTTCACCGAATTGTTGGAGTTCTTTATCATCAGCAATTTCTTGGGACACTTTTGCAAGTTTTCTTGCATTCAACATTCCTTGAAAGGTGTCACGACTAGACTTTCTTAAGTTCGCTGCTTCTTTAGCTAATGTACCATTAACCTCACCCATTTTAGTGGTGAGCTCGGTGAATTGTTTATTAAGACCCTTCTGAGCCTTAGCTAAATCTTTTGCTTCTTGTTCTCCAATTGCCATTTAAATTTCCTATTTACCGAATGCTTTACCAGCTTCTGATATTCCAAATGCACCTAGTGTTACCACTACGAACGATGTGTAGATTGTTTCAGATACTTTTAAATCCATGTCAAACATCAATGCAGTAACTAAATCTGTTACTCCGAATATTACCATTAAAAAGAAAGATGTAAATCCTATGATTGCTTTCTCATTAACATCGTTATCGTCTAGAAACAATCCACCAAAAGTTCTCTTAGGTGGTGCTAATCCGTTTCTAGCTTTTACTGCATCTTCCTTCATCTCCTTGATAACATCTTCTTGTGCATCAAGTTTCTCGATGAGAGCCATGTACTTATCTAAATCTATCTCGACTTCATTTTTCGATTTGTCTTCATTGTCAGCCATTTTCTATATTCCTATAATTAAAATTAAAAAATCACTTCACCGACACATAGTGTAACTATTATTTTTTCGCAGCTTCTTCCTTCTGCCTTTGTTTCTCTTCCTCTAGATAGTTCATGAGGAGACTAATGTAAATCTCTCTTTCCCATGGCATCATATCTTCTAGTTCTGTTAAAGAGTATTTATGATGTTGCATCAATTGAAAGTTGGTATTATAATAATTGAATACCGACTCATGTGAAAGAGCTATTAAAAAAAACTATTGATGCCCTCTAGTGTTCTCTTGTTTGCAGTGTCACAAACATTACAGTTACCTGTAACTTCATGTGATAACTTTGGTAATGACTCAAAGTACTCAGTTAACATTTCTAATTGTGGAAAAGTTAAACTCTCCACAAACTCAGTCATGTCTTTCTGAGACATCTCTGAAGATTCGTATAAATCATCACCATCAAATACTTGTTTGATAGATGTAATGATAAGTGTTAATGCATCTGCTTCTCCACCAGCTAAACCTTGTACATTTTTAACTACTGGTGCTGATAACACTACACCAACATTCTCATTAATCATTACAGTGTCCTCTTTAGTATCACCGACAACTTCAATGTCATTTAGATTTACTAAAAGTTCTACAGAACCATTACAGTCTACTGCATCACACTTGGTAGTAACTTTAGATGTTTCACCTACTGATACTGCACGAACCTTAAGAAATAGATACTCCATATCTATAACTGCAAGGTCATTACAAACTACTGAAGGTATTGTTACTGCCTCTAGTAGGTCTTTAACTGCATTAAAGATTTGTACTTGGTCTTCACTCTCTCTTGCAATTGTTAAAATCTTCTGTTCTTTTACAAGAAACGGTCTGAATTTAATTTCTTTCCCGTTACTTGGCAACACACACTTATAAGTTGGTGCTGACTGGATTGGTAATCCCATAATTTACTCCATATTGTAATTAACCGCCACCGAATATATTTTTTATCCGTGTGACTTTGTTGTCGAGGTTTGTTAGTTTTCTTCGAAGTTTTCCTTCCTTACCAAACCTACTCAATAGATTACTACCCGAAAGTAGTGTATCTAAAATCGCTCTTCCCTTATTTAGGAAGGATGGAGTATGATGATTTTCATTATACTTACTACTCCAATTTCTATATGCAAATGTAACACTGAATTTTAATATGTCAGGAGTTGCATTTGATAATGTTTGTGCTTCAAATGATACTGGATATGCTTCATGCAATGTATATGTCAATGCAACTCCTTTACTATCATTCTTTGATGTATGTGCTTTAGAGTCACTTCTAAGTTGGTTAATCTCTACTGACCCAGTGTATTCATCGTAGTATGCAAAGATAGGATGTTCTATTGTTCCAAAATCATTCTCTGCAGTTGCGTACACCAGTTCATTCCATGCTTCTAGGATAGCTCTATCTGCAAAAGATTGGTCACATAGAAAAGACATGGTAGTTGTTCCACCACCCGTCACCGTTCCAGTAGGCATAAGTCGTGTTTGACCATACTCAGACCATGCTTTTGTTTCTATTGTTCTGCCAGGCAGTTCACAAGCCTCTACTCTTAGACCCATGTTTCTTCCTGCATTTCCACTCTTTCCAAATGCTTTAGGTAATGTAAACTCAACGTGATACCTATTTGCTCTTGCACCTGAGTCAAAGTTATATTTTAAATCGTCTATATTTGCCATTAAGTTTTTTTCCTAGATTCGGCATACACCGTATTTGCATTCGTCCCACCAAAGTCTGCAGTTGGTAACATTGCAGCCACATCCCAATATTTTTTTTCTACCTGTAAAGGCACTTTTAACATTCTATTATAAAGGTATCTTTTTATACATGGTACTGCAGGACTCAACCTAGTAACACTTCGTAAGTATTCGTAATTAATCACAAACCCCCCTTGAGTGTTGTCCTGACTTTTGTATAAATTCTCCAACAAAGACTGTCTTTGCAACGGTGCAATATAATGTAGATTAAGTCCGTAGAATCCATCCCTTACAGTTTTCGTATCGAAGGGAATCACCAGTGGAAATCTATCCCAGTATGGTAGTTTGTCCTTTGTCTTTGCATTATAAAACATCATGTACATATTACCTTCTATGAGTTTTCCTGTTAGGGTTCCATCAAGGTATACATCTTCGTTCCTTCTTCTATCAAATATTTTTCTGATATTAGTTCTGTACCAATCCAAGGCAAATTTACTATTTACACTTAGACCTTTGGGTGTGCGTAACTCTAGTTCTTCAAATATATTTGCCATATATCTATTTATACTCAGGTAAGGTGGTCTTCAGTTAATATTCTAAAATTATACTTACGGTTTTTACAGTATTCTTCTGCAGCCTTAAACTTTGCTTGATTAACACTATAGGTTATAACCTCATTTAAGTATCTTTTAGTTTTTCTTTGGGGAACTTTGGGTGGGGAACACTGTCTTTTAGGTTTCACTTCAATAATCTCACGCACAACCTTTCCTGATACAGTCTCTTTCTTGATATAGAAGTCGGGAAAGTATCGATGTGTTCGATTATCAACGGGAGAGATGTATGGAATAACGACTTCTTCACTGTTCCATTCTAAAATAGATGACGTAGTATCACAATAATGCATGAATCTTCTCTCCCATAAAGACCGATAGTAAACCTTTGTGGGGTCTCCTTTGTATTTTTTGTAATTCTTTGGTCGAAACCTACCTTTATAAGACATAAATAATAAAAACTCTAATAACTCTTTCAGGTATTTATAAACAATGGGATTAAGTAAACTATTAAAAAAGGTCAATAAGGCAAAGTCTGCAGTCAATTCCTTAAAGGGGATTTCATCAAAACTAAACAGTTTAGGTTACAACAGTCAAACCGACAAACTTGGTGAGGAAGCTGTACAAGCATTAAAACTTTTAACTGACTCTAGGAAGAGAGCAGATAAACTCCTTGATGCAAATAAAAGTGCTCAAAAAGCAGGAAAAGAAAAACCATCGGGCGCTCCAGTAGAATTAATGTATCCTCTTAATGATACATTATCAAATTACATTGTCTTTAGTATTAGACCAAGACGTAAAAGAGCTGGTGAATCGGGTGCAAATCTATTTTCAGATGGTGGGACAGAGATTATGTTATACGTCCCCGAAGGACTAACTTCAGAGTCTAAGGTATCATATTCCACAAAAGAAGTTGGAAGAGCTGCAAGAGGACTTGAGAATATAACAAAAGCAGAAAACTTTGCCAAAATTGGTGAAACTGTTGGTGTTGTAATGGATGCTGCTGGGGATATGATTAATAAAATTGCGAGTGGTTTGACAGGTGGAGTAAAAAACATTAGAGAAGGTCGTGCATCCAATCCTATGATTGAAACAACTTTTGATAAAGTTGATTATCGTTCATTTCAATTTGAGTATGAATTCTGGCCTAAATCCAAAGATGAAGCAGATATGGTAAATGATATTATTTACACTTTTAGAACTGCAATGTTGCCAGACACATATGGAGGCTCATTTGCTAAAGACACCTTTCTCGATGGCAACGACTCAGCGGCATCTGGCGTAGAAAACTATTTTAACTTTCCGAATATATTCGATGTAGAATATGATGGCCCGATTGCAAACGTATTGGATGGTTTCCTACCTATGGTGTGTGATTCATGTTCAGTTGACAATTTCAATGGTGGAAGGGTTGCAACCTTTACAGGAGGCCAACCAGTCTCAACAAAAATGACATTGTCATTCCAAGAAATTAAAATACTGTCTCAGGAATCATATCAAGAAATTACTGGAAACGCAAAAGGTAAAGCTTCGGGTCTTACATCTATGGACTCTCTTACTGATGACTCACAAAAGAAAAATCCTAAAGGATAAAAAATATGTCAAATCAATTATATAAAAACTTTCCTGAATTAACATACACCCTTAATACGGGTAAAATTATCACGATTAAAGACTTCTTTCGTAAAGCAAAAATAGAAACAAGTGCGTTAGATACTGTAATAGAATATCAATACTATGAAATATTAGATGGAGAGAGACCTGATATTGTTGCATCTAAACTTTATGGTGATGGTGATTTACATTGGACATTCTTTTTAGTTAATGACTTTGATAATTACTATGACTGGTATATGGATATGGCGACATTCACTACTTACATGGACGACACCTACGAAGGCCAGAATTTGATTGCATCTTTGTCAACCGACATAGTAAGTGCATCTAGTAAATTTTTGTTGGGTGAAGGTGTAACTTCTAATGTGGGTGGAAAGAAGGCTGACATAATAGACATAAACCCCATGCACAAAAGGATAACTGTTGTGGGTGATACAATTGGAGTTGGGGAAGTTATTACAGGAAGTGGTAAATCATTTACGGTACAATCTGTTAGTGAACATAGAGATGGAGTTCATCACTATGTAGATGCAAAAGAACATATGAGAACATTTGGTGCTGACGAACCTGCAACTTGGACTCCAGTAACACACTACACTGTAGAAGATGAAGCAAACGAGAAAAAGAGACAAATTAAAATTATTAGACCTAATAGAATTCGAAGAGTTCTGCAGGAATTTGAAAGAATAATGTCCGATGAGTAAAAAACAAGATGGTGCTGAACAACCTATAGTCGATAACTTTACCGTTATTGCCATTCACTTGGTCACTCAGGAAGGTCTTTCTATAGACGTTTCACCAATATGTGTGGGGTTTCGTTTATACGAAAGCATATACACTAAGTTTATTACTGCTGACTTAACACTTATTGATGCTCTTAATCTACTAAAACATTATCAACTTACTGGACAAGAGTTTGTTCGTATATCATTTAAACATGGTGGGGCTGAAACTCCAAATGAGGAAAATAAAGCTCCAACTATCGATAAGACATTCAGACTCTATAAAAATGTTAACGTAACAAGAGTCAAAGAAACAGTACAAGCATATCAATTAAGGTTGTGTGAACCTGCTATGTTTACTTCTAAAACCACTAGAATGATGAGCGCTCTAAGAGGTTCATGGTCTGATATGTTATGGAAGACAATGTCAACGATAGGTGTATATGAAGATAAAATTGAACACTGGGAAGATAGTGAATATGATAATCATCAGTTCATTCCACCTAAATGGACTGTCAATAGGTTCATAGACTATGTCACCACTCACGCAAGTAAAGGAAAAAAATCTGCGTACAAAAATTCGTTCTTCTTTTACCAAACATTAATGGGTGGTTATAATCTTAAATCGTTAGACAATATGGTCAGTGGTAATTTAGAAAAAACACTCGGTGGTAAAGGTAAGGGTAATAAGGTTACTGATAAAATGAAAGGAATTCCGCCTCTTGTATTCCATCCAACTTCGGGTGCATCTGATGTTCCCACTAGAGAACATATAAGACAAATAACTATACCACAAAAATTTGATACCCTTTCAGCTACGATTGGTGGTGCATATGCATCACACATGGTTCATTACGATTCTGTTAGGAAACTAGAATCAACAGAATATTATGATATGCAAGAAACCTTTGATAGAAGTTCGCAGTCCCATGTTTCAGGATTCCCCATGATTAGAACAAGTTCAGTTGTTGGTGAAACTGAAAAAGCATTGACTACTGAAGACCCGTCTTCCGATGGAACTACTGAAGGAGATGCTCCACCACCAAAATCCGATAACGCTAATAGTCAATTACCAGCAAATAAACAAATGGAAGCAGTATGTGTTTATGCGTATTCAACCAACCATGATTTTGATAATAATGAGTTGGGAACAGATGAAGTCTTTAGAGGTAGTAAACACGCTGGAAACGGAAACCTAGAAAGAATAGCAATGTTGGAAATTCTCCAACAAAATAGAATTAAGGTAACCATACCCATCCGAAGTGATTTGCAAGTAGGACAAGTTATTCAGTTACTTATACCCGAACCTGAAATTATGGATGAGGGGTCGGATACTAAAGACAGAATTAACGACAATAGATACTTACTTACAGACTTGTGTATCTTTGGTGACCCTCTTTCTGCAACTGGACTTTGTAACTTAGAACTAGTTAAAGAGAGTTTTGCAAAAGAAATAACAGTAGAAGACATTGCAAAAATGAACAAGAGTGCTTCGTCAACTGATAACATAGATAAGAAGACCACATAATGAAAACATATTACGGAATAGTTGAAGATAGACAAGACCCACTTAAGATTGGTAGAGTGCGTGTGCGTGTTCACCAAATTCATTCTTCTAATAAAATGCACTTATCAACACCCGACCTTCCATGGGCTCAAGTTATGTTACCGACTACCTCTGCAGGGTTATCGGGATTTGGAACACAACACGGACTTGTGGAAGGTTCTACGGTAGTGTTATTTTTTAAAGATGAAGAGTCGTGTCAACAACCAGTAATTATTGGTTCGGTTGCAGGAATACCTCAAGTAGGTTATAGAGAAGGTTTCAAAGACGAGTTGATAAACAGGAAAGCAGATGATGGGTTTAACGACCCAAGGGGATTAACCACTTCTGCATATGACGATACACCTGATGGTTCAAACCCCGGCCATGCCCCGACAAGAGGATTTGGATTAACTACTGCACTAGACACTGCACCCCAAGTTCTTTATATGAGAAACATAACAATGGGTCTCAAACCACTCCTTTTCAACGAAACTCTTCAGAAATCTCTATTACCATTGTATCCAAGATACACGGAAGAATCTGATGTGTCATCATGGGCAAGAGGAGATGGTGATTACACTCATAGAGATATTGACACTACAATAAAAACAAAGATACTAATTCGAGATACTAATTCCAAAACTGGATTCGAAACAGTCATGATGTCTGAACTGGGAGAATCGAAAAAAACAGGGAAACTTAAAATCAAGTCCCCTGCAAAACCAGTCTACCCATATAACAAAGCATTGTTTACAGAATCAGGTCATTTACTTGAGGTAGATGATACACTAGGTGCAGAAAGAATTGCAGTTGAACATAGAACAGGAACCTTTCAGGAAATGCATCCTGATGGGTCTATGGTCACTAGAGTTGTGAACACTAACTACACTGTAGTGTGTAAAGATGACGAAGTAGTTATTGGTGGAAAAGTTACAGTAAATATTGGGGGAGATGCAACAATGAGTATAGGTGGAAACCTAAAAGCAGATGTCAGTGGAACTACTGATATAACATCAGGGAAGAATTTAACAATAGTTGCACCTGAGATTGGACTACATGGAACAGTTGTAAAACTTAATTCATAATGGCATTCACAGTTAAAATTCCAACAAGTTTCGATTGTCCGCCAGACGATATCTTTTCCTTACCTACTAAACAAGATATAGTTAACGCAATAAGTAAACTCGCACAAATACCAAGTAAACTAAGAGTTGAAATGGTAAAGATGGGTGAGGAGTTAACTGCAGAAGTTAAAGAACAGATTGAAGATGTCATCAAGACCATCGAAGAACTTATGGATAATCTCGCTAAGATTCTAAGTCCGTATTGGAAAAAAGGACAAACTCGTAACTGGCAAAAAGAAATTAACGATGCGATTACTGAATTCATACAAGAGTTTCATATCTATGTTCCCACAAAGATTGCAGAGTTAATCGCTAAGATTATACCCATAAGTTTAACGGTTACTATCTTTGGTATCAGTATTGATTGTGCTAGAATCTTTGACCCAACATATCAGAAAGAACTGCAAGACCAAATTGCAGGAATGGGCCCTGAGTACATGGCGAAGTTGGAGAAACTTAAACAAGATTTATTAGACGGAATCCTTACTCCCGAAGAGTATAAGGAACAGTTATTAGAAATGGCAAATATAAAAAGTAAAATTACAGATGCTTTCTATAAACTTCTTCCTGAAAATATGAGGGGATGGGGTTCTCAGTTTGGTGTTCAGTGTGACGAGTGGAAAGCAAAGATGACATGGCAATACATCAAAACAGAAATACAAGAATTTCTAACTGGTGGTTTGTTTAAAGTCTTTGGAAAGTTGATAGGTAAGTTCGATAAGATATGGAAGTTACTGGGTCTACCTAATCTCAGTGCATTGGTTGGTGGAGACCTTGATGTTGGTGCAATGGTAGATGCACTCATAAAATCATTGGTTAAAAAACGAGATAAGATATTAAAGAAACTACAAGACCCCAACTTGCTTTCTGATGCGAAGGAAAAATTATTAAAAGAATTAACTGAAGCTGGAACTGCAATTACAGATGCAATCGGAAAACTTCAAATATTTGGTTTTGATGTTATGAAAATTATTGGTGGTAAAATAGACACTACTGTAATTTCAATTGAAGAACAGGTTATAGAATTCAAACTTGCACTTAAAGAATTTGTTGCAAACTGGAGAAAGAAACTTTTGTTTGAATGGGTCGTAGTAGTGAAGAAGTTCTTCAGTGCAATAGGATTGGGTGGAATATTTAAACCACTATTCTTTACACTATGTAACTTGATGAAACTAATAGGGTTCCCCCCTGCAATACCAAGTATAGGTGCGATTGCAGGTGTTATGGGTGTTTCTGAATTAGTAAAAAAAGTACACACCTATGTTCCGAACAAAGGAGATGATACAGGAGTTGCGTTTAGTTCTTTAGGAGAAAATGAAATTGACGAGACATCATTTTCAGTTGCAACTGGAACTGGAACACTTCATGCTTTTGTGGATGGAGTAGAAGTTGAAGAAGGAAATGGAATGACAGTCTCAGGAAAAACCGTAACTTTTGATATTGCACCATTGACTCAATCAGATTTTGATGCAGGTATTTCAAAAGATGTTTCATTAATTTTCATTTGAGGATAACTCCCATCTTCAACGAGGTATAAATAGATATATGGCAATAGATATAACCAAAACTAGTAAACAGACTGCAGTAAGTAAAAGTGCATATGCTGACTTAGACCTTCTTTTCAGAAAACATCCTCAGACTGGAGATGTCGTTGTAAGAACAGATGCAGAAGCAATTAAAAGGTCGGTTAGAAATATCATATTGACCAATCATTTTGAAAGACCATTCAAGCCTGGGTTTGGTGGGTCTATAAGAGAATTACTTTTTGATTTAACAACCAGTAGAAAGTTGAGAAAGGTTCAACAAAGAATTGCAAATATGTTAGAAGTATTCGAACCGAGAATTACTAACATTGTAATTAAACTTAATGATTTAAATGATGACAATAATGAAGTGAGTCTTGGTGTATATTATTCAATCAAAAACGGTGTTTCTAATCAAGCAATGGAAATGACATTAACAAGGGCAAGATAACATGGCAATAAAGAGTTCACAAATAAATGTCACCGACTTAGACTTCGATGATATCGGAGAAAATTTAAAAGCATATTTACAGGGACAAGACACACTAAAGGACTATAACTTTGAAGGTTCTACTATGTCAATCTTGGTAGACTTACTTGCATATGCATCACACATCGGTGCAGTGAACACTAACATCGCAGGTTCAGAACTATTCTTGGACTCTGCCCAAATCAGAAAGAACGTAGTATCCCGTGCAAAGGATTTAGGTTTTACACCTGCATCCGAATCTTCAGCAACAGCAATCATAGAGATGAATCTTAGTAATGTCAGAAATGCTGATGGAACTTTCCCGACAGTTGCTGAAATGGAACTTGCAAGAGGAACTACTTTTGAAACTAATTTTGATGGAGTTCTATATGAGTTTGTAGTTCCCAATACAGTTAAACCAACTAGAAATGGTTCAATGTATACTTACCCGAATGTTAATTTGGTACAGGGAGTTTATGCATCAGACCAATATGTGCATGATTCACAAATGTTGAATCCAAAGTATGTATTATCTAATGGTAGAATTGATGCCTCTAGATTGGAAGTGAAAGTTAATTCAGGTGGAACAGAGTCATCATACATAGAAGCAAAAGATGTATCAAATATCTTAACAACTTCTGAAGTTTATTACACTCAGGAAAACGAAGATGGATTTAGGGAAATTTATTTTGGTGACGGAACACTAGGTAAAGAACTCATTGATGGAGATATGATTACAGCAACATATATTATTGTAGATGAAACTCATGTCAACGGAGTTAAGAATTTTTCTCAAGTAACTGCAGTAAACGGTTTTTCAGATTCTACTATCACGGTTTTGCAGAACGCAACGGGTGGTGCAGAGAAAGAGTCAATCGAGTCAATCAAATTTAAAGCAACCAAGTTCTACACTTCTCAGAACAGACTAGTAACACTTAATGACTACAAAGCAAAAGTCAAAGAGTATTACCCTAACGCTGATGCAGTTGCAGTATGGGGTGGAGAAGATAATGAACCACCAGTGTACGGAAAAGTATTCCTTGCAATTAAACCTTTGAACTCAGACTACCTTTCTGATACAGAGAAGAAACAAATTAAGAGTAAGTTAAATGCTCTAAATATGTTAACCGTTAGACCCGAAATTATTGATGCAGAGATTGTCAAAGTTCTTCTAACTACAACATTTAAATTTAACGAAAGAGCAACGACTCTTTCAAAAGGTGAGTTAGAGACTATTGTGACAAATGCAATTAACACATATGACTCAATACATCTAACAAACTTTGATGCAGTATTCAGACATTCAAACTTAACAAACTCTATTGATGAATCTCATGCATCTATTTTAAGTAATACTACAAACGTCAGATTAAGAAAGAAACTAGTTGCGAAGACTGGTTTACTTTTAGGTTACAAGTGTTCATTTGGAAACGGTTTCTATAATCCTACTGTAGGATATAATACCCTTCTAGGTGGTATCACAACGACAACTGGTTTCTACTCAGTAGGAGATGCAACCAATATCCATTACTACGATGACGATGGTAAAGGAAACTTGAGAGAGTATTATCTTTCAGGGTCAACAAGAATTTATACGAATAATACTGCAGGAACAGTAGATTATTCGACTGGACTAATTTCAATCAATGCTGTTAACTATACCTCTACGGTAAATGTTGACTCAACGATTGACTTCACCATGATACCCGATGGGAATGATGTGGTTGCAACAAGAGGAATCTTAGTTGACATCGAATCTTCCGATATAAAGGTTAGTGGAGAAGTAGACACCATCGCAAGTGGTGAATCGAGTGCTGGTGTAGGGTTTAATTCTACATCATCCTCGGCATATTAACTTATGTATAACGTGATGAGAGATGGTAGGTTCCATGCTCTCAGTAGCATCCCATTAACTTGGTTTTTATAGGAGAAAACACAAATGGCAGATAAAAAAATAAGTGCATTATCACTGGTAGCTGATACAGACATCGGTGCAGATGACCTTCTACATATTGTAGACAACCCAGGCGGAACACCCGTCAACAAGAAAATGACCATTGGTCAGTTATTCCAAAATATCCCTTCTCATGTAGCAGTAGACGATATTACAACATTAACTGCAACCAACGATTTACTCGCATCGTCTTTCGCAACTCTAATTGATATAAGTGCAACTCAGTCCGCTGATGTTAACTTTACTTTAGGTGTCGGAACACATATGGGTCAGTTAAAAGTAATTGTTGCTTCAACAGAACCTAACGGTTCTTACAGAGCAACTATTGATGTAACATCATGGGGTTATTCGACAGACACAACAGACCAAATCATTCTTGATTCAAGAGGTGATTCATTGGTGTTGATTTGGAATGGAACTAAGTGGTTCCCAATTTCAAATAACGGTGCAACCCTTAGTTAAGTTAGGAATCTAATATGTCGCATGAGAAACTTGCAAAGGATAGACTATCGTATAGACTTCCCTCTCTGCTCCCTGAGTATTTAAGAGAAGAAGCCCCTGCGTTTGAAGCTTTCCTTAAAGCATATTTCGAATTTCTTGAGTCAGAAGTACTTGTACTTACGTCTCAAAGTGACATTGATGGATTACTATTAGAGGACGGTACTGGTAGTGCTCTCTTTGAGAGTGCTACCGTATCCCCCTCGCCCGACCAAGATAGTTCAAAAATCTTATATGAAACTACCTCAACTAATCCACTTAATACTGCTGACCCGTTAGCAATAGGTGAATACATTGTTGGTAGTATCAGTAAGTCCGTTGCGAAAATTGAGGTAATCAATGGAAATACACTATACCTCAAATCTATTTCAGGTAATGGTTTCGCTGAAGGTGAAACGGTTACAGGAAGGAAAGGTGGTCAATCTGCCGTAGTTAAGTCATTCAAGGAAAATAGTATCCTTGCAAACAATCGTCTATTAGATTATTCTGATATCGATAACACTACAGAAGACTTCTTAAAATACTTCCAAAAAGACTTTATGCCATCGATTGATTTGGCAGTCTTAAAAAACAAAAGATTAACAATCAAGAACATTAGTGACCTTTACAAGAAAAAGGGAACTACAGAGTCTATTCAATTCTTAATGAGAGTATTGTATAATGACGATGCAACTGTAAGACACCCGATAGACGAAACAATTCATGTAGGTGAATCAGGATACACTCAAGAAAGAAGAATGAGAGTACTGATGGACAAGGGTATTCCTGAAGCAAACGATAGGATTACTCAATACGATTCACTAGGTGTTGCAATTGTAGCACAAGCAGTTATAGAAAATGTATATGTGCCACCAGGCAGTGCAGTGAATGAATACTCATTTGAAATAATGAACAATCATGTTGGAACTTTTACCGAAGGTTCTAAGGTTACGATTTTAGATAGAGATGGAGTAACTTTACTTACTGCAACAGTTCAAGGTGTTATCTCAGATGTTACTACAGGTTCTTCAACTTATGTTGGTCATGGAACTGGTGATATTCTTTTAGAAGATGGTGCAGGTTTGTTGATGGAAACCAAAGTAAATCCTTTCGGTTCTCTTTACAGTCTAAATGACCAAATCAACATCAAGGGGTCTAAGTTAGATACCGATGTTACCGAAACACTATCGAGAGTTAATGGTTTAGTAGAAGGGTCAATCAAAGAGATTTTAATTGAGACTGCTGGAACAAGTTATAATGCAAGTGACCTTATTATTTTCGAAGGTGGTGTAGGAACTGGTAATGCAGAAGCAGTTATAGGTTCTACTGGTGACGAAATGATGCAAGAAGGTGGTTCTGCATTTGGACATTATGAAATTATTTCATCTGCAGGTCAGACACAAGTTGGTGGGCCTGGAGTTAAAGACGATAATGGACATTTTATTATCTTTAACGATAACAAAATTGATGTGTATGTTGACGGACTTTTAAAAATACCTACTACAGATTACACTTGGAAGAATGACAGAGTTGTGTTTACAAGTGCTTTAACTGCAGGTCAGAATGTAGAAATTTATACAGAGTATAATAGAATCACATATGAAGATGGAACTCTCATAAATTACGATGCTATTATTCACTCAGTCGCCACGGGTGGTGATGGTTCAATTGATTCAGATGACGGAAGAGTCAGAAGTGTATTCATTAGAGATGGTGGACAGTACACTCAAATACCTAAAGTATTTCCTGGCGGTTATATGTATGTGAACGCAAAGACTATTAACGATACAAATGGTCAATCAACAACTCTAGAAAACTTTGCAGTCGGTGAGGTTGTTACTGGTATAACATCTAATGCCCGTGGAGCAATCTCAAGTATTGACCTTCAGAATAAAAGACTTGTTATTAAAAGACTCCCAACCGATACAGGTTTATTCCAAGTAGGTGAAACTATAGAAGGTGGAGTATCAGATACAACAGCTCAAATTGTACAACATAATGTCACGGGTGGAACAGGTGCGAAAATGTTTGCATTCTCAGATGACATTGGTGGTGTTGCATCAATCAATATTATAGACCAAGGTAGTAAGTTTAACTACGATGGTTTATTGTCATCCAGTTCATTCTTCAACATAGTAATTAAGACACCTAGTGCAACTCTATTCAGAGATACCGTCCTTACAGGAACGCTTTCGGGGACGACTGCAAAGGTTGTTAAGTACGATGCTGATAGACACATTCTTACCTATAAAGATTTAGAAGGCGAGTTCTTCGATAACGAAAAAGTAACATTCAACGCAGCTGATTCATTTACTACTATTAAAGGAAGTACCTTTGATGGACGAGGATTGTTTGCTGGTGAAGGTATAATAGAAGAACAGATAGTTGGGGATTACGGAACACTTAATGCAAACGCATCAAGGATGCAAGATGGGTTATTATACCAAACTCACTCATACGTTATTAAGGTCAATAATTCAATTAATAAGTGGAGAGGTATTGTTAAAGATTTACTTCACCCTGCAGGACACATCTTCTTTGGTGAACTTGCATTTAACTCTAAAGTTAGTGGTGCAGTATCAGCTGACTTTTTACCAGTTATTGTTATTAAGAAAGTTGAAGATGCAAGTGTTCAAAATGACCACTTAGAGAAAATAACTAAAGTACAAATATTTACATTATCAGAATATGATGAAGACGGAAATTTCCTTAAAATAGTCCACGACCCATTGACCATATTGGATGAAGCAGGACAACCTGCATATGCTACAAACCCTGTAACAGGTGGTGCTTTATCAAACTTCCTACAATCAGTCGCCACAGGTGGTGTTCAGACTGGTAGAGGAACAGAGTATTATGACTCTATGATGAGAAGTAGACATTTCAATGTCAATGTCATCAATAGTTTTGCAACAGCACCTATACAAAGTTCACCTAGAAGAGATTCGCAAATGTCTGTATTGAATCTTCGTAACATAGATAAGGATTGGGTGATTGTTGAGGACGAACGAAACAGATACGGAAGACCTGCAGACCAAGGAAAGACTCATGTAATCTATACTCCTAATCAGGAAAATTTAGTTTGGGAAGATGGTACTTTTGTGGAACAAGAGTCTATTAGAAACTATTTAAGATTCGATGAAGCGATTGCAGGAAATGTTCATTATCAAGGTATGTTTGGGGAGAGAATTGTAACCGAGGATGGACTCGACCTAATCAATTTAGAAGATGCGTCAGTTGACCCTGAAACTGCACAACTTTTCTTAACGGAAAGAAGTATAGAATTGACAAGTGGTGGTCTATACATGGAAGATGGTGACCACATGGTATTCGAAACAGGACAGGCTTTACTTCAAGAAAATATGTCTAATGTAGGAATACATTCATATGTTCCGTTTGGAAGTACGTTTAGGAGTCTAAATACTATTACTGGACAACGAACTTACAATATATCAAATTATATTCATGATGAATCAGGTGATTCAAGTCAAGAGGACAGAATTATATTAGAGGGTAGCACAGATGCATTATTGATGGAGTCGTCTATCCCTGAAGGTGTTAGAATACAGGATTTAACAAACATATATCCTAATCTATATCTTCCTGAATTTGAAAAACAAGAGAAAAGAAGAACAAACATTACATATAGCGCTTATGTCAACTCATCAAACATCACAAATAGTGTATTAGTTGGATTATAAAAGTTCTAAGTGTTATAAATAGTATTATAAATATCTGAGGAGATTAAGAAAATGGCAGCAATTATTACAGAAAAGTTTAGAATTCACAACGCTAAACAGTTCAGAGAGGACTTCAGTGAAAGTGCCTCATCACAATATATTTTTATAGGTCGAGCACATCCGTGGACGATTGACACATCACCCCCAACTCCAGTAAACGGAACTTCAGAGGAAGTTGATGCATGGTCAGATATGACTGCATTGAAAAAAGTTGGAACTGCTGATGTATCACATGGATTAAAAAGAATCGATTGGACAACAGGTGTTTCATACGATGAGTATCAACACGATTACAGTGCAACTAATACAACTCCTGGCTCTACAAAAACTTCTTTATTTGACGCTCTTGCAAGACCATATGTAATGACTGATGAATATCATGTTTACAAATGTATTAGAACAGGAAGAACTTCAGGTGGTTCAGTTGTAGCATCAACTGTTAAACCAACTGGAACTTCTGCAACTGCACTAGTAGAAACCTCAGACACGGGTGCAGGTGCAGGACGTGGATACCTTTGGAAATATATGTATACTGTAACTGCCTCGGATACAATTAAATTCGTAACAAGTGATTTCCTTCCAGTTAAAACACTAGGTGTTTCTCAATCGGTTGATGGTCAGTTAGCAACATTAGGTGCTACTATCGCTGATGACGGGTCATCACAATGGGACGTAGAAAATAACGCTATTGATGGTGGAGTTCTTCATGCAGTAGTAACTTCAGCTGGTTCGGGTTACAACAACAATACTTACACTGGTGTTCCAGTAGTAGGAGATGGTTCAGGTGGTGTTTGTACTATTAATGTCGCAGGTGGTTTGGTTACTCATGTCACGATGACTGCAAATGGAACAGGTTACAAACGTCCTCAAATTATTATCGCAACAAGTACAACTGGATTATCAGGAATTGGTGGTGGTAGTGGTGCAGTAGTTAAACCAATAATCTCGCCTAATAACGGACATGGTGGTGACCATACTCAAGAACTTGGTGGAAACCATGTTATCGTAAACTCTAGATTAGAGTTTGCTGAAGGTTCAGGTGATTTCCCAACAGACAACGATTTCAGAAGAATTGGACTTGTACAAGACCCATTCTCAACTGGAACAACAGTTGCAACTGCATCTCATTTGGCTGCATATTCTCAGATGACACTTGGTGGTGTTACTGGTCTTGAAGTTGATGATATTATCAGAAATGCAAACGCAGATGGTGCTGGAGTTGCAAACTCAAGAGTTATCTCTATAACAGGTAACGTAGTATCTCATTTACCAATCGCAGATAGTGCTGGTGGATATAGTAATTTCGCTCAAGGAAATACTTGTTTTGTTGGTTCTGCTACAATTAGTACGGTTGCTTCCGTAAATGCAGCTTTCCCTGAAGTGGTTAAATACTCAGGACAAGTGTTATACATTGAGAATCGTGGTGCTGTTACAAGGGCTGCTGACCAAATCGAAGACATCAAATTAATTATTGAAATGTAATACTGGGGATGTACTTCCCCTTTTACATTAACAACTAAAACTAGGCTTAAGGAATATGACCGAAAAAACTGATTTAAATGTATCCCCCTATTATGACGACTTTAATGAAGATAAAAACTTTCATAAGATTTTATATCGTTCAGGTAGGGCATTACAATCTCGTGAATTAATTCAGTCTCAAACTATTCTTCAAAACCAAATTGAAAGATTTGGTGACCATATGTTTAAAGAAGGTTCGATTGTCGAAGGCGCACAATCAGGTCTTGACTTAGAAGCATACTATGTTAAAGTAGAATCAGACAACCCTAATGATGAAGGTGATGCATCTGTTGAAACATACAGAACTGCACTTGTAGGGAAATACTACCGTGGTCAAACTACGGGTGTTGTAGGAAAGGTTATATCTACATCTGCAGAAACTACAGACGATGCACTTACAATCTTTGTAAAATATGCAAGACAAGGAACAGATACTAAAAACTCATACACTTTCTCACCACTAGAAGAACTTCACGAAGTAACACTAGGTGTAGATGGAACACCAGCACAAGTTACTGCAAACAAAAACGAATTATCTGTTAAAGCAAAAACAGATGCAGATAATCCTAATGGTCTTGCCTCAATCGCAAATATCTCAGAAGGCGTTATCTTTATCAGAGGATTCTTTGTTAAAGTTCCTGCACAAGAAGTTTTGCTTGAGAAGTATAACGGTAAACCTTCATACAGAATTGGTCTTACTATCACGGAGTCGTTGATTAGTTCAACAACCGACCAATCATTACTAGACAATTCACAAGGAACATCGAACGAAAATTCAACTGGTGCAGACAGATTAAAGATTGCACTAACACTTAGTAAGTACGCACTTACTACTACTGATGATACCGACTTTGTAGAAATGATTAGAGTCAATAAAGGTATTATTGAACTTGCAGTCAACAAACCTATGTATGGTGCAATCGAAAACACAATGGCACGAAGAACATTCGATGCAAATGGTGACTTCGTTGTTGGACAATTCACACATAGTCTTAGAGAACATTTAGACGATACTACAAATAGAGGATTCTATACTAAATCAAATGGTGGTTTAGAGTCACGATTTGTCGCACAAATATCGCCAGGCAAAGCATACGTTAAAGGATGGGAGATTGATAAGATTGGAACATCAACCATCTCATTTGACAAAGCAAGAACAAGTACGTCATTAACTGGTGCAAATACTCCTATTCGTATAGGTAACTATCTTAAAGTTAAAAATGTTCATTCACTTCCTGAGTTTGGAAATGAAGGTGGAACAGATGCCCTCTCACCTCATAAAGAGTGTGAATTATGGGATGTTGTAATCTCAGATATGGGAGCTAAACCATCAGCCTCAAGTCAGATTGGTTTTACAAGACTTAGAAATATAGAACTAGACGAAGGAACAGAAACAGTTGCTGGAACATATGACCATTCCTCAAGATTCAACGTGTATATGTTTGACATTAAGTTGTTTACTAAACTTACAGGAACTACTTCAGGTGCATCGTTTGTGCCAGGCACAAGAGTTGTAGGTTCAGCTTCAGGTGCAACAGGTATTGTTGCAACTACAGTTGCTTCAGGACAAGCATCTATATTAGTTCATGATGTTGTAGGAAAATTTAATACTGATGATGCAATTTCATGTCAAGGTACAACTGCAGCTGTTATCGCAGATGTTACTGCAGTTAAAAAATACAACATTGACCGTGTAAGGTCAATTACTCAGACTCCTAATGTAGGGTCAGGTGCAAGAGAAATCTTCACTGCAGATGCATACGCAGACCAAGACAACACCCTAACAGGAACAGTTACAATAACTACTGGTGGTGCATTAACTGGTTTTGGAACTAAGTTCCAATCAGAATTAAAACTCGGTGATATCATAATTGACGGTGCTGGTGGAGAACAAGTTATAAACAATATCCATGCATCAAACCAAACTGCACAAACAGTTGCAACTTCAAGTGTTGGTGCAATGACTAACGCAAATTGCGTAAGACGAAGAGTAAGATTATTCGACCAATCACAAACAGCTGCAATCGCATCATGGCCAAGAGATTGGATTTCAAAACATACTCCCGATTCTGTAACTGTAAGAAGACAAGCAACTGCAACAGTTGGTTCAGGGTCTATATCAATTACTGTTGAAGGTGGAACTTTCTCATCCCTTAGTACCGATAACTTCACAATGGCAGTTATGAAAGCACCGAGTACAACTGCATATAATAGAAATATTGGTGATGTGTTAGATATCGATAATTTCGCATCTGCTTCGGATATTACTACTTCAGGTTCAAACCAAACATTAACTATTGGTGGTTTCCATGCTGATGATGAGACTGCTGTAATAAAGGTTACATATACTGCAACTCTTTCTGCGCCATCTAACAGAACTAAGTCTTTAAGTAAGGCAAGAGTTCTTAGTGTAGAAAGTGCAAGAAGTGCTAATGGATTCTACGGAACTGCATATGATGATGCAGAAATATCATTGGGTGTTGCTGATGGATTTAAAATACGGGGAATATTTGAAGGAACGGGTAATACAACGCCTACTCCACCAAACGCACTATTTACTCCGACCAGTGGAACATTTATACAGTATGAAACAGTTATTGGTCAGAGTACAGGTGCTCATGCAGTAATTATTTCGGGTGCTTCTAGTCAGGCATCAACAGTATACTTCTATTACATATCAGGAAAATTAGCAAATACAGAACTTGTGGTTGGTCAGACTTCAGGTGCAATTGCACAAGTAAGTGCTTATTCAGAAACATCTGCTGACATCACTTCAAGATACTTCTTTGACAATGGTCAGAGAGACGGTTACTATGACCTTGCAAAAATAATATTGAAATCAGGAGCTCCAAAACCGAACAATAAAATATGTATTGTGTTTGATTACTTCAGACCTTCAGGTGCAGGTAATTTCTTTGATGTAAATTCATATGCAAGTATCGACTACAGAGATATCCCAGTTTACTCACCAAGTAGAGTAGACTTAGGTGGATTAGAACCCGATGGAACATTCGAACTTTCAGATTGTGTTGATTTCAGACCAGTCGTAGGACAGGTTATTGGAACTACTACATTTGGAACTAACGATGTACAAACTCCTGCAACTCCAGTCAATCTTTCTAATAGTACAAGTGGTGCTGTATTTTCTCCTATGGGTTACACTACAGGTAGAAGTTTTGAAAGTTCAAGAACTGGAATAACAGCAACAAGTGCTAACGCAACAGATTTTCCAGTAGGTAGTGTTGTCGGTGATATTTCATTCTATGTCGGAAGATTCGATAAAGTATTCTTACATAAATCAGGTAAATTCCAAGTATCACAAGGAACTCCTGCATTATCGCCAACAAAACCACAAGCAGTAGACGACTCAATTGAATTATTTGAATTGTTTATTCCACCCTATACCTTAAATCTGAAAAATATTAGAGTAAGGTCTCAAGACCATCGTAGATTTACGATGGGAGATATATCTAGAATTAACAATCGTGTTACTAACCTAGAAAGAATTACATCTTTATCTCTATTAGAAAAAGATACACAAACAAAACAAATTTTAGACGGAGACGGATTTGATAGATTCAAATCAGGTTTCCTAGTAGATAACTTTAGAGGACATAGAGTTGGAGATGTAAACCATCCCGATTACGAGTGTGCGATAGATGTTAAAACAGGAACAATGAGACCACAATCTTTTTCACAATTCTTTGATATTAATTTTGTCGAAGGTGGTTCTTCTAGTTATAAGAAGACTGGTGACATACTTACATTACCATATACAGAACAAACTTTTGTAAATGCTGATAAAGCATCTAGAACAAGTAATGTAAACCCATACAGTGTTTTCTCATTCCAAGGAACACTTAAGTTAATTCCTGGCACAGACGTATGGCAGGATACTACGCAACTTCCTGAAGTTAGAATCAATAGAGAAGGTAACTTTGACTCAATCCAATCAAGTGTTGGTAATTCATTAGGAACAGTTTGGAACTCATGGCAGACTACATGGGTCGGAGAACCTAAAACTGTATCTTCAGAAGTTCAATCAACATCCAATGGTAGATGGGTGGGTGCTCCCGACCAAGGTGGCGTTTGGCAGGCAGGGGAACAGATAACTAGAGAATTTACCGAAACCGTTGAAACTCAAACAAGAACAGGTGTTCAAACAAGTGTCGTAGAAGACTTTGTTGAAACTAGAGGGGACAGAATAGTAAGTGTCTCACTTATACCTTGGATTCGTGCAAGAACAGTTACACTTGATGGTGAAAATCTAAAACCAAACACAAACCATTACTTCTATTTCGATAATATAGACGTAAACAAATTCGTAAGACCTTACGATGCAACTTACTCACAAGATGGTGGACTAACAGTTACTTCAGGTCTTAAAACAGACGGTCAAGGTAGACTAAGAGGATACTTCGACCTACCTAATAGTGACACTCAAAGATTTGCAACAGGTATGAGAGAGATGAGGGCGACTTCATCTTTTTATAACTTACCTAATCCTGCATCTTCATGTGGTGAAGTGTATCAAGCACAAGGGTTACTACAAGCATCTCAAACAACCGTTACATCTACTAGAAATGGTAGAGTGGTATTTGAACAACTTGGTGGAACTAGAGATATTACCTCAAGAGGGGAACAAATAAACATTGATGAATTTGATGCAGATGCTCCACCGATTCCAGTTGACACAACTCCACCACCAGTTGTTACCGACCCACCACCACCAAGTTCTCCAAGGTCGCCCGACCCTATAGAAGACTTATGGATTCCTGATAGATGGGAAATAGGTGAAAGAAGAAGAGGTTGGAGAGACCCTCTTGCACAATCATTCATGGTCGATTCACAAGGTGGTATGTTTGCATCATCAATTGATATATACTTTGCGACTAAAGATACAACTATGCCTGTTTCTGTAGAAATCAGAACAATGCATAATGGTTATCCTGCAAACGTGGTTATGCCATTCTCTACTGTAACAAAGAATCCTGCTGATGTCAACACTTCAACAGATGGTTCTGCTGTAACAACATTTACTTTTGAGTCCCCAGTAATGCTGGAAGATGAAACAGAATACTGTTTCGTAGTTTACACAAACTCTAACGAATATGAATGTTTCGTATCAAGAATGGGTGAGAAAGACCTTGTAACTGGACAAACAATTGCAGAACAACCATACGCAGGTTCATTATTCAAATCACAAAACAACTCAACATGGACTGCAGAACAAACAGATGACTTGAAATTCCATTTCAAACGATGTTTATTTGATACAACTAAAACACCTTTATTAAGATTTACTAATAATACACTTGATGCGCCTTTATTGCAAAACAATCCAATTCAAACATTTGCTGGTCAATCATATGTTAAAGTATACAGTTATACTCATGGTATGTACCATAGTAGTTCGGCAGTTAAATTATCAAAACTTCAAGGTGACTCTACTGGTTCGGTTCTAACAATTGGAACAGCAACACCAGCATCAACACCGACTAACGGAACAACTACAGGTATTGCGACAACGGGTGGAACTGGTTCGGGATGTTTAGTAGATATAGTAGTGGCAGATGGTGTAATAACTTCATGTCTAATCTCTAAAACAGGTAGTGGTTACCTTCAAGCGGATACGTTAACAATAGGTGCTTTCGGTGGTACTACTGGTACAGTTGCAGTAGACAGCATTGGCGACACACTAGGTGGTATTCCAATTACAGCTTTAAACGCAACCTTTACAGGTGTAGGTTCACTCCAACATATTGGAATAGATAGTTTTTGTGTAACTCCATCTCTGGCTGCATACGACTTTATAAGTGGTTACACTGCAGAGAAATCAACACTAGGTGGTGGTAAATTAGCAACTTCAACAAGAAACTATTATTTTGATACACTGCATACAATGATACCAAACATTGCACAACAAGGAACTAAGATATCTACAACAGTGAGAACAACTCCAATGTATTCTCCTGAAGGATATATTAGTGGAACTGTTTATACGCAAAACCTTGTGTCTACAGGTATTACTCTGAATGATAATTCGTGGATGGGTAAACCTTGTATAGTCGCAAGTTCACTAAACCAAGATTCAAATATGGGTGGAACTAAATCATTCGAACTTAATTTGCAAATGCAGTCCAACAATCCAAATATCTCACCAGTTGTTGATATAGGTGGTTCGGGAGATAAAGATGCAAATGGTGATTGGATAACTTCAATCGGTTGTCTTGGTGTTGCAAACAGACTTAATAACATCAACAGTTCATCAGATGTACCTTCAGGGACTACATACACTCCATCTACGAGTCCTGATGGGGATAACAATGCAATGACATACATCACTAGAAAAGTGTCTCTAAAGACCCCTGCACAAGGATTAAAAGTAATCGCAGACTTCTTTAGACCACCAACAACAGACCTTAAGGTAATGTATAAGGTTCTAGAGAACGATGATGAAACACCATTTGATGATTTGGGTTGGCAGTATTTCAATACAACTGGAACGCCAGATGTAACGATTGAGAGAGATGCAAGTAACTTTAAAGAATATGAGTTCACTGCAGATAACTTAAACGAGTACAGTGCATTCTCAATTAAGATTGTAGGACAAGGAACAAATACATCGGCAGTACCACTGGTAGCTGCGCTGAGATGTATCGCAATTACATAATATGGTTGACTATGCGAAGGTGGAAGGACACTCTACATTATTAAGAGACGAGGGTTCAAGTGCAATAGTCAATACCGATATGAACTCGTATGAGTTGCATAAAAAAAGAAAGGAATCTTTTTTAACTCAGAAAAACGAGATAAATACATTAAAGGATGAAGTAGGTGAAATTAAAGAATTATTACTCACATTAATAGAGAAGGTAAATGGCTAAGACAGTAGACCAATTCAGTACGGTAGAAGACTTCAGACAGAAGTATAACGAACTTGCAATAGATGTGGGGGACAAGTCTGGCTTAAGAACAAGTAATGCAACAACAGTTGTAGATGCTCTTAATAGTATAGAAGACAAGTCTTTCTATTTCCAAGAGTTCATATACATTGCTACTGCAGGACAATCAATATTTACTGGTGCAGACACTTATGGTACTACTCTAGTAACAAGAAAAAATAAAATTCAAGTATATAAAAATGGTGTTCATCTAAATGAAACTAGTCAATATACTGCAACCAACTCAGATGGTAAGGGAAACTTTAACTCTATAGAATTGAGTTCTCCTGCAGGTGCAGGGGACAATATCACTATCTATGCATTTACTGGTTCGTATGAAGGAGCAGTTAGAGCAGAGAATACAGGTGGACAGTTTACAGAAACAGTTGCAAAGACGATTTACAATGTCAATCAAAGTGGTGTTATTCTAAAAGGTTCTAGTTCAAACGCAACAACATCTTTAGAAAGTGGATATCAAATCCAAATGGCAGGGACAGTATGGGGTGAAGAAAATTTAACTCTTGCATCAGGCAAGACTATGTCTGCTCCTACTATCACCGACCAAACGCTTTCAATCAATAGTGGAAACATAACAAGTGGAGTATCGGGAACATTCTCAGGTGCTTTAACAGCAGGTTCATTTACAGACAACACACTAACAATCACGGGTGGTGATATAACTGGTGTTGATGATATTACAGGAACAGCAGACTCTACATTCACTGCATTTAAATTTATAGACAAAAGTGGTGCAAACTTAACTGGTGGTATATTAACTGCAGATTCATTAGACATCGAAGGTAATGCAGATATCAATGGAATAATGGAAGCAGATGCGTACACGGTTGACAGTATTCCTCTTAATGAGTACATTGAAGATACCGTTGGTTTAATGGTATCAAGTAATACCGAAGATGGTCTTAATGTCACCTATTCAGATAATGGTACTGGAGATGGAAAACTAAACTTTAATGTCGATGATTTTGATATCGAATTAGGTGGTGCTGGAAGTCATACAACAGGTTCAGGAACAGTAACAAATTTAGCAAACGTAACTTTTGCAACTACAATCTCAGATGATGTAGTTGATTCGCAACACTATGTTGCAGGTTCTATTGATTTAGAACACATGAGTGCAAACTCAGTCGATAGTGACCAATATGTAGATGGAAGTATAGACCTTGCACATATGAGTTATAACTCAGTCGGTGAACATCAATATGTAGATGAGTCAATAAAGAACGAACATATTGCTAATGACCAAATTAACTCAGAACATTACGCAGCTGGTTCAATCGACTTAGAACACATGAGTGCAAACTCTGTAGATAGCGACCAATATGTAGATGGTTCAATCGACAACGCACATATTGCTGATAATGCTATTGACTCTGAACATTACGCAGCTGGTTCTATTGATTTAGAACACATGAGTGCAAACTCAATCGATAGTGACCAATATGTAGATGGTTCTATTGATACAATACACATTGCTAACGATGCTGTTGACGGAACTAAACTCGCAAACAATATCGATATCGCAGGAACACTAGATGTAACAGGTGCTACTACTTTAGATAGTTCTCTTACTGTTGCAGGTAATTTAACAGTTAACGGCACTACCACTACAATATCAACAACTAATTTAGACATAGCAGACAAGTTGATTGTATTAGGTAAAGGTCAAACTACTCTTGCAAACACTAGTGGTAGTGGTATCCAGTTGGGTGAACACGCTTCTGCACCTACAATTACATGGGATAATTCAACTACTAGTGTGACCATAAATAAAGCACTAACTGTAACAGGATTTAAAAACGATGCAAATGCATTAGCAGATATTAATTATACCTCAACTCCTACTGCTGGTCAAGCCCTAATATGGGATAACAGTGCAGGATATTGGGAACCTACTACACTAGGTACGACTACCGATTCATATGCTGAAGGGTCAAATAACCATTACTTTATAGATGATAGAGTTAACGACATGGTTCTTTTACACTCCAATGCTGGTCTATCGAAAGTATATGTCGATAACGCTGATGGTGGTGCTGATAGTCCGATAGATGGTAGAATAACTTTAAAGAATGATGGATTACTATCTGCAAGTAACGGTATTAAAGAAGTCGGCGTCAATAAGGACGCTCAATTGGATTACGAAGTCGTGAATTCCGCCCCTGCAGGTGTTGGTTCATCTGTTACAGGACATTTATGGTTCGTTATATAAGAATATTATGTTATGTCTGAAGAAATATATATAAATACAGGTACTAGTTTTCAACAACAGTATACTGCAAGACAACCTGCGATAGGAACAGCTCCTACGATTGCGAATTATGTCGCACAAGGCCTTGTAAATGCTCAGACTCCGTCTATTGCACAAGCAAGACAACCCAGTATTGCTCAGTACAATACGAATACTCAAACACCATACCCTGCAAACGCTCAACAACCGTATCCTTATATCGCACAAGCAATAAGTCAAACGCCTTATATTGGAAATGCACAAACTCCATATCCGTACATTGCAAATACACCTACAACATATCAGGCGCAAGGGAATACGCAAGTAACATATCAGTATCAAGCAAGTGAACAAACCCCTTCGATTGGACAGGCAAGACAACCGTACACTTATCAAAGTCAAGGTCAAACACCAACGAGTTATCAGAACAGACAACCGTCTACATTTCAGGCGCAAGGTAATCAACCGACTACATATGATGCAACAGGTCAAAACCCGTTCACATATGCTAGACAGGCACGACAACCTGCTACATATAACCATAGACAACCTTCGATAACTACATATGCTACACAAGGTCAAACACCGTTCACATATCAAGCACAATCACCTAGTTCATATGCAACACAAGGACAAAACCCGTTTACCTATAATAGAACTGGTCGGACACCGTTTACCTATCAGGCTCGAACCCCTATTAACGGTTCTTATACAACACAAGGTCGAACACCAGTTATAACCAACCAACAAACTACTATAAATGCTCAAGGGTCAACTAGTGGACAAACTACTGGAGATGATAGACAGGGAAATATGGGCGGACAGAACAGTGAAGCCAGTATGATTGGTCAAAATGTAATCTATGGCTTTGCCGGGCAAAGATACGCAAGATTTGACTTTAGAATGATGCATTGGAGACATACTAACGGTTATCAATACTGTTATTGGTATATCCGAGGAGGCAACCCTGGCGAGACTCCAATAACAGGAATTCCTATGGGTATTCAAAGTCCGGCATCTCAAGTATATTTGTATCAAGGAACTACTCAGTACTGGAGCAGTGGTTCCGTCAGTGGTTCAAATGCATGGCATTTGGTGGAACAGTGGACTTTTGCGAGTGGATTTCAACCCGATTCAATAAATATGAATAATAACACTACTTCTTATCCAACTGGTGGTGGCAATGGAACCACTACTACTGCTCAGATGACTTGTCCGACAACAGGAAGTGATTTACAAACTTCTTATGAGGGGTTTAGAACAGCAACATGGTGGTGTGAAGAAGGTTTTATACCGAATGGTGGAACTTCAGTAGGAACAGAAACCATAACTCCAACAATGGTAAAGTCGGGATTTGCTAATTTAATAGGTTCATCTCATACATTAGACTGGGAAGGTTATGCTAGTTGTTCTTACAATTGTTTCACTGCAGGTTCAAAAGTTTTATTAGAAGATGGTACGGATAAGAATATAGAAGACATAGTAGTTAATGATAAGTGTTATGGTCAGGACGGAACAATTAATAATGTCAAAGAACTTAGAATTGACACGGACGTAAAAGCAACTATTTATACTCTTAATGGTGGAATAGAGATAACTGGTGGTCACCCTGTTTTAACAACGACTGGATGGAAATCGTGTAACCAAGTTACAGGAGAAAACCTTCATCCCGAATTAAATATAACAGAACTTGTGGTTGGAGATACACTTGTTAAATACCTTGACCATGAAGGTAATCAATCAGAAGAAGAACTCACTTCGTTAACCGTAGAGGTGCATGAAAGCATGACCCTTTATAATTTAGATGTAGAAGATGCACCATCAGGTAACGATACCTATGTGGTGGATAACTATGTCGTGCATAACAAGTAAGGGGGATAAGTAAATGACACAAGGTGCATACACATGGCATTCCAATAGAACCCCTTCGACTTCACAACAACCTAGTACAAGTCAGGTTCAGCAACCATATCCATACATTGCAGATATGAATACTCAACAACCGTATATTGCTAATGCACAACAACCGTATCCGTATATTGCTAATGCACAACAACCGTATCCGTATATAGCAAATAAACAGACCTCGTATCCTGCTAACGCACAACAACCATATCCGTACATTGCAAATACTAATACTCAGACGCCTTTTATTGGTAATACACAGGCATCGTATCCGTATATTGCTAATGGACAACAACCGTATCCGTATATTGCTAACCAACCTACAACATATCCGTATATTGCTAATGCACAAACTCCGTATATTGCTTCTGCACAAAACCCGTATCCGTATATAGCAGCTGGTCAGACTCCATTTACATATAATAATAGGACTCCTTCAACGTATCCTGTAACTGATGCACGACAACCTGCTACATATCCGTACATTGCTAACCAACCTACAACATATGCTACACAAGGTCAATCACCGTCAACATATCAAGCAAGACAGCCTGGTACAAGTTCATACGCAAGACAAGGACAAACACCGTTTAGTTATCAAGCAAGAAGTCCTTCGATAACCCAAACAGCTGCACCTGCACAATCACCGTTCACTTATCAACATAGAACGCCTTCAATTGTTCAAGCACCTTACATAACAACATACCAACATCAACAACCGTATGGATATACAGTTTCTTATACTGCTTCTAGAACTATCGGCCCAGTTGCAAAAGTAAAAGGGGTGTTTGTGAATGATGGTGGAGTATTAAAGAAACTAGACGAAGCATATGTAAATGATGAAGGGTCTGTTAGGAAGATACATCAATCAGTTCCAACAGCACAATATTCATTAACTTAACATTTAAGGTGGTATAAATAGTAATATGGCTATTATCGCAAACATATTCATCGACCAAGGTGCAGACTTCTCAATAACAGTAAATGTTGCTGATACAGATGGAACTACGTTAAACCTATCGGGTTACACTGCAGCTGCACAAATAAGAAAGACCTATGAGTCTTCAAGTATAAGTGCAACTTTCACTTGTTCGATTGCAGCTGCGGCTGGTCAAGTAACAATGTCCCTAACAGACTCGATTACGACTGCATTGTCGCCAGGCAGATATGTATATGATTTGGTGGTAACTTCTAGTGCTGGTTTATCAACAAGAGTTGTTGAAGGACAAGCAATTGTGACGCCAGGCGTAACGAGGTAATTATGGCAATTAAAGGAACATTAAGTAGAGTCGCAACTATTGGTGGAAGTATCGTTGGTGCAGGTAACATTCGTGCGAAACAAGTTGCGATTGGAACTCAAGCAGGAACAGATATAACTTCCAAATCACTTCAGGAACTTGCAGATGTAAATGCAGCTGAAACAGATGACGGACTTCTTTCATATGACGCTTCTACAGAAAAGTGGACAACTACCACTAATCTAGACGGTGGAACATTCTAAAACACTAAATAAGTTTATCAAATCAAGGTTGTCAACCAGTGAGACAACGACCCACATTGTGAGTGGACAGTTATACATTATGAAATCACGACCCCGAAAGTGACGGGTCAAATTAAATTAATTAAAATTTTATAGGAAATATAAAAATGGCAACAGTAATTCAAATCAAACGAAGTACAGGTTCCAGCGCACCCTCAACTAGTAATCTTAGTGAAGGTGAATTGGCATATGTACAGGATAGGTCGAATTCAGGTGCTTCCGCTAAACTATTCATCGAATCCGTAGATTCAGATAACTCTACACCCCTAATCCATGCGATTGGTGGTAAGTATTATACTGATATCTTAGGTGGTTCTAGTGCAACCCCAGCTGACCTTAAGGTCGGTAACGGTGCATCTACTGGTGGTAGTTTAAAGTTAATGGAAGATACAGACAATGGAAGTAATTTCGTTGCTCTTAAATCTCCAAATACTCTAGGCGCTTCTGTAACATGGACATTACCATCAGCTGATGGTTCTGCTAACCAAGTTATAGGAACAAATGGTTCAGGAGCTCTTTCATTCGTATCTACAACTTCAACCCTCGAAGGCGGAAGTGACGTAAATGTCACATCAGCTGCTGATGGTTCAATGTTATTATATGATACAGGAACATCAAAATGGATTGATAATGTAATGTCAGGTGACCTTACAATGGCTGATACAGGTGTAGTAACACTTGGTGCAGACGTTGTAGATGGTTCTAACATCGCAGACGATTCAATAGATTCAGAACATTATGCAAACGGTTCTATCGATACAGCACATCTTGCAAACGACTCAGTCGATGCAGATAAACTTGCTGCTTCAGCAGTAGTTTTCGCATCATTAGATGCAGCTGCAGTAGTTAATGCAACTGAAACAGTAGCTTCAAACTCTACTTCAGATGTAACATTCCCAACAACAAAAGCAGTATTCGACTACGTTTCTGCAATTGATGTTGATGATGACTTAACAGTATCAGATGGTTCAGCAACTGGAACAGTAAACATGGACTCTCAGAGTCTTGTTATTGCTGGTACAGCAAACGAAATTGAAACAGCAATGTCAGGACAAACTTTAACAGTTGGTCTTCCAAATGATGTAACAGTTTCAAATAACCTAACAGTCTCAGGTAATCTAATCTCGGACGATATCACTACTGCAACTCTAACAACTTCAGGTAACTTAACAGTTACAGGTAACTTAGCAGTTAATGGTACTACAACTTCAGTTAATTCAACAACAGTTAACATCGCAGACCCAGTGTTTGAAATCGGTGATGACAGTTCAGATGACAACTTAGACCGTGGTATTAAGTTCAAATATAACGATGGAACTACGAAAGTTGGTTTCTTTGGAATGGATGATACAGATGGTAAATTTATTGCTCTTTCAAGTGCAACAGATAGTGCATCAACATTCTCAGGAACAGCAATGGGTGCCAAATTTGGTACTCTTGAAGCTTCAGGTCTTGCATTATCAGGTTCAATTACCTCATTAGACGGTTCAGCACCTACTGCTGGTCAGTTAATGATTGGTACTGGTACTGATTTTTCTGCTGGTACATTAACAGCAGGTGAAGGACTAGACGTAACTAATGCTTCAGGTTCGATAACAATAAGTGCCGAAGATGCAACAGTATCTAACAAAGGTATCGCTTCTTTTGCGACTGCAATATTTGATGTTTCATCAGGTGCAGTTTCTATTAAAGATTCGACTACTTCTGTTAAAGGTATAGCATCGTTTGCAGCTGCAAACTTTACAGTATCATCAGGTGCAGTAAGTATAACAGCTCTAGACGGCGGAACATTCTAAGTATAGGAGACAGTAATGGCAACAGTTATTCAATTCAAAAGAAGTTCTACTCAGAATAGTGTCCCTGCAACTAGTGATTTATCACTAGGTGAATTAGCAGTAAACACTTATCATGGTAGATTCTACACTGAAAAAAATGACGGTTCAGCTGCCATTGTAGAGATTGGGAGCAATCCTAAAACTCTAACTATCAATGATACTTTAACCTTTCCTACAGCGGATGGGACAAATGGACAATTACTTTCAACAAACGGTTCAGGAACTTTAGGGTTTACTGATGCCGCTTCATCATCATTAGCAACCTTTATCTATACAGTAACGAGTTCAACTCAAACTGTATTTTCAGGTTCAGATGACAACAGTGCTACATTATCATATACTGTTGGATTGGAAGGAATCTATTTGAATGGTGTAAAATTAGTAAGTGGAGATGACTATGTCACTACTTCATCTACTGTTATTACACTACAAGCAAATGCTGTAGTTGGGGATGTTCTTCAGGTAGTAGCGCAAACAGCAGTTTCAAACTTAGTTCAGGGGTATTACACTTCCTCTGCTCTAACAGCGACAACTGCTGACCAAGTGTTAAGTTCGAATGGAGTCGCAAATAAAGCGATTAAGTTTGTCGTAATGGCAACCCATTCTTCAGGAACACACGCTACTGAAGTTTTATTAATTAACGATGGTTCGAATGCGTATTTCACTCAATACGGTGATGCATTCTCTGCTTCTTCACTATTTACTCTATCTTCATCGATAGTAAGTGGGAACATGAGATTGCTGGTAACACCTGCGAATACAAATACTACATTCACAACTTTCCAAATTAGATTAACATAAGGAGAATCACATGGCTAAAACAAATAGTTTTAAAATCGCTGAGTTGATTCGTGGAATTACTTTCGACATCGATAACGATGTTATTGTAACTTCCAAGCATATTAACTCTAAAAGTAAGAAGGTTGGTAGTGCAACTAAAACATCAACATCAGAATTTGCCCTCGATACATTTGCGAAAGCAACGTATAGAGCTGCAAGGTACATTATCGCAATGTCAGAAGGGACTAATTTCCATTCTACAGAGGTAATGGTGGTGCATGATGGTTCAGTTGTCACTTTAACTGCATACGGAACACTAAAAGATACTAATCTTGCAACAATAGATGCAGATATTAGTGGTTCGGATGTTCGTTTATTAGTAACACCTGCAAGTAACAGTTCAACAGTTATCAAATTTGATAGAACATTGGTTGATGCTTAACTTTCGACATATATTATAAACCTAAAAGGGATTCTTCGGAGTCCCTTTTTTTATACCAAACCTCTCTAGAGTATAAATAGATATATGGCTACTCAATCGAAATTCTATGCAGACCTAGGTATTAAATCGGCGACCCACACTGAGATTGATGGTAATCTTACTATTGGTGGGAATTTAACCGTTCAAGGTACACAAACAATTATTGATTCTACAACAAGTTCAGTTGTGGATTCTATGATGGAACTTGCAAGTGGAAACACTACTGCTGATATTATAGACATAGGTTTCTACGGAAACTACAATGATGGTCTAAGTGGAGAAGGAGACGTATCAGAGTATACTGGTCTTTTCAGAGATGCAACAGATTCAACTTGGAAATTATTTGATGGTCTAGAAACAGAACCTACAACAACGGTTAATCTCTCAGGAGATAACTATGCCCTTGCAGATTTACTTGTTGGTGACTTAACTGCAACAACAATAACTGCAACAAATGGTCTTACAGGTAATTCCATAACCTTTCCAACCAGTGATGGAACAAATGGACAATTTATAAAAACAAATGGTAGTGGTGCATTAACATTTGGAGATGCAGGTGGACTTACAGAAGGAAGTCTAACAACTACTGCAACAACACAAACAACTTTAGACTCATGGTCGACTTCAACATACAGAAGTTCTAAATACCAAGTACAAGCAAGTGACGCTACTTCAGGTGAGTACCATGTCATCGAAATACAGACTATACATGATGGAACAACAGGATACCATGTTCAATACGGAGAGATGCATACAGGGTCTTCTCCTCTTGCAACATTTACTGTTGATATCAATATCGGAACACTTAGACTCAGGGTAACTCCCGCCAGTTCTAACTCTACAGTGTTCAAATTTAAGAAAATAGAGATTGATATTTAAAATAAATCGTTTATTTCTTCTGAAACCTCGTTTGGTAGAGGACGTTCTAACTAAATAATTACATTACAATCAAACCACACCATAGGATATAAAAACAAATGGCAACTCAAAACAAATTCGTTATAGAATACGGACTTAAAGTTGGGACAGCAGACGTAATCGATAGTTCGGGTAAGTTGGCAGCTGCCGCCTTATCTACTTTAGATACGGACTCACTCTCAGAAGGTTCATCTAATCTTTACTATGCAGACTCAAAAGTACAGACTTTGTTGTCTAGTAGCACATCTAAAACTCTCGTGAATGTGGGAATTGATGGAGGCACAATCTAATGGCAGGTGAAAAGAATTTTAACGTAAAGAACGGTTTATCCGTTGGTGGTGTAGAAGTAGTAGATTCATCAGGTGACTTGGTCGCAGGTGCATTAGGAACTACTGCTATAGAGGTAATTGACGACCATATTGCAAATACTTTATTAACAGCAGGAACAGGTGTATCATTAACATACAATGACTCTGCTGGAACACTTACAATTAATGGACAACAAGGTGATATCACTGGAGTTAACGCTGGTGCAGGTTTAACTGGTACTGCTACTTCAGGTGATGCGACACTAAACATTGGTGCTGGTACAGGTATTACTGTAAACGCTGATGACATCGCAGTTAATATGTCTGTTTTCGATACAGCAGACTTATCAGAAGGAACTAGTCTTTACTTTACAGATTCAAGAGCAGATGCAAGAATTACAAACGCACTTGTTGATGAAGATAACATGGCATCAAATAGTGATATCAAAATTCCTTCTCAACAATCAGTTAAAGCATATGTAGATGCACAAATACAAACTAAAGATAACTCAGATGAAATAGTTGAAGGTTCAACCAATCTTTATCATACATCTGAAAGAGTTGCAGATGTAGTTGGTGGAATGGTATCCTCAAATACAGAATCAGGCATCGGAGTCACATATGATGACGCTGATAACACTCTTGATTTTACAGTCGGCACTCTTAACCAAAACACAACAGGAAATGCAGCTACCGTAACTAACGGAGTTTACACTACTGGTGCTCAAACAATTGCTGGAGTAAAAACATTCTCCTCAACAATAGTTGGAGATTTAACAGGTGATGTAACTGGAAACATATCAGGAAGTGCAGGAACTGCCACTGGTAATGCTGGTTCAGCAACAGTCCTTGAATCTGCTAGAACAATCGGTGGAGTCTCATTTGACGGTTCTGCAAATATCAACCTTGCAGGTGTAAATACTGCTGGTACAGTTGATACTTCAGGAAATGCCGCTACAGCTACTGCACTAGAAACTGCAAGAACAATTCACGGTGTATCCTTTGACGGAACAGGTAATATTGATTTATCAGAAGTTGTTCAAGATACTGTCGGGGCAATGTTCACTTCTAATACAGAAAGTGGCATTACAGTTGCATACCAAGATGGTGATGGAACAGTAGACTTTACAGTCGGAACACTTAACCAGTCAACTACAGGAAATGCCGATACAGCAACTGCTCTCGAAAACTCTAGAACAATTCAAGGTGTTGCTTTTGATGGTAGTGCAAACATAACAACAATGACTGCAGGAACAGGTGTTGGAGTTTCAGGAACAGCAGTCTCAATCGGACAGGCAGTTGCAACTTCAGATAAACCTTCATTTGCAGGTGTAACATTAACAGGTAACTCAGACGTTACTGGTAACATTGTACCAACTGTAGATGACACTTATGACTTAGGTTCTGCTTCAAAAGCATGGAAAGATGTTTATATCGGGCCAGGTTCATTATATGTTAATGGTCAAAAAGTTGTTGAAGACAACTCAGGTACTATCACGGTTTCTGCAGACGTTAACCAAAATGTCGCAGTATCAACAAGTGGTTCAGGTGATATAGAGTTATCTCCAACTGGTACTGGACAAGTTGAAATAAAAGGCCCAATGCAGATTACTGCTAGTAAGGCAATTTCATCTTCAGACGGAAATGCAATTGCATTCTCAAACTCAATTGACGTAGATGCAATCGAATCAAGAAGTACAGATACTAACTTAACACTAAGTGCAAACGGAACAGGTATTGTTACCATTGCAGATGCATTGACAGTTACAGGTAACTTGACAGTTTCAGGAACAACTACTACAGTTAACTCGGAAACAATTAACCTTGCAGATAACATCATCGTTCTTAACTCAGATTTCACTTCAGGAACACCTTCAGAAGATACTGGTTTCTCAGTATTAAGAGGTGGAAGTGCAACTAAATCATTCATATGGGATGAATCAGAAGACAAATGGTCTGTTGGTTCAGAAACAATGGTTGCAGGAACATTTGAAGGAAACCTAACAGGTAACGTAACAGGAAACACTTCAGGTAGTTCAGGTTCAACAACTGGTAATGCAGCTACTGCTACAGCACTTGCAACTGCAAGAACAATTGCTGTTGCTGGAGACGTATCGGGTTCTGCAAGTTTTGACGGAACAGGTAACATTTCAATAACAACAACAGTTGCAGATGATTCTCACAACCATACAGTCGCCAATGTAGATTCTCTACAGGGTTTCTTGGATGCGAAATATCAGAGTGGTTCTAATGCATCATTAGGAACCATAACAACAACTAATGCCTCAAATTCAGGTGCATTTGTTAGAAACATTCATCAAAGTACTTCTGCCCCATCATCGGGTGCAGGTGCAGTTGGTGACTTGTGGGTATTATACTCTTAATCTAAGAGTATAAATACCTTGATAATAATTAATATTTTCAATAAGGCAGTATAAATGGCGACAGGAAAACAACACGTTAAAACCCCTACAGGGTGGAATGCCACTCAAGGTGGTTGGGTTAAAACTGCTTCAGGGACGTGGAAAGCTGCAGACCAAATTTACGTTAAGACACCTACAGGGTGGAATAATGCATCAGGTCAGACTAACGTACAATCACCATATCCTTATATTGCAGCTGCACAGCAACCGTATATTGCAGCTGCACAACAACCGTATCCGTATATAGCAAATAGTCAGACTCCATATATCGCAAGTAGACAGAATCCATATCCCTATATTGCCAACGGTACTCAACCTTACACTGCGAATGCACAAACTCCATATCCGTATATTGCACAAGCAAGACAACCTAATATTGCAAACGCTCAGCAACCATATCCGTATATTGCAAATAGTCAGACACCATATATCGCAAATAGACAAAATGCATACCCATATATCGCAAATACGCAAGTAACATACCCATATATTGCTAATGCAAGGCAACCGAGTATTGAGAATGCTCAACAACCTTATCCTTATATTGCTAATACGCAACAGTCGTATCCGTATATTGCTAATGCAAGACAACCGTATATTGCTAATGCACAACAACCTTATCCGTATATTGCTAATACACCTACAACATATTCGAACCAAGGAAATACTCAACAACCGTATATTGCTAACGCTCAGCAACCTTATCCGTACATTGCAAATACACCTACAACATATTCGAACCAAGGAAACGCAAGACAACCGTATATTGCTAATGCACAACAACCATATCCGTACATTGCATCGCAACCTACAACATATTCGAACCAAGGTTCAGCACAACAACCGTATATTGCGAACGCTCAGCAACCGTATCCTTATATTGCAGCTGCACAGCAACCGTATATTGCAGCTGCACAACAACCGTATCCATACATTGCTAATGCAAGACAACCTAGTATTAGGAATGGACAGAACCCGTTTACATATCCTGCTAACGCACAACAACCATATCCGTACATTGCTAGTGCAAGACAACCGTATATTGCGAATGCGAGACAACCTTTTACATATCCTGCTAACGCACAACAACCTTACATTGCGAATGGACAGACTCCATTTACTTTCCAAGGTCGTTCACCGTTCACATACCAAGTTTCGTTCCCTGCAACGTATCCTGCTAACGCACAACAACCGTTTATTGGAAACGCAAGGTCACCTAGTATCGGAAACGCAAGGTCACCTAGTATCGGACAGGCAAGGTCACCTAGTATCGGACAGGCCAGACAGCCTGGTCTTGGAGGCCCTGCAAGAACCCCTTTCACATACCCATTTGGATTTAGTCCGTTCCAAGGTGGTGGTTGTTTCATCGCTGGAACACAAATTTGGATGAGTGATAACACTCACACCAATATTGAAGATGTTGTAGTTGGTGATTCAGTAATGACATTTGACTTTAGTCATAGTAAACTAATGCCACAAAATGTTGAAAGAGTTATGGTTCCTAGAGAAGGAATCAAGGTATTTACTGTAGAATTATCAAATGGTAAAACACTAGGTGTAACTGGTGGTCATCCAATACATACTGATTCAGGTTGGAAATTTACAAATCAAGAAGAGTGGGAAGTTGAGACAAAAGAATTTGATTGGGGAATAGACTTTGAAGGTCAACTCCAAGAAGGGGATAAAGTCTTTTCAATGGGTGCAGAAGAAGTAACAGTTAAATCTGTCTCGGATAACGGAACTGCAACGGTCTATCATTTAACAGAAGTCGAACACACTAAGACATACTTTGTAGAAGGTATATTAGTGCATAACGGCGGATACGGGAAATACTAAGATGCCACAAGGTTCAGCACAACAACCATATACTCTCCCCGATACTCAAACGCCTTTTACTTTTAATATACAGGGGCCGTACACTTTTAATATACAGAGTCCGTATACTTTTAACGTACAGAGTCCGTATACTTTTCAGGGTCGTTCACCGTTTACTTATCAGGTATCGTATCCTGCAACGTATCCTGCTAACGCACAACAACCGTTTATAGGAAACGCAAGACAACCATTTACATACAGTGCAAGGTCGCCGTTTACATACCAAGCACCTGCAAGAACCCCGTTTACATATAGTAATAGAACACCATATACATATGCAAGACAGGGTCAGACACCGTTTACTTATCAAGCACCTGCAAGACAACCGTTCACTTATCAACATAGAACACCGTTTACTTATGCTAGACAAGGTCAGACTCCATTTACATATAGTAATAGGGCACCGTTTACATATGCAAGACAAGGACAAACACCGTTTACATATAGTAATAGGTCACCGTTTACATATCCGTATATTGCTAACCAACCTACTACTTATGCTAGACAAGGTCAGACTCCATTTACATATAGTAATAGGTCACCGTTTACATATCCGTATATTGCTAACCAACCTACTACTTATGCTAGACAAGGTCAAACACCGTTCACATACAGTAATAGAACACCTGTAACATACCCGTATATTGCTAACCAACCTACAACATATGCTACACAAGGTCAGACTCCATTTACATACAGTAATAGAACACCGTTTACTTATGCTAGACAGGCACAAACACCTGCTACATATGCAACTCAGGGTCAAACACCGTTCACTTATCAACATAGAACACCGTTTACTTATGCTAGACAGGCACAACAGCCAGGAACATATTCGAACCAAGGTCAAACACCTTCTACATATCAGAACAGACAGCCAGGAACATATGCAAGACAGGGTCAAACACCGTTCACTTATCAACATAGAACACCGTTTACTTATGCTAGACAAGGTCAGTCGCCTTCTACATATTCGAATCAGAACCCGACTACTTATGCTAGACAAGGTCAAACACCTACGACTTATCAGAACAGACAGCCAGGAACTTACGCCCGACAAGGTCAGACTCCGTTCACTTATCAGAACAGGTCTCCGTTCACTTATGCTAGACAAGGTCAGACACCTGTAATTAGATGGGATAATGCATTGTCGCAACAATGGCCTGCAACACCAGTATCTAGTTAAACTTTAAAAAAATAAAAAAGGACTTTTCGGAGTCCTTTTTTTACACCTAAATATTGTCATGGAAATTATATTATGTCATTAATCAAAATCACCTCTTTAGAAGAGGCAAAAAATACCCTAACTACCGAAGAATCTAAGGATAACTCATATCTTCTAGGTTCAATGAATATTGGAGTTGGTGCAGAGTCGGACAAAGTCACCGAAGAAATCATGAAGTGGATGTTTGAAAATGTTCTTCCACCATTAAAGATATTCAAATGGGGTGATACACTTCAGGATAGAAAGGACAACAAATATGTGGGATTTAATGGTCTAGTAAACAAGTCCATTGATTACCATAGATTCTTGCATCACGGTTCTAGTACTCTAAAGATGGAAGGAAATCATGCAGGATTTGGATTTAAAACAGATGGAGTTGAGGGAAGTATATTAGATTCTATTGTGGGAATGAGACCTTCGGTAATGAAAGACCCTCATGTAGAAGAAAGTATAGGTTCATCTTATTATCATTCTGCAAAAGCACATTGGTTAACTCAGAGTATTATGAAAGAAGGACTTTGGGCCCCAATTCAAGGATTTACCCATAATCCATATGATGATAAAATACAGTTAACAATTCACCCAGGCTCAGTTCGTTCTTGCATCTTTGAAGAAATAGAAGACGATGATATGGAACTTATGATATTTGATAAAACTGGTGCATTATCAGACCTTCCATCTGCAACATTTACAGAATCGGTGGAGTACTGGAAAGATAAACTAGAGAAACAAGGTAAACATATCAATATATCATTCCTTTACACTAGAGGTGTAATAGAATACCAAACCGATTTAGCAGAACTAGGATTTAGAACACAAGTATTTGATTTCAATGAAAAGGTTTCTAAACTTTCTGCAGGCAAACCCTTGACAATATACATCGGTTATGATAGTAAAATGAACGACCTAGAAAAGGTATGCGAACACTCTATCAGAAAAACCATTAAAGATGCACATTCTAGAGGCGACATTTCATCCCTTGTTAATTATGAACCAGTAATCAAATACCTTGACATTTCTAAACTTCCCGACTATAATAGAGAGTATGCAAATCAAAGTACTGAGTTTACATACAGTAGATTCCTTATTCCCCATTTAGAAAACTACGAAGGTTTTAGTTTGTTTGTAGACAACGACTTCATCTTCACTAAAAATTTACTGCCAATGTTCTATTACCTCAATCCTGAAGATGCGATTGCGTGTATTAAGTATCCACACTATGAACACGATGAGTCTAAATTTGACGGAGAAATTAACATCGATTACCCATGTAAATTATGGTCTTCAATGATGTTCTTTAATAACAGTCATGAAGATTGTAAAAAACTAACACCCGAAGTTGTTAACACTTGGACTGGTAAACAATTACATCAGTTTGAATGGACGGATGCAATATCCGAAATACCTCAGAAATACATCTTTGTTGAGGGGTATGATAACCCTGAAGAGAAGTGGGATTACTCAGGGATACACTACACTAGAGGAGGCCCATGGATAGATGGAATGGATTCTACCTCTATAAATAACCTTGAGGTGTATAACAAATACAAAAACCTCTATGAAAATACCCCAAAATAGGGTATAATAGAAAGATTATAGGAAAATAATTATGAAAAACGCACTAATATTTACAGAAGAAAACAACCTCTTTGTTAGAAAATCAAATGGTCTTGAATACGAATTCAACAATGTAGACTCACCTGAGTTAGGTTTTGACTATGATGTTCTAGTATATGATGATATTGAAGTTAAAATTATGTCATGGAACAAGGAAGTTAATTTTGATTTACAGGAAAAAACAGAACTTAGTGATGCTGAAAAAGATATGTGTGAACAATACATTAAAAATTCAGAACCACCAATGGGAACTAGTTTAAACAATCAAGTCATGAATAAACTCAACCAAATGGTAGATGGATACTTACAGGAATGTGTTGATATGCATGGATTTACTAATCTAGGAGAAGTAACTTTTGCAGGTAGAGAGGGGTCTAATCACCCACATCGTTCTAATGCAAGACGTGTAATGGAATATGGTGATGCAATATACAACGTACTAGACCAAGTTTGCGCTGAAATAACTGCAACTCGTGAAGATGCTTTGAAAGACCAACAGCAATACGAACAACATATACCACAACCAACTAGACTTCCCGACCACCAAGCAAGGTAATTATGGAAATCGTTTATCTAGACGAACCATTTAAGATACAGGAACTACCATTAACAAAAGTTTATGTATTAGATGATTGGTTAGCTCAACCCCTACATCATTTTTATGATGAACAGATTTCTTCAAAAAATATTTGGAGTAAAACCAATCAGGTCGGTAGTGGTTCATCTACAGGATTACCCCATCATAGTTTTTGGGGAGCAACCTTTTTTAGAAACGATTATAAAGTGGATTCAGATGTAGACGAATCTACAACATGGTTTACAAGATATCTAGACAGACGATTACAAACTGAATTTGGTTTTAAGTGGGTCAGATTTCAATACGCAGGTTTGAATTCTCAGACAGTTGGTTTACAGGGAACTACTCACGAAGATTGTCAACAGGACGATGAATGGAATCTATCTTTCTTATATTATCCTAACAGATTTTGGAATCCTAAATGGGGTGGAAAGTTGAGGTTATATAATGAGAAACAAAAAGGGTTAGATGGTAGAGATGAACATATCAAAAATCATCAGATAGCAGAAATAGAATTTAAACCAAACAGATTGATTATGTTTGATGGTAGAATACCACACGGTGCAGATGCACCCGAACCATCAGCAAGATATATGGATAGAAGGTCTTTAGTAATTCGTGGTGATGAAGTTAGACTTGAAGACGAGGGGGAAAATTATCATGCCAACGATAGACTTTCATACATACGATAAAGAAACACTAAAGAACTTTAAACCAATTCTTGCTAAATCTATCCAACCCGATTGGTGGAAAAAGGCAAAAGTAGCAGAAGTTGTAAACGGAACTATTAACAAAACAATACGTTCATGTCCTGCAATGCAAGATTGGTTATCATCAGGTTATATTATTCTAGCAAACAGAGATTTGTATGTAAGAAATGGTGTAACTGTTGAAGATGGTGATTCTATTTACTGGCATACAGAAGATACTCGTGAGGGTGAGATGGAAACTTATGCATCTCAAACACATCCTACAGTTCAGTTTCACGATGCATTCAGACCTCATGGGGGAATGGATACTCCAATGAAAGATGCATTTAAAATGTCTAATCCTTGGAACATAACAACCCCTAAAGGATACTCATGTTTCTACCTAGACCCCTTCCTATTTCAGAATGACTACTTTGCAACATGGCAGGGTATTATTGATACTGATAAATTTTCGGTAAACAAAGACAACTCACAAATTATACTATACCCTAAAACAGACAAGTCCTTTGTTATAACAGAGGGGACACCTATTTGTCAAATTATACCGTTTCAAAGAGAAGAGTGGGTTGCGACCTATTCTGTTAAAGACCATAAATCTTATATAACTAACCTATCGGAATATACTACAGAAAATCCCGAAGGTTACAAGACAATGGCAGAGTTATCTCGTACAGGTTATGCAGATGAACTTACTAAAGCAGGGCCATATAAGAGAGGTAAGGTTTGGACTCCTAAACATAAAGACTTTAAAGAAGATTTAGATGGATGTCCGTTTGACCCTAAGACAGGTAAAATGAAACCTGAATATGAAGAGATGTTCAAGGAGAACGAAGATGGCAGTTAGATTATTATTTCCGACATATCTATTTCATAGAGATATAACACATGAAAATCTTGGCGAGAAACAAGGAGTCAGCAAAGAATACATGGGTATGTTGAGAGATGAAATGGATGCTATGAGACGTAGAGACCCAATAGGTAGACAACTATCAAATCAATACACTGGTTGGCAGTCAAATGATGCAGTAGAAAACAATCCAGTATTTCAAAAGTGTATGAACAGAATTATAACTATGTTCAATGAAGAGGTTCTTGCATTTCATGGACTAAACCCATCACAAGCAAAATTAACAATATCAAATTCATGGGCAAACATCAACGATAAGGGAGCTTGGAATGCACCACATTTACACAATGGTTGTTGGTATTCGGGGGTGTTGTACATTCATGCAGATGGAGATGAAGGACGTTTGACGATGATTGACACACATGAGAAGGTTGTGGCAGATTTTCCTCAGAGTCCAAGGATGAATACTTCATTTCCGTTCGAACCTAGAACTGGAGAATTAGTTCTCTTTCCTAGTGGTGCAATGCACATGGTAGAACCCAATCCTACCGACAAAGAACGGTATAGTATTTCATTTAATACGAATATGCAATACACAACTGCAACAGCTAATCAAGGAAATATAGAAAACTACTGCAGAGATGAATTTATGTTTGATTTAGATAAAAACGGTAATCCTATTACTTCTAAGTAACTAGAACTTCTAAATAGTAGTATGGAAATAGTAATCGATGCTCACATAATTTGGAATTTACTTCTAACCTTTATCTTAACGCCTGTCGCTTGGATGATTCGTAATATCATGACTGAGCAATCTAGACTGTCAATTCTAATTAACCGAACAAGAGAAGAGGTTGCTAAAGATTACGTTACAAGAGACCAAATAGAAAAAGACTTCCAACGAATGATTGACACCATCGATAGAATAGACGAAAAAATCGATAGACTCCAGTCCAAGACATACTTCCAAGAATAGGTTACCAAATGGTATAAATAGTAGTAGTTAAGATTATTACTACTGGATAACTATTATGGCAGCACCAAATTCAAAAGCAACATTTAAAGAATACATCAAAAGGGCATTAGGAGCTCCTGTTGTGGAAATTAATATCGATGACGACCAATTGGACGATAGAGTCGATGAAGCACTTCAGTATTTCCAAGAATTCCATTACGATGGGTCTATAAAAACATATCTTAAACATCAGATTACTCAAGCAGAAATAGATTCGTTTAAAACAAATGAATCCCATTCAGCTTCGACAACTGGAACTCAAGCAATATCAGGACAGACTTACGGAGAAGGTAAGAATTATATTACACTACCTGAACACGTTCTTGCAGTTATTAATCTATTCCCGTTCTCAAGTGGAACACAATCAAATATGTTTGATATCCAATATCAACTTAGACTAAATGACTTGTGGGATTTAACGTCTACAAGTGTAATGTATTATTCACAAGTTCAGTCACACCTTGCACTACTCAATCAGATGTTAGTTGGTCAGATACCAATAAGATATAATATGCATTCTAATAGACTTTACATAGACTACAATGCAAATAAACTTTCAGCAAATGAGTGGATTATCATCGAGTGTTACAGAAAGATTAACCCAACAGATATGACCGATGTCTTTAATGATATGTGGTTAAAAAAATATGCAACTGCAAAAGTTAAATATCAGTGGGGCGAAAACCTTGCGAAATTTACTGGAATTGCTTTGCCTGGCGGAGTTACACTTAACTCTGAACAGATGAAAACCGAAGCACAAGAAGAGATAACAAGATTAGAAGAAGAGTCTAGACTGAACTATGAAATGCCAGTCATGGACATGATGGGGTAATAAATGCCAACTAATGTATTTTTTAACCATGCAGTAAACACTGAACAACACCTCTATGAGGATTTAGTTGTTGAGTCGTTAAGAATGTATGGACATGAGTGTTTCTATCTACCTAGAGAAGTTGTAGAAGAAGACACTATACTAAATGAAGATGTGCAATCTAGATTTGGTGATGCATACTCAGTAGAGATGTATATTGAAAATGTAGAAGGATTTGAAGGAGAGGGAGACTTAATGTCTAAGTTCGGTGTCTCAGTTCGTGACACTGCAACTTTTGTAATTTCTTTAAGGTCGTGGGAAAGATTCATTTCCTTGGACTCAAACCTCGCATCTTCTTTAAGACCTAACGAAGGGGATTTAATACATTTCCCTATGAGTGGTTCGATGTTTGAAATCAAATTTGTAGAACATGAGAACCCATTCTATCAGGTCGGAAAACTATTTGTATTCAAATTACAATGTGAATTATTCGAATACAGTGGAGAAGACTTTGACACTAATGTTACAGACATTGACCTTATCGAAGATGAACAAGCATACTACATCGACCTAACAATGGCGTCAGGTGGTTCAGGAAACTATGTGAACAATGAAAATATTACACTAAGTAGTGTTGTAGTGGGAGAGGTCATCTCTTGGAATCCAGTAACTAAAAACTTAAGAATCAGAGATAATACGAAGACACTAGTAGTGGGAGACGTTATTGTTGGTGCATCAGGAAGTGCATCTCATACTATTGGAAGTATTGTGGATGTTATGACTATGGCAAATGACGGAAATGCAGATAACTTAGACTTCGAAACTAAAGCAGATGGTTATCTAGACTTTAGTGAAACAAATCCATTCGGTGAGGTTACATAATGTTTGGAACTCATTTTTATCATGAAACTATTAAGAGAAGTGTGTCTATTTTTGGAACACTATTCAACAACGTAACCATAAAGAAAACCAAAGCAGACGGAACAGTTCTTGCACAACAGATAGTTCCTATATCATATGGCCCAAAAGCAAAATGGTTATCAAGACTTAACGAAGAAGCAAACCTATCTGATAACAATAGAAGTGCAATTAGTTTACCTAGAATGGCATTTGAAATTACTGGATTTGAATATGATGCAGCTAGACAACAAAGTAAATTAATCAAAGCAGAAAAGGGTGGATTAGATGCAGATAAATCTAATCGAGGATTCCAGTACGCACCTGCACCATATACCATAAACTTTACTTTGTCAATACTTGCTAAACAAGCAAATGACGGACTTCAAATTGTAGAACAGATTCTACCTTACTTCCAACCCGAATATACCGTTTCTATGAAGATGATTGACGAGATGAGTGAAGTTCGAGACGTTCCTATTACACTTACTAGTGTATCGATGGAAGACACTTACGAAGGTGAGTTCACGGAAAGACGAGTCATCGAACACACCTTAGAGTTTTCTATGAAGATATACTTCTTTGGCCCTGTATACAAAGGTAAGATTATTAAGAATGTTATCGAAAGAACATACATCAATCCTGAAGTTACTAAGGGGTTTACAACGAATGAGACAACAACATCAGGTCTTGTTAAAGAGGTCAAACACTATGAACCTGCATTCGGGGAGATTGCAAATGTTCAAAGTTCATCCACAAATGTGGTGTTTGCAAGTGCGATAAATAGTTCTATAAGTGTTGGTGATGAAGTGTTCGATACAGGACTAGCAACAAACCCAACAGTTAGTGCGATTGCAACAGATAAACTAAGTATAACACTTAGTAGTGCAATTACACTTGCAAACAAAACAACACTTAAGTTCGTGGGTTCAGTAGACCCTGAAGATACTTTCGTAGTTGCAGAAACGGTAAATTTTTATGATGACGGTACTGGTTCAACATTTGCAGACAATCAGACTGAAGATGCGAGTTAATTATGGCAAAAAACATAGATTCTAAATTGGACGATATCCTAGATATCTCTACAGAAATCACAAAAGAAACCAAAGTAGTTAAACTACCTGCACTTCAACGTGCAGAGTCAGTAGACAACGACTACAAGTATGGTCGAGAGACCCTCTACAACCTCGTAGAGAGGGGTCAGGATGCGATTGATGGGATACTTGACCTATGCAAGGAAACCGAACACCCACGTGCTTACGAGGTTGCAGGACAACTTATAAAGACCGTTGGGGACACTGCAGAAAAACTCCTAGACCTACAAAAGAAAGTCAAAGAATTGGAGAATGAAGATAGTAATGTAAAGACCCAACACAATCATTTGTATGTTGGTTCCACCTCAGAACTACAGAAGTATTTGAAAAAAAACAAAGAGTAGAATATAAAGAATGACTGATGCGAAGAACCAAGGATACTTAGGTAATACCTTAATCAAGAAGGCTGGGGTTGAACACCAGTATACCGAAGAAGAGTTGGGTGAATACCTTAAGTGTTCCCAAGACCCTGTACACTTCATTGAAAACTATTGTCAGGTCATCTCACTTGACGAAGGTATGGTCAAGTTTAAACTCCGTGGGTATCAGAACGAACTCATAAAACACTACGATAAAAATAGATTCAACGTAGTTCTTGCATCAAGACAGTCAGGTAAGTCAATCACATCATGTGCATATCTAATATGGTATCTGTTATTCCATCCTGAAGTCACCGTAGCAATCCTCGCTAACAAGGGTGCAATCGCACGAGAGATGATTTCTCGTATAGTTACTATGTTAGAGTCAGTTCCCTTCTTCTTACAGCCAGGAGTTAAGATACTTAACAAAGGTTCGATAGAGTTTGCAAATGATAGTAAACTAGTTGCAGCTGCAACATCCTCAAGTTCTATTCGTGGTCTTTCAATTAACTTACTATACTTAGATGAGTTTGCGTTCGTAGAGAATGCAGAAGAGTTCTATACTGCAACATATCCCGTAGTAACATCGGGTAAAGATACTAAGGTTATTATTACTTCTACTGCAAACGGTGTTGGTAATATGTTTTATAAACTGTATGAAAGTGCAGTGCAGAAACAGTCTGAGTATAAAGACTTCACAATTAACTGGTATGATGTGCCAGGCAGAGATGAGGAGTGGAAAAGACAAACCATTGCAAACACTTCTGAAACTCAGTTTGAACAGGAGTATGGTAACAGTTTCTTAGGAACAGGTAATACACTTATCAGTTCTAATTGTTTATTGGGTATGAGGTCGATAGATTCGGAATGGTGGAAGGAAGACTTCTCCATGTACAAAAGACCTCAAGCAGACCACACATATATAATAACAGTAGATGTTGCAAAGGGTAGAGGGATGGATTACTCGACATTTACAGTTTTTGATATAACTACTCAACCATTTGAACAGGTTGCAGTGTATAGAAATAGTATGATATCACCCATGCTGTTTCCCGATATTATAAATAAGTATGCAACATCATATAATGAAGCATTGGTGATAATTGAAAACAATGCAGAAGGTGGGATGGTAGCAACCCAATTACATTTTGATATAGAATACGAAAATGTATTCGTTCAGGGTCAGACTAAGATAGACGATATCGGTGTGACAATGAATAAAAAGATTAAAAGAATCGGATGTTCTACACTAAAAGAACTGTTAGAAGAGAACAGATTGACATTGTGTGATAGAAATACGATTACTGAACTCATGACATTCATAAATAAAGGTATGTCGTTCGAGGCTGCAAAAGGTTATCACGATGACTTGGTAATGAATTGTGTTTTATTCAGTTGGTTTGTAACTACTGAATACTTTCACCATCTAACTAATCATCAGATTAAAGACTTGTTGTATGCAGAACAACAAAAGTTAATAGAAAACGACCTATTACCTGCAGGAATATTCGGAGACCCTAATGCAACTCCCGAAGCATCCTCATTCGTAGACAACGAAGGTGACAGGTGGTATATCAAAGGAACATAAAAATAAAACATAGAATGTATTGGGTGGTTGTTAACATTAGTATTGTTATAAATAAAACAGTAAACAACAACTTTTTACATTAACAGGAGAAAAGTATGGCATTTCAAGTATCACCAGGCGTTCAGGTCAACGAGATTGACTTAACAAATGTTGTACCAGCAGTTTCAACAACAACTGGTGCATTCGCTGGTTCATTTCAATGGGGCCCTGTTGATGAAGTAATAACAGTTTCAGATTCAAAGGGTTTAGTAGACACGTTCGGTTCACCCGTTAATACAGACGCTGGTTCAGAAGACTTCTATACAGCAGAATCATTTTTAAAGTACGGTTCATCATTAAGAGTGGTTAGAACAAACTCAACAGGTTTAGCAAACGCTAACGCTGGTGGGTCATCTAACGTAACACTACTTAAAGGTAATGACGACTACACACAAACATTTAAAAGTGGTGGTTCAGCAGCAACAGTCGGTAAATTTATATCTAAATTTGCAGGTGTTAAGGGTAATTCACTAAAAGTATCAACTTGTGCATCTTCAGATGCATATTTCAATGATGCAGTAACTACTACTAATGCTACAGGGACACTAGGTGCAACAACAATAACGGTTACTGCAAGTAACGTATTCGTTGTAAGAGACATAATCAGATTCGCAGGTCACACAACAGACTATAGAGTATTAACATTACCTAGTGCAACAACAATTACAATCGAAGCATTAGGTCAACCTTCAGGTTCAGGTCTTACTCTTTCTGTCGGAAGTGGGATTGCTATTGATAGATATTGGGAACACCATAATCTATTTGCAAAAGCACCATCTAAATCATATTCTGCAGTTGCAGGTAGTGGTTCAAATGACGAAATTCATGTTGTAGTTATAGACGAAGACGGAGTATTCACTGGTAAAACACATACTGTATTAGAAACTCATGGTTTCTTATCATGTGCTTCAGATGGTAAAGATGCACAAGGTGCTTCTAACTACTATAAAGACGTTCTAGAAACAAAATCAAACTACGTTTACTGGTCAGGACATTCAACATCAACTCACGCTACTGTATCTTCAACAACAACCGTTGCAGGTTCAGCATCAGTTGCATTCGGAAGACCGACTGTTCCTGAAAATTCCTCATTACAATTTGGTACTGATGGAAGATTGAGTACTGTAGGTCAGAAACATGGTGCATGGTCAACTCATTTCGGTGATGCAAACACAATAGATATCTCATTCTTACTAGTCGGTTCAACACGTGCTGACGATGGTACAGGAACACAAGTAGATACCGTTGCAAACTGGACTTCATTAGTCAACCAAGGTATTCTTCTTGCAGAAGCAAGAAAAGACTGCATGGTTCTCGCAAGTCCTAGACGTGCTTCAGTAGTTGGTGTTACTTCAGAGTCAACACAAACAACAAATGTCCTTGCAGATTGTAACACTGCAACTTCAAGTTCATTCGCAGTATTAGACTCAACATGGGTTTATCAGTACGACAGATACAACGATAGATATTGTTGGGTTCCTGCAAACGGACACACTGGTGGAATTATGGCAAGAAGTGACCTTCAAAGAGATGCATGGGTAAGTCCTGCAGGTTTCTCAAGAGGTCAATACTTAGGAATAACTAAGATTGCATTCAACCCGAAACAAGCATCTAGAGATGACTTGTATCGTGCAAGAGTTAACCCAGTCGCAACATTCCCAGGCCAAGGAACAATCCTATTCGGGGACAAAACAGCACTAACAACACCTTCTGCATTCGATAGAATCAATGTAAGAAGATTGTTCATAGTTTTAGAGAAAGCAATATCAACTGCCGCTCAAGCACAGTTGTTCGAATATAACGATTCGTTCACACGTGCTCAGTTTAGGGCTGCAATCGAACCTTTCTTAAGGGATGTCAAAAATAGAAGGGGTTTAATTGACTTCTCAGTAGTTTGTGATGAAACGAACAACACTGATTCAGTCATGGATAGAAACGAATTTGTTTGTTCTATCTTTGTTAAACCTGCTCGTTCTATTAACTATATAACATTGAACTTTGTCGCTGCTAGAAGTGGTGTTCAGTTTGAAGAAATTTATTCAGCAGTATAACAGGAGTATTATAAATGTCAACAATAGACCAATTTAAGGCACAATTAATAGGTGGTGGCCCAAGGGCAAACAGATTTAGAGTTTTTCTACCCCGTGCAGGTAATAAGATTGAGTTCTTGGCGAAAGGTTCATCAATTCCTGCTGCTTCAATAGCTTCGGTAGAAGTTCCATATCAAGGTCAAGTATTAAAACTTGCTGGAGATAGAACATACGCTGATTGGGAAGTAACAATTGTTAATGATGTCGAGTTTTCAGCAAGAACTTCATTAGAACAGTGGCAAGAAGACATTCAAGGTCACGGAACTTCATTAGGTATGGCGACAACAGACTACTTATTAAGTAGGGCATTTGTCGAACAACTAGGTAAAGACGACTCAGTCCTAGCGAGATACGAATTTTTCAATATCTTCCCAACAGAACTCAGTACAGTAGCACTTGCTAATGACGCTGAAGGAATTACGGAATTTACTGCAACATTTGCCTATTCTCACTGGGAAAGAGTAATTTAAGTACACATTAGTACAGTGAATACTGCTACTTTTAGGTGGTATAAATAACATTATGGATATATTTGGATTTGAAATCACTCGTAAAAAAGACGAGTTAAGAGCTGCAGAGGTTAAGAACGCTAAGTCGTTTGTCCCTCAAGTTGATGATGACGGAACACCCGTTGTCTCACAAAACGCAGGTTACATCGCAGGAGGCGCTTATGGTGCCTATGTGGACATGGAAGGTGGTATTAAAAATGAGGTCGAACTCATTAGAAGATACCGAGAAACCTCTCTTGTACCTGAATGCGATGCAGCTATTGAAGATATAGTTAATGAGTGTATCACTTCGGATAGTGCCGATAGGATAGTAACACTCGACCTCAGAGATGTGAAACTCTCTGACAGCATCAAAAACAAGATGCAAGACGAGTTTTACAACATCTTATCAATGATGAAGTTCAATCAGAACTCTCATGAAATATTCCGAAAATGGTACGTTGATGGAAGGATTTACTTCCATAAGGTAGTTGATGGCAACAGAACTAAACAAGGTCTTGTTGATATTAGACAAGTTGACCCTCTTAAAATTAAGAAGGTTAGGAATGTTGAAACCAAGAAAGAGAAGGGTGTCGAAATTATTTCGAAAATTGAAGAATTTTATGTCTTCAATGATAAAGGATTTGATAAAACTGGTGTCAATGAAGGGACAACAGTAAAAATTGCACCTGAGGCAGTATGTTATACTACTTCGGGATTGTTAGATTTTAACAAGAATGCAGTTATCGGATATTTGCACAAAGCATTGAAGACTGCAAATCAGTTATCAATGATGGAAGATGCACTAGTAATCTATAGATTGTCTAGGGCTCCTGAAAGAAGAATATTTTACATAGATGTAGGTAATCTTCCAAAGGCAAAGGCAGAACAGTATCTTGCAGATGTTATGAATAAGTATAGAAATAAACTTGTTTATAATGCAGATACAGGTGAAATCAAAGATGACAGAAAACATATGAGTATGTTGGAAGATTTTTGGTTACCAAGAAGAGAAGGTGGTAGAGGAACAGAAATTACAACCTTGCCTGGTGGACAAAACCTCGCAGAAATTGATGACGTAGAATACTTCAAGAAGAAGTTATACCAATCATTAAATGTTCCTAGTTCTAGAATGGAAGCAGATAACGGATTCAATATGGGTCGTTCTTCTGAGATTTCTAGAGACGAACTTAAGTTTAATAAGTTCACTAACAGACTTCAGAAGAAGTTTGCTAGAGTGTTTACCGATTTATTAAGAACTCAATTGGTTCTAAAAGAGGTGTTAAATGCAGAAGAGTTTGATAAGTTTAAAGACTTTTTACAATATGACTTTACTGCAGACAACCACTTTACAGAATTAAAAGAACAAGAGATTTTTAAAGAGAGACTAGATGCACTACAAACTGCTCAGGAATATGTCGGACAATACTTTAGTAAAGAGTATGTCAGAAAGTATATCCTAAGACAAACTGAAGAGGACATCAAAATAATTGATGACCAAATCGAAGACGAAAAGTCTGATGGTGATAGTGGTGATAATGACGGATTTTATGATTCGAACGAAATTGGAGACAATAAATGAGTGAAGTAACAATAGCAAGACAAATTGTAGATACTATAGAAGCAGGTGAATTGCAGGGTGCGAAAGACCTAATTCATCAGGGTATCAAAGAGAAAGCTGCAAGTGCAGTGGACTTTAAAAGAGTTGAAAGTCAAGTAGACTGGATGGACTCGAAGGAAGGAACAGAGGCATAAATGAAGTCTTTCACTAGTATGGTACAAGAGTTGAATGAGGCGAAGTCTAAACTTCCTTCAGGACACAAAGAGGTCAAGTCAGAGGTCACCAAAGTTGGTGGAAAGTCTGTTGATATCGTGTATTCTAGTAGTAAAGGAAAGATTCACGTTTTTGTAAATGGTAGAAACTTTACTGGTGATTCACCATATAAAGATATAAAATCTGCCGAAAAAGAATTTAAAGAAATCAAAAAGATTATGAAGAACATGGGTGAAGAATTTGATATTACAATAGAGGAAATAGTAAATGAAATTAATAGCTGAATTTAACGATTCAATTGCACCAATTATCACCGAATCAAAAGATGGTAAAAAAGACTACTTCATAGAAGGTGTCTTCATGCAATCGGATATCAAAAACAGAAACGGTAGAGTCTATCCAAAAGCGATTATGGAGAAGGAAGTAGACCGTTATAACAAAGAGTTTGTTGAAAAGTCTCGTGCATTTGGCGAATTGGGTCACCCTGAAGGGCCAACTATTAATTTAGATAAAGTATCGCATCTTATCCAATCACTTACCCTAGAAGGTAAGAACTATGTTGGAAAAGCAAAGATTTTAAGTACTCCAAATGGTGAGATAGTAAAAGCTCTTATCAATGATGGTGCAAAACTCGGAGTATCTTCTAGAGGACTTGGTTCACTAGAACAAAAGGGAAATGCACAATATGTTAAAGACGATTTTCAACTTGCAACTGCAGGCGATATCGTTGCAGACCCATCTGCTCCTGAGGCGTTTGTCGAAGGAATAATGGAAGGTGTCGAGTGGATTATGGGTGCCGATGGAATATTAACTGCTCACCAAGCAGAAGACTTCCAAAGAACTCTTAAATCTGCACGACTAAATAAATTAGAAGAAACTAAGTTAAATCTATGGAAAAGGTTCGTTGAGAGTCTATAACATATAAATAAAATAAAGTAATACATTAAAGTATTAAAACAGGAGAAAAAAATGGCAGAGTTAGAAAATAACCTTACAGTTGATGAAACTGTAGAAACAGTATTAGAGGCAGGACAACCTGACGCTAAAGCTGAAAAAGGTGATAAAAAACCAGTCAAACAAGGTTCATCCGATGCCGCATCTATTGATGCAGGTAAAGCGGAAGTCGTCCCAGTTGAAACCAATCCTGTTGACAAAGCAGTTAAGTCAGTAAAAGACGCTGAGAAGAAAGTCCCTTCAAACGAAGGTGACCCTCAGAAGAAAGGTGCTGGTAAGGCTGAAAAGCAAGAGAAAATCAAAGAAGACACTAAACCTTCCAAGATGGAATCAATAAAAGCTATAGTCAACAACATGAAGGAAATGACTAAGGAAGAACTTCAATCAGTATTGTCTACAATATCTGAGTCTGAAGAGGACGAGAGTTTGACTAAAGCAGAAGTTGCAAGAGCAGTTGTTGAGTCTTTAAAATCTATGGACGAAGACAAAGTAGGAGAAATCCTAGAGTCTATGTCTGAAGAAGTGTCTAAAGAAGAAGTATTAGAAGATGCCGTCTCAGAAGAAGTTTCTGCAGATGTTGAGTCTTCATTAGTTGAAATTGAAATAGATGACGACCTATCTGCAATTTCAGAAGCATTAGACCTTTCAGAAGAAAATGCTGAAAAAGCAAAAACAATCTTCAAGGCTGCTGTACAATCAAAAGTACAGGAAGTTAAAGAAGAACTTGATGCTAAATATCAAGAAGAATTAAAAACTACAGTTAATTCTGTTAAAGGTGACCTTACGGTTGCAGTTGACAAATACTTAACCTATTGTGCAGAAGAGTGGACGAAAGAAAACGAACTTGCAATAGAACGTGGTTTGAGGTCAGAAATGACAGAAAACTTTATCGAAGGTTTGAAAACATTGTTCGTAGAACATTATGTTGACGTTCCTGAAGATAAGTATGATGTTATCGATGAACTCGCAAATCGTCTCGAAGAGATGGAAGCTAAACTAGACGGTGAAGTGTCTCAAAACATGGCAATCGTTGAAGAATTAGATACACTCAAGAGAGGAAATGTTGTGTCAGAAGCGTCTTCGGACTTGACTGATACGCAAAAAGAAAAACTATCTTCACTTGCTGAAGGAGTAGATTACAAAGACGAAGCAGACTTCCAAGAGAAGATTGCAGAAATCAAAAGTGCCTACTTCCCTGCAGAAGGTGAAAAGGTAGTGACTGAGACCTTAGTTGTTGAAGGTGATAATGAATTTGAAGTGAAAGCTTCAAGTACAGTTGACCCAACAATGGCCAAGTACTCTTCAGCAATAACAAAACTTCAACCATTAGGTTAGAGTTTAATTTAAAGGAAAAATAAAATGTTTTTATCAGAAAACTTACAAGAAAAGTGGGCGCCGATTCTAGAACACTCCGATTTACCAAAAATCGAAGACAACTACAAACGTGCAGTCACTGCTGTTATTCTTGAGAACCAAGAGAAAGCTCTTAACGAGCAGAACTTGCAAGAAGCAGCACCTTTAAATGCTACTGGAACAGGCGTTTCTAACTGGGATCCGATTTTAATATCCCTAGTAAGACGTGCTATGCCAAATCTCGTTGCGTACGACATTTGTGGAGTTCAACCAATGACTGGCCCTACTGGATTAATCTTTGCTATGAAAGCAAGATATAATGATTATCCATCAGGAACACGTTTAACTAAATCTGAAGCAATGGGAATTGACGAAGTACAGAGTGATTACTCTGCCGGCGTTAACCCTACTGCAGACGGAAAGCTTGCCGCACAAACAGGAGACCCGTTCAACGGTTCTTATGCTAGTGATACAGGTGCTGGGATGTCTACTGCTAACGCAGAAGCACTCGGTGATGTTGAAGCCTCTAACGGTTTCGCTCAGATGGGTTTCTCAATCGAGAAAGCTACAGTTACTGCTAAGTCAAGAGCATTAAAAGCAGAATACACATTAGAATTAGCACAAGACCTTAAAGCAATCCACGGTCTTGATGCAGAATCAGAATTAGCAAATATTCTTTCATCAGAAATTCTTGCAGAAATTAACCGTGAAGTTGTCAGAAATGTCAACATCCAAGCTAAAACAGGTGCTCAGGCAGCTGCAACCGCTGGAACATTCAACTTAGATGTTGATGCTAACGGAAGATGGTCTGTTGAGAAATTTAAAGGATTATTGTTCCAAATAGAAAGAGAATCAAATGCAATCGCTAAAGATACTCGTAGAGGTAAAGGAAACTTTATTCTATGTTCTTCAGACGTAGCATCTGCTCTTTCAATGGCAGGAGTATTAGATTACGCACCTGCTTTATCAACATCTCTAAACGTAGATGACACAGGCAATACATTTGCTGGTGTTCTAAACGGTAGAGTTAAAGTATACGTTGACCCTTATGCAGGTTCAGACTACTTAACTGTTGGTTATAGAGGAACTAATCCGTATGATGCAGGTATGTTCTATTGCCCATACGTTCCATTACAAATGGTTCGTGCTGTTGGCGAGAACACATTCCAACCAAAAATCGGTTTCAAAACTAGATATGGTATGGTTTCAAATCCTTTCGTTGGTGCTACACCAGCTGACGGACTTGCATCTGCAGGTACTAACCAGTACTACAGAAAATTTGCAGTTACTAACATTCTGTAAATTAAAACTTTCGAGTTTGAAAAAGGTCTCTCACGAGACCTTTTTTTTTGCCTTGAATAAGGTATCTTAGAAATCGCCCTCAGCAACTTGAACCACATTGATTCCTCTTGCTTTCCACATTGCAACAACTTTGTTTCTGTCGTCATAGACAATGTCAATCTTACCACCGAACTCTTCGAATTTATCTGCAAGGTCGGACTTGAACACTTCATCGGGTCTGAAGTCGCCATCGGGTCTAAGGAAAAGACCTTGATGTCCTTTACCAATCCACTCATCAATCTGAGCTTCAGTAAGACTTCTTTGCGACTCGTTTCTTGCACTGAAGAATGCGACATCGTGTCCGTCTTCAATGTGTTTCTTTGCGATATCACACACCCATTGTACAGGAGTGTCAAATTGAGTCGCCTCTTTGAATGATTTCCAGTCGGTAGGTTGTTGAGTAACGTGATATCTCCTATGCTCTACATCAGCGATAGTTCCATCAACGTCAAAAATTATTGTTTGTTTTTCCATACTTATAGTATACCAAAAAATGCAACCCATAGTCAAGTGTTTTTACGCACTAAATACAAGGTACAATACAGTACATTACACATACACACGGAGAAAAATATGAGTAATTCAACAAAATCGGGGTTCGAAATTCGAGCTGACTTATTATCACTATCAGAAGGTCTTTTGACCTCTAATTATCAGAGGGAAGTTGACGCTATCTATGCACACAACGATTCATTCCCTAATGATAAGAAACCTTTACCTTTAAGAGAAATCACTGGTGAAGAAGTTATTAGAACTGCTAGACAACTCAATGAGTTTGTCACTGAGAAATAAGTATAAATACTAGGTATATTATGAGTAAATATGAAAAAACAGTAAAGGTTCTAGAAGGCCCATGGGAAGCAGATACGTTTCCCCAAGGTGAAGAGACAACTGATGTCCTTTCTAGAAAAACGATTACCACATACGTCCAAGACGGATATTTGTGTGAATCTACAACAACAAGAGAGTATAGGGGTGACGATTACTTCGATACTTCTTCTAACAAACGGATACTCAAGGTAAATGTCTGAAACAACAATCAACAAATCTATACTCAATAAGAATAATTTTAAACTTCTTATTGATAAGGTTCCAACAGTTGAATACTATGTTCAGCAGGTTAATATTCCTGCCATAAGTTTCAATGAGGTTATTGAACCGTCAGGTCTTGGTGTTGATGCATATTTTGCTGGTGATAGGGTCTCATTCGAAACACTGAATGTGACCTTCCTAGTTGATGAAGACCTTCAGAATTTTAAAGAGATATACGATTGGATGTCTCAGATTGTTCCGATAAGCAATACTGATGATTACGGAAAACTTACAGGAAGCAAAAAACATACACTAGGTGTTGCAAATCAGTCGGGAGATGCACTTAATCTGCACTCTCAGATTACACTAGTTACCAATACAAACAAAAACCTTCCAAATAGGTATTTTAGATTTTACGATGCATTCCCAATATCTTTAAGTGGAATAGAATTACAGTCAGGTTCAGAAACAGAACCAGTGACTTGTGAGGTTCAGTTCCGTTTTCAGTATTACGATATAAAATCATCTAGTTAAAACCCCCTATTTGTGGTATAATAGACCATGAGTACCTCTTTATTATGAGATAATATTATGAACCTAGATGATTTAAAAATTGAATGGAAAAAAGATTGTGAGATTGACGATATCCAGTTGGATAACGCATCACTTGAAGTACCTAAACTTCACGCAAAATACTTAGACTTACTTTCCAGTAAGTTACTGCTTCAGAAACAATACCAAATGAAATACGACACTTTGCTTAAGAACAAGTGGATGTGGTATAATGGTAAGTTCTCGCAAGAAGAACTAAACGCATTGGGTTGGGAACAGTTTGATTTAAAAATCATGAAAGCAGACTTGCATTATGTCTTTAATGCAGACCCCGAATTACAAACACTAAAAGCAAAACAAGAGTATTTAAAAATAACTATAGACTTCCTTAAGGAGTGTCTAACAAACATTACATGGAGACACCAAACAATCCGTAATACGATTGATTGGAGAAAATTCATGGCAGGTAATTAAGATGATATTAGAAAACTACGTATGGCAAGCACCATCCTTCTTCTCTAGAAAAGAAATAGATGATTTACATCGTGCATCGGATAAACTACAATTCCAGGCAGGACAAGTAGGGGGGGGACTAGATAATCAAGATAGAGATGGTGAAAAAATGGGTGGAACAGAAGACTGGAGTGTCCGTAGTTCTCAGGTTAAGTGGTTCGAGATGGAAAACAACCATATGCCAGAACATTTACTCAAGAAGATTAATGATGCAGTTACTATGGCAAATAGAGAGTGCAGGTGGAATCATAATATAGAATACATGGAAAATCCCCAATACACTATTTACAATGAACAACCTGATAGGAAGGGAGATTTCTATACATGGCATACTGATGCAGGCCCAGTTCCTTATGGAAACGGAATGCATAGAAAATTAAGTATGACCATTCAGTTATCAGACCAAGACGATTATGAGGGTGGACATTTTCAGTGGTTAGAACCTGCAACCCAGTTTGATAAAATGACTGGGACTAACCCACAAGTTAACATGGCAGATGCAATTTCAACATTGTCTCATTCTGCCAAAAGTATTGGTTCAGTAGTTATATTTCCCTCGTTCCTATACCATCAAGTTACACCTATATTAAGTGGAACTAGAAAATCGTTGGTATGTTGGATGGTGGGACATCCGTATGTCTGATACTGTAAAAGTTTCAAAAGTAAACGAAGTATTTCTTAAAGTCGATTGTGATGATGGACTTGCGAAGGAGTTATTCGAATTCTTTTCTTTTAAAGTTCCCAACGCTAAGTTCATGCCTTCCTATAGAAACAGAATGTGGGATGGTAAGGTATACCTATTCTCTATTAAAACACACAAAATTTACATTGGATTACTCCCATACGTTGATGAGTTCTGCAGGGAACGAGGATTTAACTTTGAGGGTGTTCAGGATGTTATCGGACACAAACACAAGACGAAAGATTTTAATATTACAGATTTAAATTTACCATTTGAACCTAGAGATTATCAATTAGATGCATTCCACACTGCAACCAAGTATGGAAGACAATTATTATTGTCACCTACTGCAAGTGGTAAGTCTTTAATCATTTATATGTTAGCACGATACTACGACACCAAAACTGTAATCATCGTTCCAACAACCTCACTGGTAGAACAGATGAGTAAAGATTTTGAGGATTACGGATACAAAGAACCTATCTGTAAAATCTACCATGGTCAACCTGTATTCGATGCACCTATAACAATTACTACATGGCAGTCATTCAGTAAGGCACCTAAGAAAACATTAGAGTCATTCAAAATGGTTGTCGGAGACGAAGCACATTTATTTAAAGCAAACGTGTTGAAAGGTATTCTCGAAAAGATGAAGAACACTGCATTACGTTTTGGAACAACGGGAACACTGGACGGAACAGAAGTTCATAGACTACAACTCGAAGGATTATTCGGGCCCCTTAAGAAAGTTACAACTACTGCAGCTTTAATGGAAGAGGGAACAATCGCAAACTTGAATATTGATATACTAATATTGAAACATAAGAAGATAAAACTTGCGAACTACCAAGAGGAGATGGACTACTTAGTATCGAATGATAGTAGGAACGAGTTTATTTGTAATCTAGTTTATAATTTAAAGGGAAACACACTTGTACTATTCCAGTATGTTCAAAAACATGGTGAAGTATTGCACGGTAAGATGTTTAAAAGATTGGGAGAGAAGTTGCATTATGTATATGGTGGAACAGACGTAACCGATAGAGAGGATGTAAGAACAATAGTAGAGAAGAGTGACAATAACGTCATACTAGCGTCATACGGAACTTTCTCCACTGGAGTAAATATTAAGAAGATAGATAATATCATCTTTGCATCTCCATCAAAATCAAGAATAAGAAATCTACAATCTATTGGTAGAGGACTTAGAAAAGGTAAAGACAAAGACACTATGAGATTGTTTGATATTGCCGATGACATAGGGGGTAGTAACTACACTCTAAATCACTGTAAGGAACGTATAAATATATACAACGAAGAAGGATTTAACTATGACATCAAGCAGTTCGAACTAAAATGAAATACGAAGTATTAAAACTTAAAACAGGTCAAGAACTTTGTGGGATGGTTTCATATACAGAAACTACCATTGAGGTTACTTTACCTATGGTATGTCAACTTACTCGTGTCTCGCAACAAAATACACTTGCAACATTTATACCTTACGCTCCATTGGCACTTGACCCTATCCTTTCTATAGGATTAGAAAGTGTTATGCATACCAGTCCCATGAATGACCAATTCATCCCCTTCTATGACGAAGCTTCTGCAAAGTGGTTGGGTATGGTAGAAGATGGAAACATACCTCTTACTAACTCGATGCCGTCTCCTAGAGAATTCATCAGAGAGAAGTTAGATGAAATTATGGATGGTGTGTCCGAAGAGGAACTCGCAGAACTTGAGAGAGAACAATTCGCAGAAGAAGATTATGTTCTATCAATTACCTCGGACGAAAAGAAAATAATTCACTAGACTTTTATCTTGTCTAAATAACTGCGTACGATATCATCATGTTGATGAATATCTTATTATAACTGAACCTTATAGGAAAAAAACCATGACAACTGCAATTTACTTTGCGAAGACCATGGTGCGAAAAGCTAGAGAAATTACAATCTTTGAATGTAAAGTATGTGATGCAATCGAATTTCTAGTACTGATGACTCTTCCATTCGTATTACCAATATTTATTATATCGATGTCCGTTAAAGGATACTAATGAAAACCACTGAAGAAAAACTTCTTCAATTCGTAAACTTTTCACCTTCCGAACGATGGATGGAGCGTATTGTAGAAATGCATCCGATGAGACAAATCTTTTGGGCTACCATAATGCAAGTCTCTGTTTTTGGATTCATGATGTTATCATTCTCCATCATTAATTTCTCCTTGGAAATGGGGTTGTGAAACCACCATATATACTAGGTATAACATTAATCATTTGTTTGGGACTATTAGTCCTAGGTGAAATTCAAAAGATTGGTCGAGGAAGAGATGTAGATATGAGTGTGGTGTTTAATCCCTTATAGCTATATTCCCCTTGGGACATATTAATTTTAACATAGATTCCTCAGATGTCTAGAGGTTTTTGAAATTAAATTAAAAATAAATTAATCTAGAAAACACCTTACATAACCATCATAATCGTTGTATAATAGGTGCATGATAAAAGAAAAGAAGAAACCTGAACACTACGTCAACAACAAGGACTTTACTGCCGCTGTTGCAGAATATGCTGGACTAATCAAAACTGCAAAAGCGAATGAAGAAACTCTACCTAGAATGTCGGAGTACATAGGAGAATGCGTTTATAAAATTGCAACTCGACTATCTACAAGACCTAACTTCATCAACTACACTTATAGAGATGAAATGATATGTGATGCAATCGAAAACTGCATTCAGTATCTTGGAAACTTTAATATCGAAAAGTCATCAAATGCATTCGCATATGTTACTCAGATATGTTACTATGCTTTCTTACGAAGAATACAGAAAGAAAAGAAACAAGTTTTTATAAAACAAAAGTCAATCATGGAATCATCAGTTTCATTGGAATCTTTCCAAACTATTGATGGGAACTATGACCCTGCATTAACAAACACCAACGTGGAATGGTTGAAAGAAAACATGAACCACGTTAATTACGAACCTCGTAAAACAAAGAAAAAACCCACCACTAAAAAAACTACAGCGTTAGAAGAGAATATGTCTCCTGACACTGAACCAAAAGAAAGTTAATTTTGAAAATTGCAATCCTAAACGACACACATTGTGGAGTTCGTGCCGATATGTTAGAGATGTCTAACTACCAAGGTCGATTTTATGATGAAGTATTTTTCCCATACCTTGATGAACATAATATCAAACAGATAGTTCATTTAGGAGACTACTTTGATAGAAGGAAGTATGTAAACTTTGCGACTTTAAAAGCAAACAAACAACACTTCATCGAACCCATGTTAAAGAGAAACATCCAAATGGATTTAATTCTCGGTAATCATGACACTTATTATAAGAACACCAACGATGTAAATTCACCTGAACTTCTTTTGTTTGGTGATAACAACATCAACGTAATATCAGAACCAGTTACTAAAGAATATGATGGTTGTGAGATTGCACTTGTTCCTTGGATTAACCCTGAGAACTATGCAGACTCCGTAGACTTTTTACTATCGAATAAAGCAACTCAGTGTTGGGGTCATTTTGAAATTGAAGGTGCATTGATGATGCCTGGCTTTAATTGTCCTCATGGATTAGATTTCACATATCTAAAAAGATTCGAACAAGTCCTCAGTGGTCACTTTCACCATAAATCAGAACTAGGAAACATTAGATATCTAGGAAGTCAGATGGAATTTACTTGGGGTGATTATGGGGATAACAAATACTTCCATATTTTTGATACAGAGACTAGAGAGATTTTACCTGTACTGAACCCAATTAAGATGTTCCACAAAGCATTCTATGATGATACCAATTCATCTTTTGAAGAAATACAGGCTGCAGACTACTCAGACATTAACGGCAAGTTCGTAAAGGTGATAGTAATCAACAAAGATAACCCCTATTGGTTTGACAGTTATCTCGATAAGATACACTCACAAAACCCAATACATTTACAGGTGGTTGATGATAACAAACACATGGACTTCTTTGGAGACGATGATATTGAAGACATTGAAGATACCTTAACCATCCTATCTAAGTATGTTGATGGTTTAGAGATACAAGGCAAGAAGAAAAGTCTTGATGAATTAATGACTTCGTTATATCATGAAGCACTTGAAGAGCATAACTTTCTATGATAAATTTTGAAAAGATACGTTGGAAGAATTTACTTTCATCGGGAAATACCTTTACTGAGATAGAATTGAACTCTCATCAGACTACACTTATATTAGGTGAGAATGGTGCAGGGAAATCTACACTATTAGATGCATTGTGTTTCGGATTGTATGGCCGTGGATTTAGGAACCTTAAAAAAGACCTACTTATTAATAGTGTCAATGAGAAAGGTTTACTAGTAGAAATAGAGTTTTCTGTTGGTAAGAAAGAATATAAAATTATCCGTGGTGCAAAACCAAATATTTTTGAGATATATCTAGACGGAGTTCTTGCAAACCAAACTGCAACAGTTAAAGATTATCAAGAACAATTAGAGAAACATATACTTAAGATGAACTATCGTTCATTCACTCAAGTTGCGATACTAGGAAGTGCAAACTTCGTTCCGTTCATGCAATTGAAATCAGTAGAGAGACGAAAGTTGGTCGAAGACCTATTGGATATTTCTATATTTTCAACCATGCAAGACATTCTTCGCCAACGAGTAACTACTCATACAGAAAATGTTCGTGACACTTCACATTCAATAAATATAATGGAAGAGAGAATTAGTGGGTTATCCAATCAACTTTTAGCTCTTCAAGAGAATCGTGACCAAAGGATGGCGAAATTAGAAACGTCTATAGATGACACTCAAACTAATATTGATGATTTGTTAGGAAGGGTTCAAGAGAAAAACGTAGACATTGAACATCGAAAATCTACCATCACCGATGAAGGCAAAGTTGAAGATAAATTCAAAGAAGCTTCAGATTTATATAAACAGTTAGAGAACCGTAAAACAACCATTTTAGAGGAAATCGAATTTTATGAATCCAATGATAATTGTCCAACCTGCAAACAGGGTATAGATGAAGAACATAAAACGAACCATGTCGCAGAGAAGCAGAAGAAGAAGGATGAGTTATTGGATGGACTCGGACAACTATATGAAACAATCAGAAAGTCTGAGGAACGCATTGCCAGAATCCATGAGGTTACCACTGCCATCACCAGTCTCCAAACCCAAATAAGTTTACTTCAAACGGAAATTCATTCCAACGTAAAGTTCATTCAAAAAATACAAACAGAGATAAATGAGTTAGAGAAAGAAGGTATAAGTAATTCTAATGCTCAAGAACAGATGATGGATAACGAAGAGAAGTTGGACATCTTACTTTCCAAAAGTGAATCCTTATCAGACCAAGGACACTACTATGACATTGCATCAACTCTTCTTAGAGACCAAGGTGTAAAACAAAAGATTATCAAACAATATGTTCCAGTCATGAACAACATGATTAACAAATATCTTGCACAATTAGAATTCTATGTTGGATTTGAACTGAATGAATCATTTGAAGAAACAATCAAGTCACGGTTCAGAGATGTATTTAAGTATGACAATTTCTCGCAGGGTGAAAAGATGAGAATCGACCTTGCACTTTTATTTACATGGAGAGCAATAGCAAGAATGAAGAACAGTGTGAACACTAACTTACTGATACTGGACGAAGTGTTCGACTCTTCACTGGACGTTGCAGGAACAGACGACTTCCTAAAACTATTGAATACACTTACTGAAAGAACTAACGCATTTATAATAAGTCATAAGGGTGAAGCACTCTATGATAAATTTAACAATGTATTACGATTTGAAAAGTATAAAAACTTCTCACGACTTGCAGAATAGGATAAATAGTACTATGAAATCATTTTCAGAACATAAAAATAAAACAGTAGACTTAGATGTAAAATTGACATATCCTTTATATGAAAATTTTATAGGAGAAGCATATTCATTTTTTCCGAAGACTGAAGAAGAAATTAAAACCCAATGTGCTAAATGGCCTGATGAGTCTATAGAAGATGCAATTAAACTTTTGAATTATCTTAAATCAAAACACGACACACCAATCAACATAGATATGAACATACCCAAAAAGATTAATATTGTTCGTGCATTAAAAGACGATTTTACCGATATTGGTACTATCGCTTCTTCAGCAGGAATAACAAATGTTAAGTTAAAGTTTGGAAATGGTTCAATGGGTGGAAGAGGTATCAACAACAAAGGAAAGGACTTCGAAGACAAATTCGCAGGTGATATTGAAAGATGGTACAAGGGAGAAGAAACCGATAAGATTCCTGATGAACATCTAAAAGCAATTCTACAATGTGATAAATTTTATGATTGGAGTAATTCTGAATCATTTAGTGTATCAGTAGATGCATCTGCAAACACTCCAAGACCAATAAAATTTGGTAGTAAAATTGAACTAACAAATACAAAAGGTTCGGGATTTGACTTAGGAAAATCCGTAACCGATATTACAGTTGTCTCAGATGGAACCCCGACATACCTTTCAATGAAGTCAACAGGTACAGTTACATTCTTTAATGTTGGAGTGCGAACTAAGTTAACCCCTTCTGAAATACAGAAAGGAAAAATAACAAATACAGATGGTCTAAAACTTTTAAAAATGTTTGGAATAGACCCTGTTAGATTCTGTACTATTTTTAATGATGATGTAAAATCAGATTCAGGTAAAGTAAATGTTTCTGCAAATCCACTTGTAACTCACCTATTGAAATCGGGTATTGGGTACAATTATCATGTTCTTCATAAGAAAAGTGGTAAAGTATACTCTTATAAAATGTCCGAGACCTTGATGAAGAAAGCTGCAAAAGTTGGTTCTATGACTGTACATTATGGTGGAATGGGTGGAAAAGGAAAAAGAGTAGATATGACAATGGAGTCCCCATTATATTACTTTAAATTAAATATTAGAGATACACAAGGAAACGATGGATACCCAACTCGTATGATGTGCGATTTCAAGGCAAAATAAATTATGTATGAATTAATAGAAGAGGCCTCAAGAGTCTTAAGAACGCCACCTTTAGAATTTGATTTCAACAAACCATCAGAAGACCCAAAAGAAGTAGAGAAAAAACTTGCTGATGCAATGGATAGAATGGGTGGACTGGGACTATCTGCAAACCAAGTAGGTTTAGATGTCAGATGTTTTGTAATGAAAACTGCAGACTCAGGAACAATGGCATTCTTCAATCCTGAATTGATAAGAATTTCACAAGAAACAGATTTATTGAAAGAGGGGTGTTTATCGTTCCCCGATATATACTTAATGATAAAACGAAGTAAAGTAGTAGAAATGAAATACTTCGACTCAGACGGTGAAGAACACTCCATTACACTAGATGGAATAGGTGCAAGATGTGTTCAACACGAAATAGACCACCTAAACGGAATAGTTTTCTTACAGAGAGCATCTAAAATGAAACTAGACCGTGCATTGAAGTCACGACCTAAAGAAAGGTCGAGAAGAATAGAATATGAAAAACGACAAGCCCTTGCCAAGTATATCCAATCCGTTCAATCTGATTCAGATTCCAAACCTAGTGTCTCAGAATCAAGCGAAAGAACTGATATACTTCCACAAGACACACCAGCACAAGCGTAGTATTGGGGACGGTAGTGATTACCGTGCCATTGATTTACTACACATCCAAACCCAATGGGTTCGAGACATATTCAATCGAATAAGTTATCGCTGTGTCAGTGAAATATTCCATTGTACAGACCAAATAGTGTATCCCGAAATGACTGCTCTAAATGAATGGGAAATCGGGGGTGTTCAACATCCACACTTAGACACTTACTCAAATGTAGACAAAGAACACGATTTTGTGGAAGAAGTTCCTAGTCGTGAATGGACACTAATACTTACTTTAAATGATGACTTTGGTGGTGGAAAGACCTATTTTCCCGACCAAGATTACACCCACAAACCCACTGAGTGCGAAGGTATCCTGTTCCAAGGATTATATCACCTTCATGGTGTAGAACCCGTTAGAAGGTGTTCTAGACACACTATATCGATGTGGTTCAGTGAAGACCCCAACAGGATTCTCACTGATGCTAGGACTACAGACCTCTCTTTAGACCTACATTCCTTAAGATTACAAGACTAAGTTCCGATAGCTCAACTGGATAGAGCAACGGCCTTCTAAGCCGTAGGTTGTAGGTTCAAGTCCTACTCGGAACACCAAAAACCCCAAAAATAAATTTGACAATGGGCCTCACTTTTTGTTATACTATGTATATAATGAAAAATCAAGAGGAAAATATGACTATTCAAGAAATCTGTTCAAAACTGAACGCAGAAAACATCACACTGATGTCAAAATATACTGGTGCCGAGGGTGTTTCCATGAAGGAATACGCGGCTGCACTATTAGAGGGTCAGTCATAATGTGGTCTGAATGGTTAGAAGAGTATGAACAAGTCCAGTGGACTCAAAATGGTGACTATTATAATGGTTACATTAAGAGTATGGACGACAAACACCCAGTAACAGGCGACTCAGGTTTAACCGTCAAGGTTACATCAATCAATCATGAGTATGATTGGAATTCCAAGAAAAAACACCCTATGGTTTATATCCCTTGCACTGCATATGATAAAATCGAGTTAGAAATGTGGACTGATGGAAGAGGATGTGACAACTCTGCAATTGGAACAAGTGGTTGTTACGAATCATACACTACTTACTTAAAGGAAGCTGCATAATGACAACAGACGAAAGAAGAAAATTAGTGACCGAAAGAAGACGAATTGGCACTATACAGATGAAACAGGAGAGATTCTTAAAAATGTTGTCTTGGATTGAGTCCGACATAGGTGTTAAACTTACTAAGGACAATGTGATGCAACACTATAGAGAGATTATACGAATGCCAAATATTGGTAAGGTATATGTCAACAAACTTAGAACATATTTGGACACTGCATAATGGCAAATGTTTACTTAAAAGAAATTACGGACTGGTCTGACTCTAAGACCAATGTACCAAATCATACCTACATTGTAAGACCCGATGGGCATCTTGCAGGTTATATCAAAACTGGAACTAAAGAGGAGATAATGTTTAAGTCTCCAATGAAACAGTTCTCAAAATCTAGGAGAAAATTCGTAGACCTCAAAAGATAAATTTGACAATGGGTATGACTTTTTGTTATACTATAGTCTGAATCGGGAAATACTTAAAATATGACAAATCAACTTAAAAACCAAAAGAATCAACTTGCCAAGTTAATGGCAACTGAGAATCTAACTATCGTTCATAAGAAGGTGCCAACTGCATACTTCGATATGAAGAATAGGATACTATGTTGTCCTATCTTTAAAGACGACTTATCAAAAGAATTATATGACCTGTTCATGGGTCACGAAGTAGGTCATGCATTGAATACACCGTATGAAGGTGTTCATAGTGCATTGACTAAAAACAAAACACTTAAAGGATATCTTAATGTTGTCGAAGACGTTAGGATTGAGAAGGACATCAAAAACAGATATGCAGGTTTGAGAAAATCATTCTTTACTGCATACAACGAATTGATGGAAATGGATTTCTTTGGAATCAAAAAGAGAGACCTTCAAGCACTTTCACTAATAGACAAAATCAATCTTATTACTAAGGTTGGTCATAGAGTCAATATCAAACTTAACTCAGAAGAGGCAGGTTTCTTGCAAATGGCAGAAGACTGTAAGACTTGGGATGATGTTGAGATTTGTGCGAATGCAATATATGACTGGTCTAAAGAAAATGAGACTAGGGACGAAAATGACGAAGCATTAGTTCCTCAGACAATTCAATTCACCGATGAAGACGATATGGAAGACGAAGACGGTGAAGAAATGGACAGTGACTTCGGAGAGGATTCATCAGATGATGAAGACTGGGATGGTAATGGTACTAGTACTAAAGACGGTGACGAAGGTGACGATGAAGACGACTCTATGCCTGATGTAGATGCATTTGGAAAAGACTCTGCAGAAACAGATGAAAATGCTCCTGAAGGAAAAGGCGATGTTGACGGTGGTGACGAAGGAGACCAAAAATCAAACGATAAAAAAATGACTGGTAAAGAAGGTGGTGTTGGTTCTTCCGATGATTACGATGGTGAACACGGTGCAAGGGAATCAATTACAGAACATCATGCTCATAACAATGAGGATATGTTCATTTCAGAATCTAACACAATTTCTACTACTGTTAATCTTAAAGACCAATTCAAGAAAAGAGACCAATTCAGTGGTATCGTTGTCCCTTACAAAAAAATGATTGCAGACTGGACTCCATTTTGGGAATCTAAGTCTGATGATATTTACGGTGACTCAGAAGAAAAGATTGCAAAAAGACTTATAAAGGCAACTCATAGTTCTAAGAAATTAAAAGATAAGAATAAGAAAATTGTCCAACATATGGCAAAAGAATTCGAGATGAAACAAACTGCAATGCAAAGTGCAAAAGCATTCCAAGGTAAAACTGGAAAGTTAGATATGACTAAACTTGCAAAGTATCAGATTGTTGATGATATCTTCAAAAAAGTGACATACTTTCCCGATGGTAAAAACCACGGTTTACAGGTATTACTTGATTGGAGTGGTTCAATCGCTTCTGAGTGTTCAGACCTTATCGAACAAACAATGATACTGGTTGACTTCTGCAGGAAGGTTAATATTCCTCATAGAGTTTACTTGTTCTCAGATGTTTACTACGATGCAATCAATGGTGAAGAGCAAGACACATCATACTTCACTTCAAGAGAACCAAGATTGATAGAATTATTTTCAGACAAAATGTCTACTAGGGAGTTCAATAAGAATCACATAAATGTTGCTCACTTGTTTAATCAATATCACTTCGAAAGAAGAACATTCAAAAAACAAGTTGAATTACATAACTCATGGTTTGGTGATATTGAATACATCGATTTAGAAAACACTTATGGATGGTATGACTTTGATTCATACAGTTGTCCTAGGAACTACAGATTAGGTGGGACACCTCTTGACCATTGTTTGACTGCAATGAGATTGTTAATTCCTTTATTCAATGAAGAGTACGGTATCGAGAAATCAATACTTACAGTAATCACTGATGGGTATTCACATAGGTCTCCAGTCTTTGACGAAACTGATGATGAGAGAGAGGATAAGAAGTCTCAAGAAGACCCAACAGAAGGTCACTCTTGGAGAATCCAAAGACAAAGATACTTAATCGACCCAATTACTAACAGGTCTTACTTGTACACTGACAGCGATGGATACAATGCAAACAACTTCGTACAATCTCAGAACATCCTAGACTGGATTGCAAAAGAGACTGGTGTGATTGTTACTGGGTACTTTGTACTGGGTAACAAGAATGACTTTTGGGGTCTTCATAACAACATCGAAGAAATTAGAAAAGGTGACGCTGATTCCATGTGGAAAGAATGCAGAAAAAACGGATTGTGTGTTGAGACTCACGGTTACGGTAAACTTTTCTTGACCACTTCCTCTGCACTAAGTGTCGCAGGTGAAGACTCACTGGATGATGATTTGGTCGGTGCGAACAAAAGAAGACTGCTTTCTGCATTCAAGAAGAATCAGAATTCCAAGACCACATCAAGATTTTTAACAAACGAATTTATAAAGGAGATTGCATAATGCAAACAAGAGAACCATTAAGAGTAGACCAAGGGTACTACGACCATAACGAACCAAACTACAGTGCATTTGCCGATGCGATTACAGATGTAGGCCCATCTCCCTGCGAGAAATATGATTGTAGTAACAAAGCAATATGTGCCGCCCAAGCAATTGAATGTAAAGCATTCAGAGTTTGGACTAATGAAGGTGAAGACGTTTATGGAAGACATCAGTTTCAGAACAAGAAGGGTCTATATCCAAAACCCCTACATGAATCTATAAAAATTCTTTTACACCCGATAAAATAAATTTGACAATGGGCCTCACTTTTTGTTATACTATAGTTAATGGGAAAACAAATCAATAACTGCAACATAGGAGATAATATGATAAATGCAAAACTAAAAACCGAGATTTCTAAAATTTCGTCACTCGCAACTTTGAATGAGTTGAGTGCTTATATCGCTGATGCGAAAACCTACCTTGGTAAATCTACCATAACGGAAGGTGCTTCAGTTTATGTGGTACAGAAAACCAAGAAGACTCTTGGTACTGTTATCAAAGTGAAAATCAAAAGGGCAACAGTTCAACTGCCAGAGGGTAGATACTCTGTTCCTTTATCAATGTTGGAGGCAGCGTAATGGTAGATAGAACATATAATAGGTCTGAATCAATTCAGATTACTGGTAAAGACTTTAACTTTACCCCCGATAGAAAAGAGTTTCTTGCAAGTCTTGTAAGTACTTTCCCTTCTAATACACTTTTTACTAAAGAAGACTTTGACCAAGTTGGTGGAATGCCATACTGGGTCAAATCGTCTAGGTACGATTTCAAAGTGGGTGCAAACTCATTTAACCTTGAGGCAGTAATCAGTGGTTACAACGGTGGTTATGAACCACAAAATGTAACTCCGATTGTTCCTGTAACACCAGTTGCACCGATAGGTGTTCCTGTTCCTGCAGTGAATAACCCTGCTCAAATGCCAGTCGCTGCTAAGACTTCAAGTCTTAACAATACTGTTGGAAAAATCATTCCTGAAAAAATGATTAACTATGTTCCTTTCGGACATTTCAAGGATGTTAAAAACATCATCAAATCCAAATTGTTCTTTCCAGTATTTGTTACTGGTCTGAGTGGTAATGGTAAAACATTGATGATTGAACAAACTTGTGCTCAGTTGAAGAGAGAACTCTTCAGAGTCAATATCACCATCGAGACCGATGAGGATGATTTGATGGGTGGTCATACTTTACAGGGTGGAGACATCATGTTCAGAGAAGGCCCAGTCATTAAAGCAATGAGAAAAGGTGCCGTTTTACTTCTTGACGAAGTGGACTTAGGTTCTAACAAATTGATGTGTCTACAATCAGTTCTTGAAGGTAAAGGATACCTTATCAAGAAAACTGGTGAGTGGGTTTCACCTGCAAAAGGTTTCACAATTCTTGCAACTGCAAACACGAAAGGTCAAGGTTCTGACGATGGAAAATTCATCGGAACTCAGATTATGAATGAGGCGATGTTGGAAAGATTTGCGATTACGATGCAACAGGAATATCCACCAGTGAAAACTGAGAAATCAATTCTTACAAAAGAAATGGAGTTGACTGGAAAAGTTGATTCAGACTTTGTTGAGAAACTTGTTGACTGGGCAGACATTATCAGAAAATCATACTACGAAGGTGCGATTGATGATGTTGTGACTACAAGAAGGTTGGTTCACATAGTGAATGCATACAGAATGTTTGACGACAAATTGAAGTCAATCACAATGTGTATTTCTAGGTTCGACCAAGAAACTAGGGATTCTATCCTCGACCTCTACACCAAGATTGATGCAGGGGTTGACATGACTGAAGAGGGTGTCTCAGAAAGTTCTGAAAACCCTATTGACGATTCGGACTACTAGGAGTATACTATTAGTATGTTCGGTAGAAAACCTATAGTCGGAGTAGATTACAAATACAACGAAGGTCAGCTCCTCAAGGAGTTGACTTCGTATATAGATTCAACTTACGACCAACATTACAGTCTGAACAAGTATCAGGCAACAGAATTTATCATTGACGCTGGTCATGGTGAAGGATTCTGTATCGGGAACGTATTAAAATACGCACAAAGGTATGGAAAAAAGGGTGGGAAAAATCGTGCTGACCTGTTAAAGGTTTTGCATTATGGACTCATACAATTATACATTCACGATATGGAGAAACTAAATGATGAAAATCAGTGATAATACAAGAGACGTTCTAAAGAACTTCTCAACAATAAATTCGGGAATCCGAGTTAAAGAAGGAAATAAGTTAGAAACTATTTCCAACATGAAAAATATACTTGCAGTGGCAACTGTAAGTGAAGAGTTCCCAACGAACTTTTCGATATATAACCTGCCGGAATTCTTAGGTGCAACCAGTTTACTGGAAGACCCCGATTTTGAATTCGGTGCTTCCTCATTATCGATTGCAGATAACAATTCTAAACTTGCATACTTTTATGCATCTGAAGGAATGGTAATTGCACCCGACAAAATGATAACTATGCCTGATGCTGAGATAGAGTTTAAGGTCACATCAACTTTGTTGAATGACCTACAAAAAGCATCAAGTGTTCTAGGAGTCAATGACCTAGTGTTAGAGTCCGATGGTTCAACCGTCTCTCTAACTGTAGTAGACAAGAAGAACGCAGCTTCTAATACCTTCTCACGAGTAGTGGGAACTGGTGATGGAACAATCTATGCAATGAACTTTAAGATTGAGAACCTTAAAATTCTAGAAGGAAACTATGATGTTTCTGTTAGTTCTAAAGGAATCTCGCATTTTAGTAATGCAGATATCGATTTAGAGTATTTTATTGCACTAGAACCTGACAGTAAGTACGGTTCTTAGTATAAATAATAATGTGGAATAGTTCTATCTCAACTATCCACGGGAGTGCATCCAATCTCATCATTCTACATGGTGATGCACACATAAAAAACGGTGGGGTTTTTTATTCTTATTTTATGATGGAGTCAATGTGACAGAAGAATTTTTATATGTGGAAAAGTATCGACCACAAACAATTGACGATACTATATTACCTCAGAGTTTCAAAAACCAATTTAAAGAGTTCGTAAAATTAGGGGAAATCCCTAATTTACTTTTAAGTGGTTCTCAAGGTTGTGGTAAAACCACAATTGCAAGAGCATTATGTAATGAACTTGGTGCAGACTTTATTGTTATCAACGGTTCTGATGAAGGACGATTGATTGATACCCTTAGAACCAAAATCAGAAACTTTGCATCTACTGTTTCACTTCAAGGAGGCCCAAAGGTCGTTATCCTAGATGAAGCAGATTACATATCAGCAGAAAGTGTTCAACCTGCATTGAGAGGATTCATGGAAGAGTTCTCCAGTAATTGTAGGTTTATCTTTACCTGTAATTACAAAAATCGAATCATCCCTGCACTACACTCAAGAACAACTGTAATTGATTTTAAGATATTACCTGCAGAGAAACCTAAACTTGCACAACAGATGTTACTCAGATGTAAAAACATTTGTGAGATAGAAAACATTAAGGCAGAAGAGAGAGTCCTTGCAGAATTAGTTATGAGATTCTTTCCCGACTTTAGACGTGTTCTAAATGAAATGCAAAGATATGGAGTTAGTGGTGTTATTGATTCGGGTTTACTATCATCGCTTTCCGAAGAAAAGTTTACCCCTCTTATAAATATGATTAGAGAAAAGAACTGGAGTGGTATGAGGAAGTGGGTCGGACAGAATTCGGACAACGACTTTTCTACATTATTCCGTAAAGTATTCAATGCACTTGAAAGTCAACTGGAAGGTCAATCCATTCCAGCCGCAGTGTTAATCATTGCAGACTATCAATACAAAGCTGCATTTTCCATGGACGATGAAATTAATTTTGTCGCTTGTTTAACAGAACTGATGTCCGAGTGTAAATTCAAATGAGTCAGTATGACGATGTAGTCGATAGACAAAGACGATTACTTCTTGCAGAAGAATGGGCAAAGGGTGTTAAGTCACTTCATGCACATTCACTGACTTCCTGCTGGTACGATACTAGGGGTAACGATGGTTCAGTATTGGACATCGAATACAACAACGGTGTCGTCATGAGACAGATTAAAGAGACAGGTGAAACTGTATTCTTTGGCGAACCTCTTAAAGGCGATGCACTTCTATCTGTTTTCGGACAAAATACAGGAAAGTAAAATGTCTAAACGTAATCCTTTTGACTTTGTAAAGTCTGTATCCTATGATAAGAAAGATATCATGGTTGACGATATCGAAGAAAAAAGTTACGCCCCCTTCCTAATAAACAAATCTTTGTCTTACCACCAAGATTCTATTTTCTTTACTAACGAGATGAACAATCGACACCACCTCGATAATCGTCTTCAATATGTGTTTTTACTAAATACTCTTAGAAAAAGACAAAGGTTTTCCAAATGGGAAAAACCATATATTAGTAAAAAACTCGATACCATAAAACAGTATTATAAGATATCAACCATCAAAGCAAAAGAGTACATGGTAGTGTTATCAGATAAACAGGTTCGTGAATTGAAAAACAGGATGAAAACTGGTGGACAAAACAATGATTGACAATGGAGACTTGGTCTCGGAATTAGTAGAAATTACCTTCCCCGAAAAAGACGACTTCCTAAAGATAAGAGAAACACTATCTAGAATAGGTGTAGCTTCTCGTAAAGACAATGAGTTATTCCAATCTTGTCATATCCTGCACAAACGTGGTAAATACTATATTGTCCACTTCAAAGAATTATTCAAACTAGACGGTAAACCAACATCAATAGATGCAGGTGACTTCGGACGTAGAAACACAATTGTCGGTTTACTCGCACAATGGAAACTGTTAACTATCCTCGACCCATCCAAAGTCGCAGAACCTATCGCACCGTTATCCCAAATTAAAATCATACCATTCAAAGATAAAAAAGAATGGAAATTGACCACAAAGTACACCATCGGAACCAATAAATCCTAAATAACCCTGTAAGTATAACTTTCAAACAGGAGAAATCATATGTTATTAGATTTTTTACAGTGGGTTATAGCATGGGTTCAAGTGATTCCTTGGTTAGTAATGGGTGCATCATTAGTTGCAGCTTTAACACCAACGCCAGTTGATGATGGAATAGTCAAAAAGTGTTATTCGCTTTTAGACTGGTGTGCTTTAAATATAGGTAAAGCAAAGGACTAAATAAGTAATTAATAAATGAATAATTTAAGAGGTAAATTATGGAATATATAATAATAGCAATAGTTGCAATGGTACTAATCTACACTGTTTTCGAATCGAAAAAGAGTGGTGGTAAACCAGTAGTTAAGAAATCGGTTACAAAAACTGTTAAGAAGGAAACACCTAGTGTTGCTGAACTTAAGAAATTAACTAAAGTTCAACTACTTGACCATGCCGATAAGAACAACATTAAAGTAAAACGTAGTGGTTCCAAGGCAGAAGTAGTCAAGAGTATTGCTCAAGCAAAGTGAAGTAACAAACTCAATTGACTTTATTAGGGGACTTAATTGTCCCCTTTTTTTCGAATAAACTTTAGTAATAGACCCTGAGTTTCCTAAATAGTGGTATGGGTGAAATATTTGAATTAATTAGTGAAGTGGGAGCTCCAATCGCAGGAAGTCTTGTGATGGGATTTTTTATCTTTACCGTTATTAAACAGATACTTGAGGGTGTTGTTGACGATATCAAAACACTTACAATGTTCTGT